>Ga0316607_1000295_pt1 | contig 19737 bp, 17 predicted proteins | sample MIS2016062E_MG_FD_207674 | JGI IMG/M metagenome (GOLD analysis project Ga0316607, IMG submission 207674) | Microbial mat bacterial communities from Middle Island sinkhole, Lake Huron, Michigan, United States - MIS.2016.062E | ecosystem: Environmental > Aquatic > Freshwater > Lake > Sediment...
TTCCCAACCAGTCTTGCATGAGTTGCTGGCTGCTGCCTGTGTAGTGAATTTCTACGGATAATTGGCGGGAGTTTTGGAGAGATAGGGCGCGGGCGATCGTCCGTTGAGTCATCAGGCGGTGAAGGTTAGCAGCACCAATAGCTCCTAACACCGGAATCAGTCTAGTTTTGGTTTTTCCCGGTGAGGGATAGCGAGTGAAAATAATTAGTTTTTCTGAAATCATTAATCGTCCCTGATGTTTAAAGGAATGACTTAATTTAATCGCTGCGCCCAACCCACCCTAGCATGGATTGATTATTAACTGTCAACAGTCAACCGTCAAAAGTCAAAAGTCAACAGTCAACCGTCAACTGTTAACTCATTTCTAACATTCGCTGGATTGGCTTTAAAGCTGCTATTTGCAGATCTTGAGGCATGGTAATTTCTGGAGTCCGATTTTTCATCGCCAGATATAACTTTTCGAGAGTATTTAACCTCATGTGCGGGCATTCGTTGCAAGCACAATTATTATTAGTGGCCGGAGCGGGAATAAAACGTTTTTCAGGAGCTTGTTTTTGCATTTGGTGAATGATTCCCGGCTCAGTTGCAACAATAAATGCTTGGCTGGAACTAGCTTGAGAGTATTTCAGCAAAGCAGTGGTGGAGCCGATGTAATTGGCGTGGCGAAGTACGGGAGGTTCGCATTCTGGGTGGGCAATTATTTCGGCTTCTGGATTTTCTATTTTTAGCTGGACTATCTTTTTTTCTGAGAAGTTTTCGTGGACAATGCAAGCTCCTTGCCAAATTTCCATTTTTCTGCCTGTTTGTTCCATAACGTAGCGACCAAGATTGCGATCTGGCCCAAAAATTATCGGCTGATCTTCAGGAATTTGGCTGACTATTTTGGCGGCGTTGGAACTGGTGCAAATAATGTCGCTCATGGCCTTAATTGCTGCGGTACAATTAATGTAGGAAATTACTAAATGTCCTGGTCGATCGGCTTTAAAAGCTGCAAAGGCTTCGGGAGGACAACTGTCGGCGAGGGAGCAACCTGCATTCAAGTCTGGTAACAATACTAATTTGTCGGGATTCAGGATTTTGGCGGTTTCCGCCATAAAATGAACTCCGGCAAAAACTATGACATCGGCGTCGGTGTTGGCGGCTTTGCGGGCAAGTTCTAGGGAATCACCAATGCAGTCGGCGATGTCTTGAATGTCGGAGTCTTGGTAATAGTGGGCGAGAATGACGGCGTTCAACTCTTGTTTGAGGGCGTTAATTGCTGCAAACAAGTCGTCGGGCAGTCTGGTTTGGGTCAGGTTTGGAGAAGGTGCGGTGATAAACACAGTTAGAATATTCCGGGGAAGGTGGCGAAGAAAGTTAAAGTGTATTTTGAATTATAGTTGAATTCACCAAAAACGACTGGCTGTTCTGTTGGGCCAATCTAAAATCTAAAATCTAAAATCTAAAATTGGCTGGGGGAGAGTGTAAAAATTGGTCGCTGTTTCCTATGCTGATACACAGGGGCTTAGGGATCGATCGCACATGGCAAAGCAAATGAATGAGGCTAAAGTGATCAAAATTGCGGTGGTGGGGGATGTTCACGATCAGTGGGAAGCTGAAGACGGCGAGGCGCTGCTGCGTCTAGGCGTTGATTTGGTGCTGTTTGTGGGGGATTTTGGGAATGAGTCGGTGGAGGTGGTACGGGCGATCGCCCAATTGGACATTCCGAAAGCCGCAGTATTTGGGAACCACGACGCTTGGTACACGGCGACGGATTGGGGCAGAAGTCAATGCCCCTACGATCGCACTCAACAGAATCGGGTGAAACAGCAGTTAGATTTAATGGGAGAAGCTCACGTCGGTTACGGGAAACGAGATTTTCCCGAATTGGGCGTAACTGTGGTAGGAAGTCGCCCGTTTACTTGGGGCGGATCGGAGTGGAAGTACGCGGATTTTTACTCGGAGTGGTTTGGGGTGGAGAGTTTTGAGGAGTCGGCCAGACTCATTGCAGGGGCGGCTGCGGACGCGGACTGCGAAAATGTGATTTTTTTGGGTCACACAGGCCCGACGGGCTTAGGAGAGGCTCCTGAAGACCCCTGCGGGCGAGATTGGAAGCCACTGGGAGGGGATTGGGGCGACCCAGATTTTGCGGTGGCGATCGACAAAACTCGTAATTCTGGCAAGCAGGTACCTCTGGTAACTTTTGGTCATATGCACCACAAACTGCGGCACATAAAGAAAGAGTTGCGGAAGTCGCTAAGTGTGAGTGCGGAGGGTACGGTTTATTTGAATGCGGCCAGCGTACCGCGAATTGTAGACAGAGAGTTCTCGAAACTGCGAAATTTCTCGATCGTGCTGCTGGAAGCTGGAGTAGTGTCGGAAGTGTCTCTGGTTTGGGTTGGGGGGGATTTTGTTGTGGAAAGAGAACAAATTCTGTATCGGCGTGCTGAATCTGCAACTGCTTGTGGTTAGAGATAACTACTGGTATGATAGATTTCATGCACCGGGAGAGGTGGCAGAGTGGTCGAATGCGCCTGACTTGAAATCAGGTGTGGCAGTGATGTCACCGTGGGTTCAAATCCCACCCTCTCCGTTTTTGAGCAAATGACCGATTTTTGGGCGATCGCAACTTGGTTAGATACACCCGATTTCAATTGACAGCCGTAAAGGCCGAGAGTCGATCGCTCAAACTCCCCTCCACTCAAATAACTCCAATTGCTGGAACTATCTTAGGGTTCCCAGGCTCACCCACCAACGCGGATGATTTTCCCTGTCTTCCAACAGGCTCCTCGGGCGTAGTTTTATCCTGTTTCCGAGGGACTCTCGGTACAGCATCCAAATAGATTCCCAGTCGATTCAGGCCACGCTGCAAAATAACTTTTGCAGCATCCACATCGGCATCCTCATGATGGCCGCACTCTTCGCAGATAAATTTCTCTTGATCTCGATTTGTGGGACTGATATACCCGCACTCGCTGCATTCCTGAGAGCTAAAATGAGGCACCGCTTCATAAACCAGAACGCCCACCCTGTCGGACAAAATCTTGACTTTCTGTTTTAAGGAACCCCAAGCAGCATCAGTAATGGCTTTGTTCAGTCCAGATTTAGCAGACTGACCGTTAGGCAGATACTTTCCGTTTTCATCCTGCTTTGGTTTGCAGCGTGCCATCATGCCTTGAATATTCAGATTCTCGAACACAATCAGATCGAATTGCTGCACCAAGTTATTAGCTATCTTCCATTGGTAATCCTCTCGTCGATTAGCAACTTTTTGTTCCAGTCTTGCTAAGCGCTGACAGGCTTTTCTGCGACGGCGGGAACCTAAAACCTTGCGGCTGACAGCACGGTTTAGTTGCGATCGCTTCCGCTCCATCTGTTGATAAAATCTGGGATTGGCAATGGTTTGTCCCGTACTGAGAGACATTAGCTTCTTGATACCCAGATCTACTCCTACTGCTGTTTTAACTTGATTTGCTGCTGGAATATCTGGAACAGACTCATCTTGCAACAAAACAGAAATATAAAAGCCATCTGCTTTTTTCCGCACAGTGACGGAACGAATGCTGAAACCATTGGGAAACAGTCGGACTGAAAAAACGACATCCAGCCAATACCGGGAAGTCGAACTTTATTCCCTTTAAAGGTGACATCTCCAGACGGGTAGGTGAAAGAGCGAAATTTACCCTGCCGCTTTGTTTTGGGATATTTGCCCAATCCTCGGAAAAAGCGCCCAAAAGCAGCATCAACCTGTTTTAGCATTTGTTGCAAAACATGGTGATAGATTTCTTGATACCAAGGACGTTCCTGCTTGAGGTCAACTAGATTAGCATCTTGTTGAGCCAGCGGAGTCCTTTTTTTGCCTTTTGCTGTCCAGGGATTCCCGTACAAAGCACCTTTGCTTAACGAGCAAGCGAAAGGGCAACACTCGGCTTGAGTTTCGATCAAGCAGTAGTTCCCCATAACAGGAAATCTTGCTTGCTCGTAGGCTTCTGTCCGCTCTCTGACTCTGAAGTTGTATTGCAAGCGAAGCAAATGAATCCACCGCTCCATTGTTTGAGCTTGTTTGGGCGATGGATTCAGCTTGTAAACGTAAGCAAGCAGCATGATGCTCAATTAATTAGGCTATTGATTCAGCAGATGAGCCACCTCTTTTCCCGCATGATGTGAAATCCGAGCACAGATATCTGCACCATAAGGATTGAGCGTGTTGATCCGCTTGGCACTGAGAACTTTGGCAAAATCTGTAGCAGCCAGTTCCTCCATTGTCATGGCATCTTTGCAGTTTTGTCCTTTTTTCAATCCTCTTGCTTCTCGGAAATCTTTAGTACGGCCAATTATAGGTTTATACACCTCAGCCTTGCACCAAGCAAAATCGTTTGGAACCTTAACCCCATGTTCATACAAAGCTGCCTCGTAGAAGTCTTCTTTGGGAATAGAGTTAAGACGGGCTCCAATATATTGAGAGCTTTTGCCTTGTTTTTCCCAATTCTTAATTGCCCGTTGCCGACTACGGCGAATACCGAGTTCTGGATCTACTTCTTCTTCAATCCTTTCTTTGACAGCATTTCGCGCCCAATCACGAAACTCTGTAGACAAGGATTCGGCATATTCGATGGCTATCTTGTCTATTGCATAAGTTCCACCGCCTATACCTCCCCGAGTTGATATCAGACCAACATCTTTAGCTAATTTTCTGACTTGGCTTGCCCAAGCTCTGTATTTTTTGCTTCCAGAGTTAGCGACTGGTTGTTCTGCAAAAGTTCTCTCGACAACGGGTTTTAACTCAAGCTTAGCTTCAAGCACTAATTCCAACAGCCGTTCACAGATACGCTTCTGTATCAACCACTTATCTAGCTCTTGGGATTTAACAGACCCGGCAGCTTTCCACATATCGGTCAGGCAGATTAGCCCACCGTTTTGCTGACAATGAATCACTAAACCTTTATAATTCATGTTCTTACTCCGTAATTTCCCCATCGCAAAAAACCTCCACTAAAATCAAAAAAAACTTGACATATTTTTGACCATGTGGTATGGCTAAGGGTTGACAAATGTGCTATGATAAAAGCACAAAAGAACTGTCTACCGCAAGAAATTAAATTCTTACAGCTTAGGTGTATAGCCCAAAGCCATTACCGAGCAAGGTCGTAATCCGTGGAGATGGTGGGACTCGAATCCACAAAACCCTGGCAGGTGATCCGGTTAGGAGCCGGATGCGTTTTCCAGTTCCGCCACATCCCCAAGTAAAATGCAGCGGCGATACTTTGAATTAGGAACTCAAAGCATCGTCGCTGTTTATTAAAGAAGAAAATCTCATTTGCGGTGTCATCATCGTGTTCCTCGCATTATTTGAGGCTGATTATTCGTTGCACAAATTTGAAGCATAAATATTTCGAGCAAGCTTTTTCCACCTTTTATGTGTCTCTGCGCCCCGACGCAATTCTACGCTCAAGGAGTTTTTGGCTCGCCAAAATTCCTCTTCAGATTCCGCGTCAAATATAGCTTCGACAATCCGATCGGCTAGCATTGGCTCTTGATGAGCATTCAAAACCTTTTCTATGGATTCTGCAAAGGTCAGCCCCAGGTACTGAGGACGCTTCATCTCCACAGGGTTACGCTGATGTCTGTTTTGATAGCTTGCTTTTTCAAGACCTGCATCTTCAAAAGCAGAACTAACATTAGCTAGACCTCCTTTTAGATGTTCGTCTGCACCAAGAGAACTTGTTGAAGCTACTTGGCCCACATTCAAAGCCCGTGTTTCTGTTTCCGAAACCACTCAGAAGATCACACAAAAAAAGAATTCAGAGAAAAGAATGGTAAATATTTGTCAATCTTTAAATAACATAAGATACCGCTGGGAGTTCCCAACAAAAAAACACCCCCGCCGGAGTGCTTTTACCTACCAGATCATTTGTCTAGCCAACTGACTCAACTCAAACCACTTCCTCATCCGCTGGGTCGCCATAGGGGTCTTCGCTGGCCGGGCGGACGTTGCCGAACGGTCCAGAATCTGAGGGACGATCGTAGTTGTCTTCATCCTCAGAAGAGCTTGGATTTTCGTTTTCCGGCCCGACGATCACATCTTTCAATTTTCGCAAAAAACTGTCTACCATGATTAATTTCCTCTGGTTTATTAGCTAAAAAAACGGCTGTTTTAGATGGGGAATGCCAGATTTAACAGTCCTGGACGCAAGGCCTACGCGATCGTGTCATTCTGAGTGAAGCGAAGAATCTCAAACCTCAGTCCAAGCTTCGAGACTGCGTAAGTCCTATTTAATTGAAAATGTTCGATCGTCCATCTAAAAGCTGAAATAGTTTGGTTACTGTGCCGGAACAGCAGTTTTAGCTTCCGGCAAGCTAGTAAGGTCTTTACCTGTAGTTTGGTTGTTGTACCCCTGGAATTCGCGGTAACGCGATGCTTCCGACTCCGGCACTTTAATTCCTTCTGGTGGCGGCGTTACTCAGTGAGCTCGTTTCTGGGCGTCGCGGTAGTAAACGTGGCCGTTTTTGGAAAGGTAATATTGCCCCTGCGGCCCCTGTTCTTGTTTATTTTTGTGCTGATTGTAGAGGTAGTAAAGGGCGGCTGCTCCTACTAAAGTAATCACTACTTTTTGAGTATTGCTCAGTCCTTATTTCGCTTGGGGCGAAGGACTGGCGGGGCGATTTGCGGGCGCTCCAGCGCGAGGATCATCTACTGGGGGCGGGGGAGCAGAATTTTGCTGTCTGGAACCGCAAGCAGTGACAAAGGGAAATGTGAGCAGCGTTGTCAGCAGCAGTGCCATTAAGCGCGATCTTCTGGGTTCAGGGTAGACTTGATTCATTGCCGCTCCGAGTTCGTTGAGATTGCAGGTGTGGTGTGTTTTGGCTGGGTTGAGGAACCTGAGCTGCTGCCAATAGTTGTGATAGTCAATTAATTTCTCAAACCAATTTTGACAACAAAAGTAGTTGCTGAGAACTACAACAGCGCAGGTAAAATTGCGTTTCTATTTAATCATCGTCAAATTTTGCTCAGATTTCCTCCTTCTAGGGATATAAATAGAATTTTTTTAAAGTCAGCCCGCAGGTATATGTGCAAGCTGCACCGGGGCGGGTAAAAGTAAATTCCGCAAGCTGGGCAAATTTTTGTGGAAATTCAGGAGAGATCGATCGCCCTAATGTTTATATATACTGTCGCCAAATATATACCCACTTCAATGCAACAAAACCAAGTCAAGCTGCTGGAAACCAAACGTCCCGAATGCAATTTCAGCAATGCCAACCTAAAAAATGCCAACTTAAATAGAGCCAACCTAACCGGAGCTGATTTAGGCTGTGCCGGCATAAGTTTCAACCTTGATGCTAATAATCAAGGAGCAAATATGGATTTTAAGGTAAGTGCAGTTTCCGAAAATAATCACCCAGAAAATGCAGTAGTTGGTTTCAACATAAAAGCCACGGATCGAGGAGCCACAATGCGTTCAAACCAGCCGGGATGCGCCGAATTCGATCAGGCTAGATTGCAGGAAACTAAAATGCCCGATGGAAAAATCAACCCTTAATTGCAGCAAATATAGCAATCTCCTGTATCATCATTTGTCAACTTCTTTTCATTCTTTCTGCTCTCTCTTTTCTCTTTCTCTGTGTCCTCTGTGGCCTCTGTGGTTCATAAAAAAAAACCGCCGTCCGAATAACAGACAGCGGTTTTTCAAGCAACTAACAGCCGCCTAAAATTAGTGAGCAGAACCGTTACCGTGATACTTGTCGGTATCGTAGAATCCGTTTTTTGTACCGAAAAACAGACAGCACACAGTGAAAACTGCTGTCAAGACTGCTAAAACTAACTTAACATCCATAATTTACCTGCTCTTGTTCAGTGCGTGGAAATACTCAGATTGTAGAATCTTTTTGGCTAGCGTGGCCATCTACTAGCGTAGCGCCAGATTTGGTTGGCTGCTCGCTGGTGCGACAGTTTCCCGACGGGGAGACGATTCGGGCGATTGTGAAAACAGAAGCCTATAGCCCGGAAGATCCGGCTTGTCACGCAAAGGAACAGCGCACTCCTCGCGAGGCGATGTGAGGGCCTGGGGGGTTCTCGCACGTTCCCGAAAAAAAGCGATCGCGCCTCGCCTCGATCGCCTGGGAAACTGTGTAAAATACTTTAGATCGATCGCACTTTAAGCGCTTTGCCTTTGGGTGTTGGGGAACCGCTGCGACTGGAACACCGGAGTGCCCAATTTCAGAATGCGATCGAGTCAGATGCCATTAGTATTGTCCAAACTTCCCGCATCGGGATTTCTCAAGGAATTGATTTGCCTTGATGTTGGTATATTGGGAACTGTGCGGCCGTGTCTAAATTCTAGTAATCTCAAAGATGTCAGTGTAAATTTTGTCACTTATCTGAATCAAATTATGGCTTACTCTTCTGAAAATCCGATCATACAACTCAAGAAATGTCTAACGATGGCTCAGGATGTTGGGAGTCACGCCGAAGCGAACCGGGCCTTCGAGCAATTGTGTGGGATTCTAGATGCTGAAAATCCAATGGCGGCGCAACTTTTGGAGATGTTATGGCAAGAGGCAATCATGGCTAGGCGATCGGCATTATTTTGGCAACAAATGAGCGATGTTGAGAAAGATATGGCCAATAGAATGATGGAAAATATGACGGAGATGCGGCAAAATTATTTGCGGTTGATGCAAGAAATGTAGGATTGGGTAATGGGGAATGGGTAATTGCTAATTGGTAATTGGTAATTGCCCGGACTCCGATCGCCAACGATAAAAACGAGTAACATAAGCAGATTTAACTCCAGCGAAACTCATCGTCCACCAGGCAATATGTGCGTATTGAGCGCAGTCAAACCAAGTGAAAGTAAAAATCAAATAAGCAATAACAACTGCCTCAATGCCACCCAGAGAATAATTCAGCGCTAAACACACATAATATCCCCAAAGTGCCATAGCAGCAAGCAGCCCGAAAATGCCAACAGATAGGGTTGTATCCAGAATCCAATTGTGAGCTTTGTAAGTAGAAATTTCTCTAGTGCTGATTTCACCTTTTATGTTAATATAGTCGTAAGTAAACTCGTCTAAATTTACAACAATAGGAGTTACTTGAGGATTTCTGATGTAGGGATAGGCAATGCCAAAACCGTCAAATCCCCATCCAAATAGCGGGCGTTTTTTGATGCCACGGGCTGAGAGTGTCCACATTGGCGATCGGCTTGACATGATTTGTGCGATGGTCGGTTTGCTCCAATCTAACGGTCTGTTCACAGTCATGATACCAATAGCAATTACACCGATTGGAACAATTCCTACAAGGATTTTATAATATTTGCCTCTGAGCAAATAGGCACTAGCCACAATCAAAGCAAAAATTGCACTTCGGGTAGAAGTTAGCAGCAGTGCGGGAACAGTTAAAATTAAAGTAATTACAGTTAATTTAGTTGTGGTAAATCTCCCAAGCCAACCGACAATAGCAGTAATTGCTATTAATGCTAAAACTATGGCTGCATGGCCTCTGTGGGAGTACAATCCTATTGGTTGCTGTCCTTGAAAAATACTGCTGGCTAGGACATCAACTCCGATCATCTGCCCCATTGTCGCGGTATAGTCGATCCGCCAATCGATGATTTGGGGGAAGATACTAACAGAAAGAATCATGCCGCCAATTAGCAGTCCTTGGAATTGGGAATTAATGAGTTGCGGGTGTACGATTAGGAGCAAGCTGTTGCTGAGGGTGAAGGCGGCAATTAACAGCCAGTACAGCCAGCCGTCTCCCATTTGGTCTTGACCGAAGAAAGAGGTTAAGGGAAAAGGACTTTGTAGAGTCGAGATAGCTCCGATTAATAGAAATATTGTCCAAAGTATTAGGGAGATTTTCCACTGTCGCGGAATGGTTAGGGCTTTTCTTTGTTCCCACAAGAGGGCGAGATTGACTCCTACTATTAGCCAAATAACGAACACTTTTGGGGAAGTCCAGATGAGGCCCCGGCTGCTTCCCCACGGGTTGATGAGGATGATGCTGAGGGCATATAGCAGGGTGTAGAGGGTTTTCATTACTCTTGGTTTTTCCGGTTTTTGAGTCTTTTAATTACAGGCAATACAGCCAGGAAAAATAGCGTTCCTAATGCGGTGGTAGGTTCGGGAACGGCTTCTGCGGCGAGGGCATCCTCTTCGGCTTTTTCAGATGAGGCTTTTTCGTTTGGTGATTCGTTGCTGTAAAGGCTTGCTATGTCAGAAACGTTGATGGAGGAAAAAGACATTTCCTGGTTTATATTCCTAGCAGCCAAGGTTCTTGTATTCGTATAAACGTTACTCGCAGACGTAGAAACGCTACTGCGAGAAGGAAGATAATCTTGATTAATCTTGACAGCTAAGTCATATTTTCCAACTTGAGGATGTGGTGCATTGCGTACACATCCACCACCACCGCTACCGCCGCTACATGAGTCGCCACTAAAGTCATTACGCTCATCAAAGTTGAAGTCGTTGTAGCCACTCACCTTGAGTTTGAGAGAACCGTCATTGTTTACAGAACTTTTAATCCCTGAACCCCAATTGCTCCCAAACGGCCCACCGTCGTCATTCACCGCAATCAGATTTCCCGATTGGTTAAACGCTCCTAAAATTGTGTCTGGTTGTTTGGGTGGATTGATACCGGGAAAGTTATTAGTCCAGGCGACAAAAGGTGCTGATGCTTGAAGTCCAGATTCTGTAAAAGAATCCACCTTGCCAGGAGATAAGGCACTGGAAAATAAATAGGTGGGGAGTAGGTCAACCTTTTTGTACCCAAACTGTTCCTCAACTAGGTTGGCATACTGTTCGGTAAATGTTGCACCTTGTTTGATCTCTGTGATAGTTGAAGTGAGATTTGCATTGAGGGAAATCGACCATGAAAAACCTGTTAAAAAATCGTAGGTTTGGTTGCCGAAATCACCTACCAGAAATGTCTCAAACTTGACCTGATTGGCTTTATTATCAGTCGGTATGTCAGAAAAATTTAAAACCTGACCATTATTTTGAGTTTGTTGTGCTAACTGTCTAGCTGGCGTCCAGGGTATTGGAAATTCTTCTGGCAGTAGATTATACTTAGCCATAGGCGTGTATTCATCCCAGTACCAAGGTTCCTCGTCAGACCATCCACTTGCAAAATAGCCAAGTTTAGGGGCATCGATATAGGGTGGTTTCAGAGATCCTTGAGTGCTATCGAGAGGATTAGGGGGATTAAAATCCTGGGTTACTACCTGAAGCCAGTTCAGATGATCGACGCCGAGAAAATTTTTCCAGTCGTTTTTAGTAGCAACGAATTGACCAGTAATGAATTCTTTGGTTCCTGTTGGGATAGTCCGAGTTTCTGTCTCCAGGCTAATATTACCTAAAACTTCATTTTTGACGATTACATCAAAAGTCAGTTGTGCTGCACAAACTTCCCCGCTTGAAACGGTTGTAAAGAATGCAGCTATTCCGATCGCACAGATGTATGTTGTGCTAGCATTTCGCTGTGACATAGCATTGACTCCTAATTGTTTTAAAGTGTATTAAATCCTAATCAGCAAGTTTTTCAACTTTGTAAGTTTTGAGATTGAAACGCCACCAAGTCCGCAAAATGCGGCGACTACTAAGATCGGTGATAATATCTTGCGGCGTAGACAAAAAACTTGAATCTGCAGAAAACTTGCCTATACTTCCCAAACGAAGCTGAGAAAATTCTTTGATTTCCTGACAAGTTTGGATGTCAAAAAGTTTCGCGTAAATCAATGACGAGCGAGTCGGATTCCCCTGAGGATAATTTTCATCACTCCCGGGATATCCAGTAGCAAATTGGATGTTCAGAAAGCGATCGTTTGGCGAAAAGCGAAACTGCACAGGCCCAGCGCCTCCTTGCGGAATTTTGCAGACAAGTGTAAAGCTGGGATAGCTGTGCAGGAATATTATCCCTTGCGGAAGTTCGTAAGTAAAAAACTTGGTTTCATCGTGGGAAAAGCCATAAATCCTTTGAGGAAAACGGCGAACTTCTTTACCTGTTTCTAAATCCCAGAAAACAGCATGGTCTTTTTGCGAAGCAGCAACTGTCTTACCACCCTCCAAAAGAAAAGTCTCTCTGACAACCACTCCAGCATCCATTTGAAAGGTACGAATCACCTCTGAGGAAACAGCATCCTTGACAGTAACAATGCCATTGCGTGAGCCGCTGACAGAGTAGCGACTGTTTGATACTGTATTGCCTCGATTCAAGTCAGCTACCCTCTCTATTTTCCCCTCGTTATAGGCAGTAACTCCAGGTAAAACAGAGCCTAGTGCCATTGTCACAGAAAGGATTAAAGCCAACATAAACAGGAAAAAATGCTTCATAATCTGGGCTATTTTTTAGCCTGATGATTAGTTAAATAATCCCAACGCAATACGAAGCCAGCTACTAAAAGCAGCGCCAACCTCTTGCCTCAATCCTGATGTTCTGGATTGTCACGTTGAAAACAAGAAAAACTGTGGCAGTAGCACGCTGATTTAAAACAAGTTTGCTGAGATTATTTCCGAATTTTATCACGGCACAAATGCTGACCACAATCCGAAAATTTACTGAATTGAGTGACATCCAGAGAACGAAATCAAATTTTTCCTAGTAATATTAGTTATCCCTAAAGGAAGATTTCAGAGAAAATCTTGACTTCTGTAGCTAAAAAGTTTCAATGGATACTGTTTTTCGTGAGAAAGTTGATATCAAATCCGGGTGTACTGGAATTATTTATTTGTAAAATTTGGTAAACTTCGCAGTTGCGTTTTTTCGCCACACCGCAACTGCGAACTTATCTTAGTTCATTAAAGCAGCACCACGGTTGTAAATTTCCCGCGCGTAATCAGTCCAAGTTCCCTGTCCCCAATAGCGGAAACAGCTTGTTTGCAACAACAAGTTGTAAAGCAAAGCTTGTTGATACTCAAACTGCTTGGTAACGGTGGCATCTTGCTGCACCAGCGGGTCGTATTTTTTGTGAAATGCTGCGCTGAGTAAATTCATCGGTTCCAAGACATTTTCGTAGCCTTTCACCCAACTCAAATCGTTAGTCCAAGAAGCACCATCCATGTGAAAATTATGGTCGATTTGCTTGAGTTGGGCGATCGCACTTTCGACTTTTTCCGGTGTCGCACTATCTGGATCGACTAACTGCCAGATTTTGTGCTGATTAATCCCCTGACAAATCGGATAATCATCAGGATTAACGCCCGCCGCCTCAATTATCTCCAAATATTCAGTGCCGTTTAAACCGACAACACCGGATTTTCCGCCACCTTGAGAGCGGTTTTCGTGCCAAGCTTTGACAAAGGCGCTGGGGAATTCATTCATCATCACGCCGCCATTTTCGCCATCAGCAATCTGAGTGACTAAAGAAGGAATTGTGACCTTGCCAATTTGCTGTTTATTACGTCCTTTTGCTTCGTAATAGGGCTGCATTTGACCGACCAATTTTGTATCAGAACCTTGGGTTTTAATCAAAGCAGTAATACTGATGGTTTCGCCGTGAGAATTGCGGGCAACTAAACGGTTGGGAATATATTTTTGGTCTTGCGACAATCCCGAACCTTCGATATTTTCTACAGAATGTTCTTGCACCATCAGCCAGCGGTAGCCGCATTCTTTCAAAGCTTTGATGTATTCATAAAGCGTGTCAGGATGATTGGGAAAGTGCATTTCTGGGGGCGAAAAACCTTTGACGCGCTTGAGGGCATCCCAGCCAAAAATGGCTGCAAAATGATGTTGCCATGCTTGAATTTGGAGTTTGATGTCGGGAATTGGAGTTGAAGGAATGACGGCGTGACTCCACATTGTCCCCAGCCATTCTACGTGAGGTTGATATTGAGCTTCGCAGGTAATGCGCTTGAGATTGTTGAGGATATCATCGCGTCCCATTTGGCGCAATCCCCACAACAAATTGCCGGAATAGTCGAGCATAATTCGCGGGTTGCAACCTTCAGCAATCAGTTGGGGAATAAATTCTCCCATGCGCGAGTAGCACGAAGCAAAGACTCCGGCGTTGTGATTGTCTCCTTGGTTGGGATGTTCAAACATATTCTGAAGATTGCAGATCAGTTCGCCGTTTGCACCAGCCGGAATCGTGGGTTGGTGCATATGGAGGGCGCAGGCAAATCCGGCTTGAATATTTTCGAGGCGAAGATTTGTCCTAGGTAGAAAGACTGGTTCATTGCTGTTGGCTGCGGTACTGATTTCTGCTTCAGATCCGCAAATATTGGGTAATCCTGAGTTGATTTCGTTTAAAATGGGTAGGTTGGGAGATTGTGCGATCGCAGGCATAGAATTTTTCTCAAGAATTGTGGAGTGGCACTGTTTACTATTGGTAAGATGTGCTATATACTTTTAGACTAGCAGAAAATGTCTGCCAAAGATCAATTGATCAATTACCGATACGCACTCTCCGGTGCAAGAGCCAGAGAGAATTTTATACTTAGGAGTAATGAAAGGTAATGGATTTGACCAACTAATTTTATTTTGGTAAAATCTGGAAAAACAGGCGATCGATTACAGTTGGGCGCATCACCGCGACGAAGCTATGATATCAATTCCGGTAACACCGGAATGATTGTTGACTGTTGACTGTTGACTGTTGACTGTGAATCGAAAAACTGAAAATTGCGCTGATATATCGAAGATACATATCGAAGATACATAGGGTGACCACTGGTACGGGCAATTCATGAATTGCCCCTACTTGATCATTCCGATGCTAGCGGATTTGATATTATTCGATCGAGCTTCGGAAATAGACGAGACAACTGGCGATTTGCTGCAAAAGATTGAGTTGACAAATGCGATAAAATGAGTTAAAATTTGCGGAATTTGCGATCGAGTTGCAGCAATTTCGACTTGCTCAACCGATTTTTTCTCTTCCGCTAAAGAGCTTGCAGCCTCGCCTCGATGGTATCCTCCTCGTTAGGCTGCCAGCGATCGCCCGCAACCGCCCCAAATTCCCCTAGCTGCGGATATCGCCCCCAGATTCCCAAGGGCCGACTTGCTTGTTTGCCTGGAATCATATACTTTTGTGATGTTAAGAAAATATTTTTTTGATTCACCCAGGAGTAAGCCGGAAAAATGTACATCGTACAAATTGCCTCTGAATGCGCCCCTGTCATCAAAGCAGGAGGCTTGGGCGACGTAGTTTACGGTTTGAGTCGGGAGTTAGAAAGTTGCGGCCATGCGGTCGAGATTATTCTACCCAAGTACGACTGCATGAGGTACGACCACATTTGGGGACTTCACGTTGCCTATGAGGATTTGTTTGTGCCCTGGTACGGCGGCGAAATTCGCTGTACAGTTTACTGCGGCTGGGTTCACGAGCAGTTGTGTTTCTTCATCGAGTCCCATTCTCAGGACAATTTCTTCAATCGTGGCTGTTATTACGGCTGCAATGACGACAATATGCGGTTTGCATTTTTCAGCAAAGCCGCTTTGGAATTTTTGCTCAGAAGTAACAAGCGCCCTGATGTGATTCACTGTCACGACTGGCAAACTGGTTTGGTGCCAGTCATGCTGTTTGAAATCTACAAATACAATTGGATGGAAAATCAGCGCGTCTGCTATACCATCCACAATTTCAAACACCAAGGGATGGGTGGTAGCGAAGTTCTGCAAGCAACGGGTTTGAATCGAGAGGATTATTATTTTCAGTACGATCGCCTCCAAGATAACTTTAACCCTTTTGCGATCAACTTTATGAAAGGTGGCATGGTTTACTCGAACTTTGTCACCACGGTTTCGCCACACCACGCTTGGGAAGCTCATGTGGGCGAGTTAGGCTATGGGTTGGGTCACACTTTGCATTTGTATCAAGACAAGTTTCGCGGGGTGCTCAACGGCATTGATTATGATGTGTGGAATCCAGAAAGCGATCGTTATATTCCCCACCACTACACTCAGGAAAATCTGGCAGGAAAAGCCAAAACTAAACAAGCTTTGCGCGATCGACTTTTACTGCGGGATGTAGACAAGCCAATTGTGGCGTTTATCGGTCGTTTAGACGACCAAAAAGGTGTTCACCTCGTCCACCACGCAATTTATTATGCTCTCAGTAAAGGAGCGCAATTTGTGCTTTTGGGTTCGGCTACAGAAGCCGGAATTAATGCACATTTTCAGCATGAAAAACGGGTTTTAAATGACCATCACGACTGCCATTTGGAACTGGGTTTTAATGAGGAACTGTCGCACTTAATTTATGCTGGTTCAGATTTTATTGTGGTTCCGAGCAATTACGAACCCTGCGGGCTGACTCAGATGATCGGGTTGAGGTACGGGACAGTGCCTGTGGTGCGGGGAGTTGGCGGTTTGGTGAATACAGTGTTCGATCGAGATTACGATACTAACCACGTGGCAGAGGAACGCAATGGTTATGTGTTTTACCAGACCGATTACAATGCTTTAGAATCGGCAATGGATCGGGCGATCGGATTGTGGTATGACTATCATGATGAATTTGAGGAATTCGTCGTTCAAGGCATGAATTGTGACAATTCGTGGAAATATCCAGCTAAAGATTATGTGGAAATTTACGAGCTAATTCGGCATAAATAAAACCCTGGGAATTGGGAATCGGTAATGGGTAATTGGTAGTGGGTAATTGGTAATAGCCAATTTTGAACCATTATTAATTATTGCCAATAGTTTAACTGTAGGGTGCGCAATGCGCACCTTACTTGTATGTACAGAAGTTTAACTGTAGTGCGCAATGCGCACCTTACCTGTAAGCCCAGAAGTTTAACTGTAGGGTGCGCAATGCGCACCTTACCTCCAAGCCCAGAAGTTTAACTGTAGGGTGCGCAATGCGCACCTTACTTGTAAGCCCAGAAGTTTAACTGTAGGGTGCGCAATGCGCACCTTACTTGTAAGCCCAGAAGTTTAACTGTAGGGTGCGCAATGCGCACCTTACCTGCAAGCCCAGAAGTTTAACTGTAGGTGCGCAATGCGCACCTTACTTGTAAGCCCAGAAGTTTAACTGTAGGGTGCGCAATGCGCACCTTACTTGTAAGCCCAGAAGTTTAACTGTAGGGTGCGCAATGCGCACCTTACTTGTAAGCCCAGAAGTTTAACTGTAGTGCGCAATGCGCACCTTACTTGTAAGCCCAGAAGTTTAACTGTAGGGTGCGCAATGCGCACCTTACTTGTATGTACAGAAGTTTAACTGTAGGGTGCGCAATGCGCACCTTACTTGTAAGCCCAGAAGTTTAACTGTAGGGTGCGCAATGCGCACCTTACTTGTATGTACAGAAGTTTAACTGTAGGGTGCGCAATGCGCACCTTACCTGCAAGCCCAGAAGTTTAACTGTAGGTGCGCAATGCGCACCTTACTTGTATGTAGAGACGGGTTTTGTCAAAATATTGGCTATATCTTAAGGAATAGATAAACCCAGCTTTGTCTAACCAGATCAGATATGGTTTTGAGTAAAAATGCGGGTGGGGAAAGTACGAATGCAGATTGTAGGGTTTCCTTACCTGTCGTTCTTAGTTGCGATCGCACACAATAAAAGTATAGAAATTAAACGGCTGGTTTTCACCCGCCATTACAAAAAATGAACTCACAACTAGAAAAACAAGTAACTATTCTACAAGACAAAACAGCAGCCGTTGCAGATACCACAAACCCAAAAGTTGAAACTCCTTTATTCACATCAGAATTTTCAACAGAAGAAAAAGTCAGAGTAGAAGAGTTTAAGATTAGTGGCGACTCTTTAATTGCGAGATTCAAAGAATTAATTCAGCAAGGAAAACTCCGCCGCCTCGTCATCAAAAACTCCCAAGGGCGGCAATTGGCAGACATTCCGCTGATAGCGGGATTGGTAGGTGGCGTTGCAGGGGCGATCGTATTTCCAATTGCTGCTATACTTGCGACTGTTGGAGCAGTTGTGGCTCATTTGACTGTAGCTGTTGAGCGCAAAGAATAGTCATTCGTTATTTGTTAATTCAGCGCTTACGCAAGCCAGACCAAAAACCCGGTTTCTGTGTTAATTTTTCGTATCAATCGACGAGTTTTACCAGAAACCGGGTTTTTTGCATAAGTCCTATAATTCCGGTACTTGCGCCGATGGTTGGTCTAAATAATTGTAAACAATCCGCGAAATTCGACGCACAAAATCTCTGACAATCGGGTCATTGTAAGGACGTTTGACAAAGATTGCGGCTAAATAACGCTTCCCATTCGGCATATCAATAATACCAGCATCGCCAACTACAAAGCCGATATCTCCGGTTTTGTCAGCAATAACTGCACCCGCCCCCAAACCAGAAGGAAGCAGCGTTCTAGTTGTTGTATGCCGCAATAATTCTAAAACTTGTTCCCGACTCGATTCAGAAACTAATTTATCGCGAGATAGCATCGCCAGCAGTTGTACCATATCCACAGAACTGGTTGTATTTGTTCCTTGAAAATCTCCCAACCAATTGCGAATTATTGTGTCAGTTAATCCCCAACTGCGAAAACGCTCGTTAAGTTTAGCAATTCCCCCCAAACGTTCAATAATCATGTTGGTGGCTGTATTGTCGCTGATGGTAATCATTTTATCTACGGTTTCTTTGATGCTGAACCGAGTTCCATCTGCTTCGTCTTGCATAGTTCCAGAGCCGCTGGCCACTAAGTCTGACTTCATAACTAATGTTTCATTCAAGCTAACTTTACCAGCGTCTACATCTTGATAAAAGGCAATCAGGATTGGTAATTTGATTGTACTTGCGGCTGGAAATACTCGATCGCCCTTGATGTCTAAATAGTTTCCTGTATCTAAGTCCAGAAAAAACATTCCTGCACTCAGGGATTTATACTGTTCGATCGCCTGTTCAATTTGAGGCTTAATTGCTGTCATTTCCGAGCCTGTTCGCATCCCCAAATCACCGGAATAGTTGCGAGGATTCGTGGCAGAAACATTGGGCGAAACTTGACGAGTTTTTTGTTCAAACCGGGTAATAGCTTCTGATTCAAAAGACTCATTCCCTGCTAATTGCTCTGGCTTGGGTAACTGAAATGACCAGCGAGTTGAAGATTCTTTGATGACTCGCACTTGTTTTGGGTCTAACTTATAACCGGGAGTTAATTGGATCACTAATCTTGTGGTTTCGGTGTCAAATTGCCCGATTCTGATTTCTTGAATAGCTGAGTTATAGTTGTGAGGATTTTCGGGATATTCTAGGACAATTCCGGGTAAATCAATTACTAAACGGGTGGGATTAGCAATTAATTTAACTGACGGCTGAACGCTAGTATCTGTTGTTAAATTGAGTTTATTTTGACTAGCATCGAAGTGCCAAGATGTCAAGGTATCGGCTTTGGCAGGCAAGGCGATCGAGAAAACACTAATTAAGGTAGCCAACAGCCATTGTAGTTTTAAAGTCATGTGTGGGAGAAAGAGTAAATTTGCCTCAACTCGCAAGCGACTGGAACAGTGTTCTCAACCGCTGTCGCAGCGAGTCGTATGACATCATACAGTCAACTCTTGCCCTCTGCCGTATATTTTATTATTTTGTTCGATAATATTCAGTTTTCCGAACCGATCGCAAATCCCGTTCTATTACTTGCCCCCCGGATTCATCCGTGGGGTCAATTCTTCAATTCTTCAATTCTTCAATTCTAAAATCTAAAATCTAAAATCTAAAATCGTATGACATCATACAGTCAACTCTTGCCCTCTGCCGTATATTTTATTATTTTGTTCGATAATATTCAGTTTTCCGAACCGATCGCAAATCCCGTTCTATTACTTGCCCCCCGGATTCATCCGTGG
>Ga0316607_1000296_pt1 | contig 19729 bp, 13 predicted proteins | sample MIS2016062E_MG_FD_207674 | JGI IMG/M metagenome (GOLD analysis project Ga0316607, IMG submission 207674) | Microbial mat bacterial communities from Middle Island sinkhole, Lake Huron, Michigan, United States - MIS.2016.062E | ecosystem: Environmental > Aquatic > Freshwater > Lake > Sediment...
TTGTGTCGATTATTACAACTACAACGTAGAGAGTGAAACTTTTAAGCTACAATCAGGCTATACGCACAATTCGACTGAAGGAAAATACGATCGTGGCCGTCAATCCAAAATCTTTAAAAAACTTACGAGCGATCGGCAACAGCAAGCAACTAAGAGTCAAAATTCGCCGATCGCCCCTAAACTATCTTGACTCTTAGGCGATCGCCTAAGAGTCAACCTTGCAGAAACTCCTCCGACCAATTTTTCGGCGGCGATGGTAAGATTTTAGAAGTTTCTTATTTTTTCAATCCCGCCGGGGGAGTGTCCACAGTCTTAGTCTTTTTTGACATGGAAAAACAACAGCGGTTTGCTACTGAACAAGAGCGATCGCTCGACCTGCTGCAAGCATTGTTAGAATCTACAGATGCTGGCATGATTGCTGTTGACAAAAACGGCAATGTATGCAGTTATAATCAAAAAGTTGTGGAGATGTGGGGTTTGTCCGAAGCTGGGGAATTGAGCCGATCGAGAATCGGCGTTCTCAAAAAACCGACCAAAACAGCTTTACCCTTTGCCCTGCGACAATTAAAAAATCCCCAAGGATTGCTCAAAAACGTGATGAAAGTGTCGGCCGCGACCGATGCTAAAATCAACGACTTATTAGAATTAAAAAATGGGCTAATTTTTGAGTTACATTCCCAGCCCTTAAAAGTCGGAGCAAACATAGTTGGCAGAGTCTGGAGCTTTCTGGATGTTACCGATCGCCAAAAAGTAGAACAAGCTTGGCATTATCGAGTAGAATTCGAGCAGTTAATTACCAGTTTGTCAACCCATTTGCTCAGTCTGTCAGGCTCAGAAATAGACAAAGGCATCCACCTAGCCCTAGAAGCGATCGCCATTTTCAGCGGCTTTGACAGCAGTTACATCTACCTGCTATCATCCGACAAAACCTGCATCGACAATACCTACGAGTGGTGCAAAAGTGGCATGACGCCATTAAGAGACAAGCTCCAAGGACTGGCGATCGCACAAATTCCCATGCTAGCCGAAAAACTCGATCGGACAGAAAGCCTGTACATCTCTGCGATCGGCGAACTAGAACCTCAAGCTTTAGCCGAAATAGCCTATCTGCGAGGTCAAAACCCAGCAGAATTATTAGTAAATACTCAATCATCAACCGCCCAAAAAACTCGAAGCGCCTCAATAGATTCGAGTCAAAAATCCCCAAACAACTCAGAATTAAACCAGGCTCAAAAAAGTATTCAATCCCTGATAATAATCCCCCTAATTTGCAATAAAACCCTAGTAGGAATTCTGGGATTAGAGTCATTAAATGCGACAGAAAGTCGATCGCCAGAAATATCCGGGTTGCTAAAGGCGGCCGGAGAAATGCTCGCCAATACCCTTGAACGCCAGCTGGCTGAATTGGCCCGGCGGCAAGCCGAAACCAGCTACCGCAGCATCTTTGAAAACGCAGTCCCAGGTATCTTCCAGACCACCCTAGACGGGCGCTACCTCACCGCCAACCCCTCACTAGCACGCATTTACGGCTACGATTCCTGTACCCAAATGCTCGCCGAACTCACAGACATCAACCGCCAACTTTACGTTAACCCCAACCGCCACACCGAGTGGATTGCCCAATTGGCCGATCGCCACGAAGTGTCAAAATTTGAATCCCAAGTATACCGCCGAGACGGCAGCATGATTTGGATTTCCGAAAACGCCCGCAGCATTTGTGACGACAGCCGTAAGATTCTCTACTACGAAGGCACTGTCGAAGAGATCACCGATCGAAAAATTGCAGAATCCGCCATGAAATTAGCCCTAGAAGCAGCGGAATCCGCCAACCGGGCAAAAAGCACATTTCTAGCCAACATGAGCCACGAACTGCGTACACCCCTGAATGCCATCATCGGCTACAGCGAAATGCTCCAAGAAGAAGCAGAAGACTCCGGCAACGATGAATCAGTCCCGGATCTCGAAAAAATCCGCACCGCAGGCAAACACCTGCTGTCTCTAATCGATGACATCCTAGATATCTCTAAAATTGAAGCAGGCCGCATGGATCTCTACCTAGAAACCTTCAACATCCCTGCTCTGATTGAAAGCGCTGTCGCCACGGCGAGGCCGCTGGTCGAGAAAAACGGTAACACTGTGGAAGTGCACTGTCCAGAAAACCTCGAAACCATGCACGCCGACATGACAAAAGTCCGGCAAGTGCTGCTGAACCTACTCAGCAATGCTGCCAAGTTCACCCACAACGGGAAGATTGCGATCGGAGTCGAAAGAATTAAAAATGAACAATTGAGAATCAAACATCAACAGGAATCTTCCCAAATTTTAATTTCCAACTCCGAATTCTTAAGTTTCCGCGTCGCCGACACCGGCATCGGCATGACTCTAGAACAATTACAGCGAATTTTCCAACCTTTCACCCAAGCAGACGCCTCGACTACGCGCAAGTACGGTGGCACAGGTTTGGGACTGGCAATTAGCCAGCGCTTCTGCCAGATGATGGGCGGCAGCATTGAGGCGCTCAGCACATTGGGTGTCGGCACCACTTTCACCGTACTCCTGCCCAGCGAAATCAAACAGCCCGAAGTAAAAAACACAGTCCGTCCCAGTAGTTCCCCCGATGACGCGCCAGCTGTCGGCACGGTGCTGGTGGTTGACGATGACCCGATCTCGCGGGATTTGAGCGAACGCGCCCTGACTCGTCAAGGACTGCACATCGAAGTCGCCTCTAGTGGCGAGCAAGCCCTGAAACTCGCTAAGCAACTGCAACCCGATGCTATTACCCTGGATGTGATTATGCCCGGCATGGACGGCTGGGCAGTGCTCTCGGCTCTGAAAGCAGATCCTGACCTTGCTGAGATTCCTGTAATTCTGCTATCCTTTGTGGGCAACAAAAGCCTTGGCTTTGCAATGGGCGCATCGGACTACCTCACCAAGCCAGTGGACGGTAAACGACTGGCTTCTTTGTTGAGCAAGTATCGGCGCGATCGAGATGGCGTTGCTAATCACAGTTCGATCCGTCAGATCTTAATTGTGGAAGACGACGTTGCCACGCGCACAATATTGCGACGCATACTAGAAAAACCAGGTTGGGCTGTGGCGGAAGCTGACAGCCGACGGGCTGCTCTCCAGCAGCTAGACATTGCTCGGCCACACCTGATTCTGCTGGATTTGATGCTCCCAGAAATGGATGGCTTTGAGTTGATCGGCGAACTTCGCAAATCCTACTCGGTCGATCCCATACCCATTGTAGTGACTACCGCTAAAGACTTGACCCCAGCCGAAAGCCAGCAGCTCAACGGTGATGTCGATCGGGTGCTACAAAAGGGACTCTACAGTTGTGATACGTTGTTGTGCGATGTTCGCGAGTTAGTCAATCACAGGCTCGATCGCAGGTACGACTCGAAAGGCAAGGAGGAAACCAATGGCTAAAATCCTGTTGGTCGAAGATAACGAAATGAATAGAGATATGTTGTCCAGACGCCTAGCTCGCAAGGGACACGAGGTGTTTATTGCTGTGGACGGCGCTGAGGGGGTGTCGATGGCGATCGCGAAAGTACCGGATTTGATTCTCATGGATATGAGTCTGCCGGTGCTCGACGGATGGGAGGCAACGGAGCAAATTAGGGCTGCTCCTGAAACTAGCACAATTCCGGTGATTGCGCTGACCGCTCACGCTATGGCGGGCGATCGCGAAAGGTGTTTGGCGGCTGGCTGCGACGACTACGACACCAAACCGGTGGAGTTTCCTCGACTTTTGAGTAAGATTGAAATGCTTCTGAAAGAGGCCATAACATGAAAGGTGACGAGGGCAGCGTGCTGGTTGTTGACGACAATGAGGTGAACCGCGATTTGCTCGCTCGCCGACTTCAGCGTCAAGGCCACACGGTGAGTGTTGCTGAAGACGGGTTTCAAGCTCTGGAAATGATGCGCTCTGCGCCGTTTGATTTGGTTCTCCTCGACATTATGATGCCCCAAATGAACGGCTATCAGGTGCTGGAAAATCTGAAGGCCGACGAGAAGTTGCGCTACATCCCGGTGATTATGATTTCAGCGGTGGACGATATTGATAGTATTGTCCGCTGCATAGAGTTGGGGGCTGAGGATTATCTTTCTAAGCCCTTTAATCCCGTGCTGTTGAAGGCTCGGATTAGTGCTTGTCTGGAAAAGAAGCGACTGCGAGATCAGGAGCAGGCTTATTTGCGGGAGTTGGCCCAGGAACAGGAAAAGTCCGAACGGTTGCTGTTGAATATTTTGCCGCTTGCGATCGCCGAACGCCTCAAACGGGGGGAAACTACGATCGCCGACAGTTTCCCTGACGTGACTGTGATGTTTGCGGATTTGGTTGGTTTTACTAAGCTTTCGACTCATTTGTCACCGGCTCAGTTGGTGGAGTTACTCAACCAGATTTTCTCGAAGTTTGACGAGTTGGCCGAGCGCTACGGACTTGAGAAAATTAAGACGATCGGCGATGCTTATATGGTGGTTGGTGGTTTGCCAACACCAACCACCAACCACGCCGAGGCGATCGCCGAAATGGCGCTCGACATTCAAGCGACAGTTGCCCAGATGCGTACTAAGGGTGATCAGCCACTCAGTATCCGCATCGGCATTCATACTGGCCCAGTGGAAGCCGGAGTAATCGGTATTAAAAAGTTTACCTACGATTTGTGGGGAGATACAGTCAATACCGCTTCGCGGATGGAATCTCAAGGTGTCCCCGGTGGCATTCAGGTAACGGTTGCTACCTACGAGCGACTGCGCGATCAGTACGTTTTTGAGGAGCGTGGCATGATTCCGGTGAAAGGCAAAGGCGATATGATGACTTATCTGCTTTTAGGCCGAAAGGGTTAGTTGTTATTTGTGAGTTGTTATTTGTGATTTGTTGGTGCGAACAACTAATAGCTAATTCCCGATTCCCAATTCCCGATTCCCGATTCCCGATTCCCAATTCCCGATTCCCAATTCCCGATTCCCAATTCCCGATTCCCAATTACCAATTCCGAAATGAACGTAAATTCTAACCTTTTAATGTATGCCCAATGGGCGGGAATTTTGACAGCAGTCTTGGCTGTTGTGACAGTGCTGGCTTTTATCTTGAAATGGGGCTTTCGCTTCCGTTTGGTAGGGGTTACAAGCTTTATGGGCGTGATTGCTGCAAGTATATTTGGTCTCGGTTTGGGACTGTTTGCTCGCACAGAAATTCCCGGTGCGGTTCGCTATTCTTTAGTTTACGATACAGGCGGCGCTCAAACTGTAATTACCGTGCCACCGACGATCGCCCAATCTGAGTTAGAAGCGACGATGCAGCAAGCTGCTGCGGATTTGTACTCTCCAGGGCGATCAGGACGGGGAATACCCTACATGACTATCCGGGTACGGACGATCGTACATCCAGAGCCGGGAGTGTCCCAGCCGCTGTTTTTGGGCGAGGTGAGGCGATCGCTCGCTACTAGATATGACGACAAAATGTCGATCGAAATCTTCCCCGAAAAAGTTGCTATTCTGAAAAAATATCAAGCTTAAAAATAGGGTGCAGTAGGGGTGGGTTTCACCAACAATAATTGCCTAAAATCCACAATTTCGTAAACCCGCCCCCACTCAGCTTAGATGATTCGGCGATTGAAATCGCTACTACACAAACTTTCGTCCGCCTTCGCGAGACTAAGAAAATACTCGTTACCAGGCTCGGCCTGGTAACGCAGATGCTTTGGCTCTGCCTCCAATTTTAGGGATAATTAAAAAAATGATTGCAATCACCAAACAAAAATTAAAATTTAACGAATTTATGGCAATTTGCCCGGAAGATGGTATTTATGAATTGGTGAACGGAGAAATTGTCAAAATGGCAACTACCAGAAATCACGATGATGTTGCTGAATATACAGACAGACAGTTTTATCAAGAGAGCGATCGGCTGCAACTCAACTATGTAGTAAAACGAGGTATCACCATCAAAACTAGCACAAAAGAAGGTACGGAACAAGGGCGAGTTCCTGATGTCAGTGTAATCGATCGAACTTTGTGGCGCGCTGAACACAAATCTTATACCGCACTGGAATCGCCGATTCAGTTAGCTGTCGAGGTAGTATCTACTAATTGGGAAGATGATTATGTTGACAAGCTAGATGAATACGAACGCTTGGGCATTGCTGAATACTGGATTATTGATTATTTGGCTGGCAAAAGAGAGTATTTGGGAAACCCGAAAATTCCGACGGTATTTGTGTTTTCGCTAAATGCTGAAGGGAAATATCAGCGCACTCAGTTTAGAGATAATGAACAAATTGTTTCTCCCACTTTTCCAGAATTAGTGCTGACGGCGGCTCAAGTATTGTCAGCTTAGTTGTGTTATTATTGATCAAGATTGAACCTGCAAAAAATACCTGAAAATTCTCAAATAAATATCAAATTATGACTCAAGAATCTGAAAAAAGGCAAGCTTGTTGGGAAAGATGGAACCGAGAAGATGATCTAGCTTTGACTCCCCAAGAATGGAAACGCGAATTGGTGAGAATTCAACTTTTCATAGATGAGTATGGGCCCACACCAGAACAAAAAGCTGATTTGTTTTTAGAACAAGGTTTATTGTATAGCTTTGCTGAAGAATACGCAAAAGCGATCGCCTCCTACGACAAAGCCTTAGAATTACAACCAGATGCTCACAAGGCCTGGCACTATCGGGGCAATGCACTGGGTAATTTAGGAAAATTAGAAGCAGCGATCGCCTCCTACGACAAAGCCTTAGAATTAAAACCATATCAACACGCAGTATGGTACAATCGGGGCCTTGCACTGCGTAATTTAAGCTTGTTTGAAGCAGCGATCGCCTCCTTCGACAAAGCCTTAGAAATCAAACCAGATCAACACACAGCCTGGTACTGTCGGGGCCATGCACTGTATAATTTAGGAAGAGTAGAAGCAGCGATCGCCTCCTTCGACAAAGCCTTAGAATTCAAACCAGATTGTCACGCAGCCTGGAACATTCGGGGCGGTGCACTGTATAATTTAGGCTTGTTTGAAGAGGCGCTCGCCTCCTTCGACAAAGCCTTAGAAATCAAACCAGATCATCAGAAAGCTTGGTACTGTCGGGGCTATGCACTGTATAAATTAGGCTTGTTAAAAGAGGCGCTAGCATCCTTCGACAAAGCCTTAGAATTCAAGCCAGATTTACACAAAGCCTGGAACAATCGGGGCATTACACTGCGTAATTTAGGCTTGTTAAAAGAGGCGCTCGCCTCCTACGACAAAGCCTTGGAAGTCAAGCCAGATTATCACCTAGCCTGGAGCAATCGGGGCTATACACTGCGTAATTTAGGCTTGTCAAAAGAGGCTATCGTCTCCTACGACAAAGCCTTAGAAATAAAACCAGATTTACACAAAGCATGGTACAATCGGGGCCTTGCACTGCGTAATTTAGGAAGGTTTGAATCGGCGCTCGTCTCCTACGAAAAAGCCTTAGAATTCAAACCTGGTTTACACAAAGCATGGTACTATCGCGGCTGTGCTCTGTATAAATTAGGCTTGTTTGAAGCAGCGATCGCCTCCTACAACAAAGCCTTAGAATTTAAACCAGATCTTCACGCAGCATTTTATAATAAAGCTGGCTGTCATGCGTTACACAGTCAGATTGACCAAGCAATTCAGAATTTGCAGCAAGCCATCAATCTGAATCCAGACAAATGCCGATATCTGGCAAAAACTGACTCGGATTTTGACAGCATTCGATCGGATACTCGGTTTCAAGCCTTGATTGAAGGATAGGGATTTGCCGTTGGGCGAGGGCGGGTTTATAAGATTGTGGGTTTGAGGCACTCTTTGATAACCTCTTTGATAACATACTGTTGGTAAAACCCGCCCCTACAGCATCAAAAACAATCTTCAACCGAAGCTAGCGGACAGGATATGATAGAATAATTAATAGCGAGGTAAAAGATGACTCAACTAAATGTAACTGTAACTAATGACAGATTTCCCGAACTCATCGCCCGCGTCGAGGATACCGGAGAACGAATCGTCATAGAACAGGAAGGAAGGGCGATCGCTGCTATCATTACTTATGCAGATCTGAAGCGACTGGAAGCACTAGAAGCTGCCCTAATTAACAAAGCAAAACTCGAAGAATATCAATGGCTAAAAGCTGCGATCCGAAATCCAGCCTTTGATTCTCTGAGAGACTCAGCGGAAGATATCTACACTTTAGCTGATGGCTTGCCATTCCAAGACTCAGAATGGATTAAAACAGTAGCAATCGAGCCTAATTTTGGTTCGATTCTCGACCCAGAAGAAGACATTTATACCATAGCTGACGGTAAACCATTCCATGACCAAAGGTAAGATTTTCCTAGTCCCGTTTCCCTATGATGATTTATCGGCTAACAAACTGCGTCCAGCAGCTTGTTTGACTAACCCTTTGGGAACCCGGCGTCATGTTATTCTTGCTTATATTACCAGTCGCCTGCCAACAAATCTACTGGAAACAGATATCGTATTAGATCCTTCTCATCCCGACTTTCCTGCTTCGGGGCTGCGGGTGCTATCTGCTATCAGGCTACATCAACTGGTGACTGTTTCTACAGTGGTTGTTCAACGTGAGTTGGGTGAATTGTCATCAAATATACAGGCTCAAATTGCTGAAAAACTGTGCAATTTGCTAAGTCAGTGATGGTAGATAGGTGAAAATTAGATGTTAGGTGAGGTTTGTCATACTTCGGTCCGATCGCCCTTTCTTCTATTCGACGTAGTAACAATCAAAAATTAGTATTAATCTATACAGACAAACCAAATACCGAAAACTTACTATAAAAACTTGAAAAAGTTGCAAAATTCCTGTAAAATAATCAGCAATAACAAATTTAGTGGCGATCGAGAACGCTCCAACGTGAGCAAGATCGCCTCTTAAGATAACATATAAAAAACAAGTGTTCTCTTTGACAAAATACTTTGACAAAAAATGAGGTGAAATCCCTTGCAAAAATTAGCTAGTATAGAAAAGCCGATCTCTAGTGGGGAAAAATCCATAGAACTCAATCCCCAAGACGCTCAAACCTGGTACGATCGAGGCAATGCCCTAGAAGCAATGGGACGATTTCAAGCTGCGATCGAATCTTGGGAAAAAGCGATCGAACTTGAACCAAAATTTCCCGAAGCCTGGTACAACAAAGGCGTAGCCCTCAGAAAATTAGGACAGCTACAAGAGGCGATCGCAGCATATAACGAAGCCCTAAAAATTCAACCAGAAAACCCAGAAGCATGGTACAATCTCGGCAATGTGATGCGGAAGTGCAACAGGTTCTCAGAGGCGATCGCCTCCTACGAAAAAGCGATCGAATTCAAGCCAGACTACCACGAAGCCTGGACAAACCTCGGCAACACCCTAGCTAATTTGGAATGCTTCGACGCAGCAATCGCTTCCTACGACAAAGCCATCGCAATTCAAGCAGACTACTGCGAAGCCTGGTACAACAAAGCATTTATTCTCAGAAAGTCTGGGCACAACATAGCAGCGATCGCAGCTTACGACAAAGCACTCGAACAGAAACCAGAAATGTACCAAGCCTGGTACAACCGTGGCGTAGCCTTAGCAGATCAAAAACACTACCTAGAAGCCATCGCTTCCTACGACAAAACTCTCGAACTGTGGTCAAAATCCCCCGAAGTCTGGAACAAACTCGGCACAGCACTCGCCCAAATAGGGCAATTTGAAGCAGCAATCGACTCTTGGGACAAAGCCCTCGCGATCGAACCAAACGACAGCGAAACCTGGTACAATCGCGGCCTAGCCCTCGCTAACTTAAAACACTTTGAAGCAGCAATTGCCTCATGGGACAAAACCATAGAATTGCAGCCAGATAATGTCGAAGCCTGGTACAACCGCGCCGTAGCCCTCAAAAAAAGCGCACGATTTGCCGAAGCGATCGCCTCCTACGATCAAATCATTGCACTCCAACCTGACGATCCAAACCTCTACTATCAAAAAGCCTGCGTGTACGCCCTAGAAAAACAAGCAGGCGATCAAAAAAACAGCCGGGAAGCCCTAGCAATCAGCACCCGCCAAGCGATCGAAAATCTGTCCAAGGCGATCGAACTCAATCCCCAAAAATATCGTAAACTCTGCAAAAATGACCCAAAATTGCATACAATACGAGAAGACGTGCGGTTTTTAGCTTTAACTCAGGGTAGGCAATGATTGATTAATATGAATGTCGCACTGCAACCTTTGTCGGCAAAACAGTACCGCTAACCCCAATCATGCAAACCCTAGACAAAACTCAAGTACAATTTGCTCAACTCGCAGCCCGTCTTAGCGAAATTACTGACATCGAATCAGTCTCGTCCTTGCTGCACTGGGATCAAGCAACCTATATGCCGGCCAAAGGTGCGATCGCCCGAGGCCGCCAACTAGCCACCCTCAAACAAATATCCCACGAAAAATTTACCGACCCGAAAATAGGGGAACTCCTAGAAGACTTACGTGGCTACGAACAAAGCCTCCCCTACGACTCCAACACCGCTAGCCTGATTCGCGTCGCCCGCAGAGATTACGATCGCGCCGCCAGAGTCCCCTCCGCCTTCATGGCGAAACTCTGCCGCCACCAAGCCGACTGCTACGAAGCCTGGGCTAGTGCTAAAGCAGCCAACAACTTTGCCGCCGTCTTACCAGAACTCGAAAAAACCCTAGAATTAAGCAGGCAATACGCAGACTTTTTCCCCGGATACGAACACATCGCCGATCCCCTGATCGATCGTAGCGACTACGGCATGAAAGTATCCATTTTGCGCCCGCTTTTCGCTCAACTGCGTCAAGAATTAGTGCCCATCGTCGAAGCCATCGCCTCCCAACCCCCGGCCGACGACTCCTGCTTACACCAAGACTTCTCAGAAGCCCAGCAACTAGAATTCACTCGCACAGTCGTAGAACGTATGGGCTACGACTTCCAACGGGGACGACAAGACATCACCTTGCACCCGTTTATGACCAACTTCTCCATAGACGACGTGCGGATCACCACCCGCGTCTACAAAGACCACCTCGATCAAGCACTTTTTAGCAGCATCCACGAAGCAGGACACGCCCTCTACGAACTCGGAAATTCCCCCGAATTTGAAGGCACACTCCTCGCAGGTGGCATTTCCTCCGGTGTTCACGAAAGCCAGTCCCGGCTTTGGGAAAATTTAGTCGGTCGCAGTCGTGGCTTTTGGGAATGTTTTTACCCGCAACTGCAAGGCGTGTTTTTGCGGCAGTTGGGACTGGTACCCACTGACCAATTTTACCGGGCAATTAACAAAGTTGGGCGATCGCTCGTTCGCACCGACGCCGACGAAGTAACCTACAACCTCCACGTCGCCATCCGCTTTGACCTAGAATTGGCACTGCTAGTTGGAAAACTAGCAGTGCGAGACCTCCCCGAAGCCTGGAACGAACGCTACAAAACCGACCTCGGCATCGTCCCCGCTAACGATAGCGAGGGCGCAATGCAGGATGTTCACTGGTATGTTGGGACGATCGGCGGAATGTTCCAAGGCTACACCCTCGGCAACTTAATGAGCGCCCAGTTCTACGAAACCGCAGTTAAAATTAATCCCGAAATTCCCGTAGCAATAGAACAGGGCAATTTTACCCTACTCCACGATTGGCTAAAACAAAACATCTATCAGCACGGCCGCAAATACACTGCTGTCGAATTGCTCGATCGAGTTACCGGTTCTCCTTTAAGTATTGAGCCGTTTGTCCGCTACATTCGCCACAAATACGGCGAATTTTACGTCATTTGAGAATAGCAATATCTCCCCGGTCGATGACCGCCAAGGTATATCTGTAAAGCCGATCGTTGCCAGCCCAGAACTTTTTCAGAAAGCAGTCCGGGTAATACAATTAGATTTAGAAACATTAGAATAGGCAAACTTTATCAATAAGATGAAACTTATGCGTGTAACTACTGCTACGATTCTCAGCTTAGTGGCTCTGTTCGCTCCTGGCTTAACCAGGAATGCCAACGCAGCCTTCGACTCTCAACCCTTTGTCCAAGAACAGCAGCGCCAAGATTTTGTGGCGCCTGCCAACCCGGAAGCCTCAGCATCCCCAGACGCAAATTCCCAGCAGGAGATGTTTAACAAGCCTTTTTATGCAGGGGAGCAACAGCCAGTCAAAAAGGAAAAAACTATATCGGTAGGAGCCGACGGGCCAGAAGTTGCTGCTATACAACAGCGCTTGCGTGTTCATGGTTTCGCGATCGGGACGATCGACGGCTCCTATGGCTCCCGCACCAAATCCGCCGTCAGTGGCTTTCAACAGTCTAAGGGGTTGAAGTCAGACGGCATTGTAGACAAAGACACTTGGACTGCTTTAGCGGCCGATCCGGCTAGCGTCCCTAAAACTGTTGAGGAAAATGCTGCAATTGAGAACAATGCTCCTGTTCAGAACAATGCTCCAACTACCGTAACTACTTTAACTAAAGGCGCTGCTGGTTCCAAGGTGAAGACACTACAGGTGCGTTTGGAAGTAGAGGGTTACGATCCAGGCCCGATCGACGGCATTTTTGGGGCCCGCACTGCTGCGGCTGTCAAGAGCTTTCAAGAGTATAAAGGTTTGAAGGCAGACGGCGCGGTGGACGAAATCACTTGGAAGACGCTGGGCAAAAACTAGGCGACGAGTCAGAAATTGGGAAAATTGCTGTGGCTATAACTCAGAAGCAAACCCGGTTTCGGAAAAAAAACCGGGTTTCTCGATTTTGATTGACAGATCAAATAGTTATGTGCTATAGTTGTTGAATGTGATCGTGCGGATATGGCGGAATTGGCAGACGCGCCAGATTTAGGTTCTGGTTCCGAGAGGAGTGAAGGTTCAAGTCCTTTTATCCGCATTAGACTCAATACTTGATATCAATGGTTTCAGCCTTGCTATCCCCTTAAGAATTCCGCTTTCCGCTCAATTTCCCTCATCCTACTCTCCTGAGTGGCCGAGTCTCTTCAATTGACATTTCAAAACCGCTTCTAGATCTGCCAAACTTGCATCGGGCTTTTGAGTGGGAGCCAAAGCGGTTAATTTTTGTGAAAGAGTCGCAGGAAGGAGCTTCTAAGCTGATAGAGTCCGATGTGGAGAAAGTAGTAACAGCTTGGGCACAGGGAAAGTTTGTTGTCCCGATTTGGTTAGATGTGATTTATGGGCGATCGCGAGAAGTTGAGTTAAAAAGATAGCAAGATTTGAACATCCTTAAAAAAATATGTTTAACAATAAACGTTGAAAAGTGAAAAATAGGCCTAGTTCTATTCCTTATTTATCATATTCAGGGATTAAAGATAATCACACACGGGGATCTGTTGGTGATTTTTTGATGCGTCAAATTAAAGAAGGCTCTCGCTTATCAATTGTTTCAGCTTATTTTACCATTTATGCTTTTGAAGCTCTCAAAGAACAACTCTTAAAAATTGAAAAATTACAATTCCTTTTTGGTGAACCAAGTTTTATTCTCGATCCTCATAGAAATGAAAATAAAGCTTTTTTAATTGATCGAGAAGGGTTAACCCTACAAAAGCAGCTTCAACAAAAACGTTTAGCAAAAGATTGTGCTGACTGGATTAGAGAAAAAGTCGAAATAAAATCGATAACAAAGTCTAACTTCTTACACGGAAAACTCTATCATATTGACAATGAAGTACAGGACATCAGACCCGATGGCTCGAAAACCATTTATCGAGTTCCATCCGCGATTATGGGCAGTTCTAACTTTACCATAAAAGGTTTAGGATTATCTAATCATGTCAACAATATCGAATTAAATCTAATCGTCAGTAGCCTAGAAGACACTTATGATTTCAAAGTTTGGTTTGACCAAATTTGGCAGAATGAAGAACTGGTCAAAGATGTCAAAGCAGATGTGTTGTTTTATCTAGAACAATTATATACTAACTCCACCCCAGAACTGGTTTACTACAAAACTCTTTTTCATGTCTTTGAAAAGTTTTTAGCAGCACAACAAGATGCTCTATGGTTGAGTGAAAACAACCAGTTATTTGAGACTGAGATATGGAAGAGTTTATTTCAATTTCAAAAACATGGCGTAATCGGAGCAATTAACAAAATTCGCAGCCATAATGGTTGCATTATTGCCGATAGTGTCGGTTTAGGAAAAACCTATGAAGCCTTAGCAGTTATTAAACACTTTGAGATCCTGAATTATTATAGAGTTTTAGTGCTCTGCCCGAAAAAGTTGCGCGAAAACTGGACAATCTATCATGCACAGAATAATAGTGAACTAAATCCCTTTGTTAGCGATCGCTTTAATTATACAGTCTTATCTCACACAGATTTAAGCCGTGAGTCTGGCAAATCCGGTGATACAGACTTAGCGAATCTTAACTGGGGAAATTATGACCTAGTAGTAATTGATGAGTCCCATAATTTCCGCAACAACACCAAGGGTAAGCGAGATGAAGATGGGAATATAATTCGTAAAAGTCGTTACGAGCGACTGATGAATGACATTATTAAATCGGGCATTAAAACTAAGGTTTTATTACTCTCTGCTACTCCTGTCAACAATAACTTAACTGATTTAAGGCATCAGCTTGAATTTATCACTGAAGGTAAAGATGATGCTTTTCAAGCATCAATTGGTGTAGTTAGTCTTAAAGATACTCTGGCTAAGGCTCAACGAGCTTTTACCACTTGGTCGAAAAAAAGTATTCGCATAACTAGCGATTTATTAAACTCTCTTGATTCAGGATTTTTTAAACTACTAGATGAATTAACTATAGCTCGTTCTCGCAAACATATTCAAAAATATTATAAAGATGTTGTAGAAGAATTAGGTGGTTTTCCTGTAAGACTTAAACCCTTATCTATCTCTCCGAAGATTGATTTGAAAGGCAGATTTATGTCTTATGACAAGCTGAATGATGAAATTTCTAATTATCAGTTATCATTGTTTAACCCTTCCAAATATGTTTTACCGGAGTACAGAGAAGAGTACGAACATAAACCCGGACAAAGATTTAAGCAGAGTGTACGCGAATATTTTCTCATCGGGATGATGAAAGTAAATTTTCTTAAACGGTTGGAAAGTTCGGTAAAATCCTTTGCGATTACGATGGAAAGGACGATCGCGAAAATTGAAGATTTACAGGAACGAATTAAAACTTTTAAGCAGTTTCGAGATCAAAACCAGAATATTGATTTTAATCAGTTGAATATTGAAGATATTGAGGATGAAGAATTACAAGAAGCTATGGAGGTTGGGACAAGGCTAATCTTTAAGATGGCACATCTGGATATTGATAGCTGGTTAGAAGATTTAGAACTGGATAAGCAACAACTAAAGAGTCTTTATGATTCAGCTTCACAGGTTGATGAAACGCGGGATGCCAAGTTAGCCGAATTGAAAAAATTGATTCAAAATAAGGTAAAACAGCCAACAATTAATAAACAAAATCAACCTAACCGTAAAGTTTTGGTATTTACTGCTTTTGCGGATACAGCAGAGTATCTTTATCAGGCTTTGCAGGAATGGGTAACAACTTCTAAGCTGAATATTAACATGGCTTTAGTAGTTGGGGGAACGGGAAGAAATAAAACCACATTTGGCAAGAATGAGTTTAATCAGATTCTGACTAATTTCTCTCCCATTTCCAAAAAGCGGGATAAGATGAAGTCGATGCACCAAGATGGAGAAATTGATTTATTAATTGCTACAGATTGTATTTCTGAAGGGCAAAATTTACAGGATTGTGATTATCTAGTTAATTACGATATTCATTGGAATCCAGTTAGAATTATTCAGCGTTTTGGACGGATCGATCGTATCGGTAGTGTTAATCATACCGTACAGTTAGTGAATTTCTGGCCTACTGATGACTTAAATAAATACATCAATCTGAAAAATCGGGTAGAAGCAAGGATGGCATTAGTTGATATTGCTGCTACTTTTGAGGATAATCTGTTAGAACCGGATGAAATTGAAGAGTTAATCCAAACTGATTTAAAATATAGAGATAAGCAGTTATTACGATTGCAGAATGAGGTATTAGATTTAGAGGATTTTAACGACAGTGTGGCATTTAATGAGTTTACCCTAGATGATTTTCGGATTGAACTAAGTCAGTATTTGGAAAAGAACCGGAAACAGCTAGAAAATACACCTTTGGGTATTTATGCAGTGGTTCCACCAGGGTCAGAAAATGCGATAATTGCACCAGGGGTAATTTTTTGTTTAAAGCAGAAAGGCGATACTTCTGGAAATGAGACGGTTAACCCTCTGCAACCACACTTTCTGGTGTATATTAGAGAGGATCGGGTATGTTTCACTTTTGCTCAACCTAAGCAGATTTTAGAGATTTTCCGGTTGTTGTGTGTGGATAAGACGCAAGCATATCACTCTTTGTGTCATTTGTTTGACAAACAGACGAATAACGGGGAAAATATGAGTGTTTATAATGAGTTGCTTCAGGGGGCGGTTGATTCGATTACTCGGACTTTTCAGAAGCGGTTAGCTAGTAATTTGTTTAAGTCTGGTAAAGGTGCGGTAATGCCAGAACAGAAAAAACAGGTGACTAGCAAAACAGATTTTGATTTAATTACATGGTTGGTGATTCAAGATGAATGAACAACAAATTAAAGAGACAATAGCCCAATCTATCCCAAAATTATCTTGGGGTAACATTGGGGATGAAATCGAGATGTTATTTACTGAAAAAAGGTAAGCTATGTCAACTATCAAAATCATTGTCGAAAAACATTCTGATGGCTATGTTGCTTATCCACTTGGCATCAAAGGCGTTGTCGTTGGCGAGGGAAACACATACGAAGAAGCACTAACTGATGTCAAATCTGCACTCCAGTTTCATATCGAAACTTTTGGTAGGATGCCAAAGAAACCGGGTTTTTACCAGTTTTAAAGGTTCCAATTCAGTATTTTCGTAAAAAACCCGGTTTCTGCGTCCAATAGTAAATAGGGGTGATTAAACATGAATGAACAACAAATAAAAGATAAAATCGTGAAATCTATCCAGAATTTATCTAAGGGTAATGCTGGGGAGAAAATAGAGGCGTTATTCCAAACGCTAGGATATTCCACAACAAGGAAAGTTGAGTTAGATAGCAATAACCCTAATGATTTTCTCGATACGTTTGCCTGGGAGGGAATCAACCAGCAACGGGCGATGTTTTCAGAATGGAAGTCGGTTGATTTTCTCTTTCAACTGACTGAGGATGAAATTAAATCTCATGCTAAATTGTCGCTTTTTAGTAAGATAGATAAAAATTATCTGCAATCTTATATTTTCTTGGCGGTTGGGTTACGGGGGAATCATTACAACCGCACTGATTTATCAAATATTACTCGCGAAGTTAACCGTCAGTCTGATATTCCCATTCTGGTTTTATTCCGACATTGTGAGTGTTTTACTTTGTCGATAATTAACCGCCGCCCTCATAAACGGGAAACTTCTAAGGATGTTTTAGAAAAGATTACTTTAATTAAAGATATTAATACTTTTCAGCCCCATCGCGCCCATATTGAAATACTTTTTGACCTTTCTTTACCTCAGTTATATAAACAGTATCAATTTACCAATTTTGACCAATTACACGACGCGTGGCAGAAAACTCTTGATACTTCTGAACTAAATAAACGGTTTTTCAAAGAGGTGGCAAACTGGTATTTTTGGGCAGTGCAAAATGTGACTTTACCACAAAGTAGCACAGGCTTCCAGCCTGTGAAAAGTCCACAAAGTAGCACAGGCTTCCAGCCTGTGAAAAGTCCACAAAGTAGCACAGGCTTCCAGCCTGTGAAAAGTCCACAAAGTAGCACAGGCTTCCAGCCTGTTAATAATCAAGAAGATCGCAGGCAAGATGCCTGTGCTACGTTTATTATTCGTTTAATTACAAGGTTAATTTTTGTCTGGTTTCTCAAGGAAAAGGGGTTAGTCCGTGATGATTTGTTTAACCCTCAAAGGATACAGGAATTAATCCGATCAACTAACAGTGAAGAAAGCACTTATTATAAAGCGATTCTGCAAAATTTATTTTTTGCGACTCTCAACCAAGAAATGAATACTCCTAGTAAACCTGATAATCGTAAGTTTAGAAATAAGGCGAAGCAAGCCGGGGGACGCGATCAAAATTACATGATACATAATGTCTATCGCTATGAGGATTATTTTCCAGACTCCCAAGGGTTTCTGAGACTGTTGGAAAATATTCCTTTTCTCAATGGTGGTTTATTTGAATGTTTGGATAAACCCGATCAAGAGAATCCTAAGCAAATTCTCCGCGTTGATGGTTTTTCTGATCGTCCTGATAATCAGTTAAAGGTTCCTAATTTTCTCTTTTTTAATGAGTCTGAGGAGGTGGATCTCAATGATGTTTACGGGACAAAAAATAAACGCTATAGGGTGCGCGGTTTAATCAATATTTTCCATAGTTATAAGTTTACTGTTACTGAAAATACTCCCATTGAGGAAGAAATCGCCCTCGATCCTGAGTTATTAGGGAAGGTATTTGAAAATTTACTCGCGGCTTATAACCCTGAAACTAATACAACCGCTCGCAAACAAACGGGCTCTTTTTATACGCCCCGTGAGATTGTTGATTACATGGTAGATGAGGCGTTAATTGCTTATTTAGAAAAAGTAACACAGGCTTCCAGCCTGTACAAACCTTTAGAAAAAGTAACACAGGCTTCCAGCCTGTCATCGGCGAATTTAGAACACAAGCAGGATGCTTGTGCTACTTTGGAGAATTTAGAACACAAGCAGGATGCTTGTGCTACTTTGGAAGAACACAAGCAGGATGCTTGTGCTACTTTGGAGCGGTACAAACCTTCACAAAACAGACAAAATACTTATACCAATATTGAAGAATTAGGCTTCTTTGATCCTGATACCTCTGTATCAATCACTGCACGGAATTTACCTCATTGGCAACAGGATGGAGTTACTTATTTTGTCACATTTCGTTTAGCGGATTCTGTACCACAGGAAAAATTACGTCAGTGGGAAGATGAACGGGAAAAATGGTTAAAAGAAAATAAACAACCTTTCTCGAAAGCTCAGAAAGCAGAATATTATCAACGTTTTTCAGAACGAATCAATAATTGGCTAGATGCTGGTATGGGTTCATGTTATCTAAAAGAACCACATATTGCTAAAATAGTTGCTGATGCTTTACATTATTTTAATGGTCAACGTTACATTTTAGGAGAATGGGTGGTTATGCCAAACCATGTACATCTCTTGGTAACTCCTCTAGGTGATCATACACTTTCAGCTATTTTACATTCTTGGAAATCTTTTACGGCTAATCAAGTTAATAAAGTCTTAAATCGTCAGGGAAAATTATGGCAAGAAGAATCTTTTGATCATATTGTTCGTAGTCCTGAACAACTAGAACGTATTCAACAATATATTGCTGAAAATCCTGAAAAAGCAGGCATTAAAGTAACACATTCTTCCCGCCTATCATCCTTAATTGTAGAACAGGCTTCCCGCCTATCATCCTCAATTGTAGAACAGGCTTCTAGCCTGTTTCCCTCAATTGTAGAACAGGCTTCTAGCCTGTTTTCTAATTTAGTATCTGAAGAACACAAGCAGGATGCTTGTGCTACTTTGGAAGAACACAAGCAGGATGCTTGTGCTACTTTGGAAGAACACAAGCAGGATGCTTGTGCTACTTTGGAAGAACACAAGCAGGATGCTTGTGCTACTTTGGAAGAACACAAGCAGGATGCTTGTGCTA
>Ga0316607_1000297_pt1 | contig 19712 bp, 15 predicted proteins | sample MIS2016062E_MG_FD_207674 | JGI IMG/M metagenome (GOLD analysis project Ga0316607, IMG submission 207674) | Microbial mat bacterial communities from Middle Island sinkhole, Lake Huron, Michigan, United States - MIS.2016.062E | ecosystem: Environmental > Aquatic > Freshwater > Lake > Sediment...
GACGCTCTAGAGTTGCAACAACGTTTGGAGGATCAGATTTTGGGTTTTTGGCAAAATTAATAATTTTTTGTAGGGGTACTGTTTCTGGAAGTCCGACTTTTGAATCAATCCTAAAAATGTGTGGTAGATAGTCTTGAAACTTGGCTGAATTATCGGAATTAACTGGATAATCCGTAAATTTAGATTCACCATCTGGTATATATAACTTTAAATCATCTTTATTTCTGCGAAACATCAGAATCCGATCGAAGACAGTTGTAGCAGGGATGTTAGGAACAGCAGAACGAATATTTTTTTGATCTTCAGGTGTTAAATCTGACCATTCGTATCCGAAATCGGGAAATTTTAACTCGCCTTGTTTTCCTGAACGAAATTGTGAATAACGACAAAAATCTCCAAGTTCAATATCTTGACCAGAAACTCCTTTTTCGATGGCTTTTAAGAGATGTGACTTGCCAGACTCATTTGCTCCAACAATTGTCGTTATTTCGCGATCGATCAGAATTTGAACATAAGGGTAGAATTTCTCATCCATATAATCCCAAGGTTGAGGCTTTGGATTTGGCTGGATCTTTCTGAGGTAATCGTAATTGAAAGATTTGTAGAACCGGATGAAGAGTTTTGTAAGACGCATTGATTTTTTCCTTTTTGTAGTCGTTCAAAGATTAACCAGGGGAAAGTCAAAAAATTATGCAGACCCGCACAGGAAAGTTTGCCATCTGCCAGAGTATCTGGCCCTCAACCGCCCCGATCGACCGCTAACTCATTTAACTGAGGATTAGCGTAACAGGTTTTTCTGCACAGGTCAAGTATATGAGTTTACTAAATCTCAGTAAAAAGAGAAAAACGCCCAGAGGGATGGGTCGCTTAGCCACTTCAGCATTCTGATACAGCGAAGTCAAACACCCTCAAAGGCTTGATAATTCAAGGCTTCGCCCCACAAATATCCCATCTTTGATGCCAACCCAGGAGTGAGCTAGCAGCTTTGTCATTGACGAGAGTCTAGCTATTCTGCTCTCCCTGTCGCAAGATAGATTATTCAGTTTTCTCAGTAAAGTGAGATAGGGCGGATACAATGAGAGAGCAAGGCGGAGAGGTTGTGGACACCAAGGGCGATTGCAGTCCTGGGCGCATCAGACCAAAGAAACCGGGTTTTTTACTTGAACTGTCGGCTTTGAGCGGAGGATTTGCGTAAAAAAACCCGGTTTCTGACTACCAAGGGCGATCGCAAACCTCCTGTTCTACCAGCAAAACCTTATATAAAAGGATGTTTTGTAGTAATCTAATACAATAGACATCGCAAGAATTGCAAGCTTTGAACAGGCAAGATGCCTGTTCCACAATAAATATGGTCGATGTCTAATGATTCCCCAAAACTTTTTAAGAAATCTAGCCACGAATTTAGGTATTTCCGACAACGAATTTGAGGCACTCTCCAGAGCCATCCAAGGCGAACCGATGGATGCGATCGCACAAGAACTCGGTGTCAGCAAAGAAGCGCTTCAGAAAAGACTCGGTGAGGTTTACAAAAAATTTCAAATTGTGGGCCGAGGGCCAGGAAAGCTGGCTAGATTGCAGCAAATCCTCATTTCACAGTATCAACAGCAAGTCGCTAATTTTAGTAATGCTACAGCCAGCGATGGGATTTCTGTTAAAAATGACACGGTACACTCTAGCGTCAGTGCTGACACTACCCCGCCCCTGAGCGAAGTTATTCCTTCACAGACAGCGGCGAAAACACACCCCCGGATCGATTGGGGTGAAGCGCCCGATGTCCCTATTTTCTACGATCGCAGTGCTGAACTTGCCACTTTAAAGCAATGGATAGTCAACGATGGTTGTCGATTAGTTACACTACTGGGAATGGGAGGAATTGGCAAAACTGCATTGGCCCTCACCACACTACAACAAATTCAGGGTGAGTTTGATTATTGCATTTGGCGATCGCTCAAAGAACGCCCGCCCATGTCAAATATCTTATTCGATTTAATTCAATCCTTGTCTCCCCAGCCAGAAACCCACTTACCAGAGAATACGGAAAAGAGAATCTCTTTATTGCTCAAATACCTACGTTCCTCACGGTGTTTGTTAGTATTCGATGAACTTGATAGCATCCTCCTTCAGGGCGATCGCTATCAACCAGGATACGAAAATTATGCAGACTTATTCCAACGAATAGTAACATCCCGCCATCAAAGTTGTTTGCTACTCACCAGTTGGCATCAACCCCTAGAACTTAATTCGCTCGTAGAAGAAACTTCACATATTAAAGTATTACAACTAAATGGCTTAGACGAGCAAAGCGCTCTAAAAATTCTCTATTCAGCCAAAAGGTTTTCTAGTAGTACCGAAAACAAGTCATTTTCAGAAATGAGCCAATTATACGGTGGCAATCCCTTACTTTTAAAGATTGTCACCGCTAACTTTGCTGACTTATTTTCAGGGAATATCACCCAATTTATCCAGCAGACAACCTTAGTTATACAGCCGATTCTGCGAGATTTTTTGCAAAAAACTAGCGCTGATTTATCAGATACAGAAATTTACCTAATCGGTTGCTTAGCCTTGAGAAGTAAACCCGTCAGCACCAATGATTTGAAATCAAATATAGCCTTTGCTGGAGAAATATCTGACTTGCAACCCGTTTTAGAATCACTCATCAAACAAGCACTTTTAGTGAAAAGTTTTGAAGCGGCAGAAGATAGTTTTACCCTAAATCCAGAAATAAAAAAATACATAATTCATCAATTGATTGCCAAATACCTCAATCAACTGGGTCATAAAAAGTATTTATCAGGAGAGTTCCAAACTGCCAAAGCTTACTTAACCCAAGCCATCAGATTTAATCCTGACTTAGCCGCATCTCACTATAACTTAGGAGCTACTTACGAACAGTTGCAAGATTTATCTACGGCACGAATTCACTATCAAATCGCCGCCGGATTTAACAACCGAGGTGCTTATGCAGCTATTAGTAATTTAGCACGTTTGGAAATTATATCGGGAAATGTGGAGACAGCAATTAACCTGATATTGCCGATTTTAGAGAAAGTCAAAGACGATCTGGTTCTAGCGGCTTTGCACAAAAACCTGGGGTGGGCTTACTTCCTGCAAAATCGCTATAACGATGCTGAGTTACAGCTTTTAAAATCGATCGAACTCAATCATCTTCACCCAGCGACTTATTATATTTTGGCACAAGTGAAAGAGGCTCAAGGCAAGATCCAAGAAGCATTAGTTGATTACGATCGTTTTTTGAAGTGCGATCGCGGCGATCGGAAACCTCAAGGAGCTCATTGGAGACTGCCAGAATTAGATATTTGGAAAATCACAGCACGCCAGCGCTTGAATTATCCCCATAATTCGCAGTCTCCAAAATTAGAGATTTAGTTCGCGATCGCATCAATACCAAAGAAACCGGGTTTTTTACCGGGATTAAAGGCTCAAATCCAGTATTTTCGTAAAAAAACCCGGTTTCTAGGTGCCCATGCGTCCAGGATTAGATGACTAGCGAAGGTTAGGTGGAACAATAGGACCGTCATCTTCATCCTCACCTTTTTTGGTTTGAGGCTGAAAAATCTCTCCTAGCGAGGGATAGGATAGGACTTGATAAAATGCTGTCATTGCTCGTTTCTCCGTTAAGGCGAATCAGAAATTTTGGGAGAAGCGAGTTGGCCAACTGCGCTTTTCTATTAACCAGGGCCAAGTCGAAAAATTATGCAGGTTTTTGGGGGGAAATGAAAAAATTTTTGGTGAGAAAGCCGGTTTCTCACCAAAATAGTGCGTTACAGCCCGCCGAAACGATCGAAAACCGGGTTTCTTCCCAGACGCAGGGGTAGTCAGAAACCGGCTTTTTCACGAACAGTCCAGGAATGCTTGAGTTATATCGTTTCCGGTTGCATCGGAATGATTTAACCACAGAGAACGCAGAGAACACAGAGGGAGATAAGAGAGATGAATAATTCCGATGCTACCGGCTTTGATATTACCGCAAGCCGGAACAGGTGAAAGCGGCCCAGTCGGAGGGGTGAGAGAAGGGAAGAGGTTTCTCGATCGCATCTTTGAATTGCTTCTTCGTTCTCAGGAGACTTTCTGCTACCTTTTTGTGTTGCTTGTATTGGTCATACCAGTTTATATAAGTTTCACTGCCTTTGACTTCGCGATCGCGACACTCTTTAGCTGCTTTTCTTGCTTTTTCGGCCGCCTTAAATTTACTCTCAAGTAATGGTATTAGCTGCTGCTGGTATTCACTGAGTGCTTGACCGCTGAGCGATCGCAACTTTTCTTGGGCTTGTTGCAGAGAGACAATGCGACTTTTTCCTTGCTGTCGGTATTGGTGGTAAAAAATAGAAAATAGTGCGGTTGCTAAATCGTCAACAGCCCAAAGGGTAGCGATAACACTTCTCGCACCAGCACATAAGAAACCAGTGGAAAGAGTCAGAACATCATCTGTTATTTCAGTTAAACCAAGATTTGTTTCACAACAAGAAAGGAAAACATCCTGCAAATTGGGAAACCTCCAAGCCGGAGTTAAGAGTTGCCCAAGGGTAATCGATCCATCACCTAAAAATAGCTTTGATTCTAAAGGATTATCAAAGCGAGATTGGGCATGATGACTAGAATGAAGACCGGAAACTTGCTCTACCAAGCGCCGATAATTACTGACAGTTGCTTGACTGCGACCGCGTAGCCGTCGTTCTTCAGGAATGCTATATATTTGAGCGAGTTGAGAACATTCAAAACTCACGCAAGGTAGGTCTTCTGTCGCATCTTCCACCGTTCCGTACCTCAGTTGAACGTTGGTTTGAGGGCGTTTATGACAAAATTCTAAAACTTGGCAACTTGGAGCATAGCGTATTAGAAATCTATCTCCTAGGTATTGGTCATTATCAATAGGTAAAGCGCTAAATGGAATTGAATGTAGGTAAAGATGAGGTACTACAATCAGTTCTTCAATACCGCTTAGGTGGTGTTCAATTAGTTGTTTCAAATCAAGAGAATTTGCTAATTGAGACAGAGTTGATTGCAGAGAGTTTTGCCATTCCGCTTTATTCTGCACGTAGGGAAGTAACCAGCGATCGAAAATCCAGGTTTGCAACCCTTTGTCTTGCTCTAAACAAGTATGACAAGTAATTCGATCGCGTTTGATGACAAAGATGTGAGTATTTTGGTAAGTTGTGTAAAAACTCAGGATAGCTGTTGTTTGATAATCAATCAATTGCTGAATATGAGCTAAATTAGGAGCTGCGACTTTCATTTCTCCGGCCAACACAGGATCTAAGCGCCTGAGTTGTTCCCAAACTTGTTGTTTCTGAGCTTCTAATTGAGCGATCGATTCATTAATAGCAGCCAGAGCAGCACGGGAACGAGTGCTAATTTTAACCGTCGCGAATTCTGGCTGACTTTTAGATAACTGAGGACAGCGGTAAGAGTCTATTTGTTGTTGCAAACTGTCATACTGCTGCAAATAAGTTTGAATTTCAGGAGAAATTGATTCAGTTGAGTAAAGGTCATTGCTTGCCATGAAATCTACGAGGCGTTGGGAGCGCGATCGCTCTACATATTCAATGGCTTTATCTAACTGTTTATTGTTGACGCAAGCCTGTATTGTATTAGCGTATACCAGAAAAGATGACTCTAAAATTTCCTGCCGCCGCTGTTCGCTAACAATCCAAGAACGGCTAGTTTCTACCGCTTCAATAGCTTGACTGTTAGCTTCAATAGCTTTATCCCACTGTTCAGTTGTGAAAGCAATATTTCCGAGGCTTCTTCCTACTCGCAAACAATCGCTGGGAAAGGCTGCGGGAGTGTAAATTTCCAAAGCTAATTTAAAATGAGCAATAGCTTTTTCAGTTTCTCCTAGCTTTTCATAAGCCACTCCTAAATCGTTTATAACCATAGCCCAATTTTCAGGTAAGGCTTCGCGAGTATTTACTTGTAAAGCTTTATGATAGCAATCGATGGCTGCTTTCAAGTTCTCTTCCCGCACTCCCTTCACTCGATCTGCATAAGCATTTCCCAAAATTACTTGTGCATTAGCCCAATAACAAGGGTCTAATTCTTGACTGTAGACTTGCAAAGTTGCTTCACATGAGCGAATAGCTTGCTCTAAGTTCTCGGCTCGATCGCCCGCAGTTATTTGCCGATAAGCATTGCCCAAATTTTGTTGAATTTTAGCCCAATTTAAAGGATGTGCTTCGCGGGTGTAGACTAATAATGCTCCTTGATAGCACTGAATTCCCAGTTCTATATTTGTGGCTGTATCGCCCAAAATTATGCTAAAATAAGCATTGCCTAAATTCATTTGTGTATCTGCCCAAGACTGAGGTGTTCCCTCGCGAGAATAAACTTGCAATGCACCTTGGTAGCAAGTAATTGCTCGATCGATATTTTCGGCTCGATCGCCCCGAATTCTGTCAAGATAAGTATTTCCCAGATTATTTTGAGTTTGCGCCCACAGTTGGGGCAATGCTTGATGAGTCCGAACTTGTAAAACAGCTTGGTAGTGTTGAATTGCCTTTTCCAAATTGTCCGCGCGATCTCCTCGAATGCGCCTTAGATAAGCACTGCCTAAATTATCTTCAGTTTCCGCCCAGTCGATCGGCAATTCTGAAAGAGTTCTGATTTCTAAAGCTGCTTTGTAGCACTCAATTGAACGCTCCAAATTGTCAGCTTTTTCTCCGTTAATTCGTTGACTGCAAGCAACGCCTAAATTGTTTTGAATACCCGCCCATAGCGGCGGAGATTCCTGTTTGGTTAAAACTTGTAGAGATGCTTCATAACAAGTAATAGCTAACTCTATGTTGTCAGCCTGTTTCCCCAGAATTCTCCGAAAGTAAGCAGCCCCTAAATTCACTTGAGTATTTGCCCATTTATAGGGGAAAGCTTCGCGGGTATTTACTTGTAAAGTAGATTGTAAGATAGCAATCGATCGTTCTAGATTGTCTGCGGGTTCTCCTTGGCTTCGCTCTTGATAGGCGATCGCTAAATTACCAGATACTCTCGCCCACTGTTCGGGAAATGCCTCATCGGTAAAAATTTGCAGTGCTGCTCGATCGCATTGAATTGCTTGCTCTATGTTGTCAGAGACATTACCATAAATTCGCTCTTTATAAGCCAAACCCAGATTATTTTGTAGGTGCGCCCGCATTAGCTGATTTTCAGGCTGGCTTAAAATTGGTAAGGCTGCTTCGTAACCGGCGATCGCAATTTCTAAATTATTCGCCTTGGAGCCTTGAGGGAATTTTTGAATTGCTTCGGATATTAGAGTAAGAATTGCTGCTAATGTTAAACACTGTTGAAATTCATATTCCTCATAAAACTGATTGACTTTAATTCGCAAATAGAGAGCAAATTCTTCATTTAATAGCTCTATATTTTCTAGAAATAAGGGGTAAAACAGCTTATCATTACCTTCACTTTGGGCCGCTACCAGCAGCAACTTCATTAGAAAATCGAAATAAGCTTGTTGTCGCTGTTCATCAATTTTTTTAGCGCTCATCGCCGATCGCCTCTATTTCAAATTGCCTGCTTTCTAGTATTCTCAATTAACCTGTAGGGGCGGGTTCGCCAACCATCTCAAAGCTTGCAGATAAGTTAAATAAACCCGCCCTCCCCCACTTGTAATATCTCGATCGGGGCGGGTTTATGAGATTTATTATTTGTATTTGAGACTAAAGCGAACCCGCCCCTACAGGAATTATATCTATTTAACGTGACATGATATTAGCTCCAAATCTCTCTTAATTTTTCCAGCAATTCTTCAGCCAATTCCAGTAATTCAATTTCCCGATCGCCCTCATCAACATCTTCTCCCAATTCCCGATCGCTCCCTGCATAAATTCCCTCACCAGTAAAAACATCTTTAACAGCATAGGCTCTTTCATCTTCCGGTTCGTTGCAATAAATCTGTTCCAGTTGGGCAATAATCTCGGCTATTGGTCGAGTGTTGAGTACATCTCTCACTTGCACTGCTACTGGATCGTCACCGAGCAAAAAACTATTAGCTAACTCCAGTCGCTCTAAATAATCTACGAAATCATCGAGGGTTTGAAGATTAGCAATTTGTATTTCTAAAGCCTCTACTGATGGTACAAATCCTAACAGTTTGGCTGAGTTTAATTGTTCCTCAAACTGAACTGCTACATAGCCAATGCGATCTTCTGTTGCTTCTAGGGGAATGGCGATCGCACTTTCCCCGAACCACAGAGGACGGCACTCCAATTTACCGATTCCTGGGAGTACCAAATCGGCGACATCCCATCGAGCACAAATTATAGGCTGCCAGCTATCCCCTTGCTCTAGCTGGGGCTCGTAGGCTTGCCACTTCAAGTAACTGTAAACGGCATAAACAGCTAATGTATTGAGGTAAACTCGCTTAGCCACTTCTCGCTTAATTGATGCGGGAGCGAGTTGCAGGGTTTCTGTTGCTAATTGCTTCGCCAGACGGTGAGCTTCGGTACCGAGGGGAACTGTCAATCGGGGGGCTTCTGTGCTGTTCATTGTTCAAACCTCTCTTTGGTATCCTAGCTCTAGAGCGATCGCCTGGAGTAAAGGGCGACAGTGCCTTTCCCAATGAGATTTTAGAGTTTGATAGTTGATATTATGTTCTCTGGCGATCGCGCTAAATTTATCTGGTGGGTTTTTTAGCAGCACTCTGAAACTGAGTAACTGACAGTTACAATTTGGATAGGTTTGAGGATGGCAATTCCGCAGTTTTTCATCAGGATCTTCCTCCACGTACTGTTCCAATTTTAGACCAACCTGCTGTTGTTGTTCTCGTTCTATTTGTTCAATATAAGCATCTAGTCCGCTGCGCGTGGGAATCTCAAAATTTGTTGTCGGTAGAAGTTCTAGCAGGGAAGTTTCGGTTTGACTGTCTGTAATAGGTGCGTCTAAACTGCGATCGCCCTTTGCTTGTGAGTATAAATCTTTAAGTCGCCAGTAGAGGTAACTGTTGACCCATTGCAGCAAGCGCTTTTGAATCAAAGGTCGATCGCGATCGAAGCCTTGACATAGTTGTCGGTTTATCCATTCAAAGGTACGATTCAAAGCATCTAAATAGTCTGGGTGAGAGGATTTACCTAATCCCGGTAGTTGTTGAATTTCAACGAGCAGCAGATTCATCGCTTTTCGCCTTTTCGGGCTTTTCAAAGGGTGCTGGCACACCTGTGAAATCAGTCGGTACAGTTGTTCATCCATAGATACAGAAACTAAAAAAGCAGGACTTAATATAGCAATCCTAAATCATTTGTGAATTTCTTACTCCCTCCCCTTAATAAGGGGAGGGTTGGGGTGGGGTCAAAAACTTTACGACTCCTGCAAGGATTGCTATATCTTGCACCAGTTGCAATAAAGGGCTACCTCGCGGGGTGGGGGCGGGTTTATTTAACCTGTCTGCTAGCTTTAAAGCTATTGGTGAACCCGCCCCTACAGGATGGGTGACAATGATGTTGTCATTCGCTAATTCTGATTCTTCCGGGCTACCTCGCGGGGTGGGGGCGGGTTTATTTAACCTGTCTGCTAGCTTTAAAGCTATTGGTGAACCCGCCCCTACAGGATGGGTGACAATGATGCCGTCAGGTGAATTTTACCCCTTTTATGGGGTGTTCGCTAATTCTAATTCCTCTTCCGATTCATCCCGGATTCTGAAATAGTAAAAAAGATTAGCAACAGCCAAATCAGAAGCTTTTTCCAAATTCGACGATACTAAACTTTTATGACCCGCTATTTCCCCTTGCTCAATGATATAATTTTCGTAATCTTCACGCTGCTGCCGATCGAGCATTAATTCCAGTTGAGTGCGAAGCGCATAAAAATGAGACTTGGGCCGCAAATTTTCATAAAATAACTGTTCGTCTGGTATTGCTAAAGCTGTTGCGGCTGATTTTTTATCCCCAATAACAGCTAAGTTGGATTTACTAAAATCAGCACTTTGTAACTGTTTTAACTCACTTGGGGGCAAAGCTTTCATCCAGTCAATCTGATGAAGCCAAGTCTCTAATACAACTAAATCGTGATTGTGAATTCGCGTGATTTCAGGAAACAGAAAATCTAGTTCGTCCTCAGAGTCGCAGCCGGCAATTACTGTTAAGCCATCTTGACGGATTTGTTGTTGAAGTTGAGAAATGCGATCGCCCGCAGCACCAAATTTATTTTGCACCTGATACGTGCCAATAATACTTTGCTCGATCGCCCAACTGCACTCTAACCGACGCAACTGTCCCGCCGCACAAGTTTCTGCTAACAAATGCGGGTTTCTGTATGTTGCTAAAGCTTTAAACAGCATCTCCCGCGCTGCAACAATTTCAGCGTTGCGGTCGTTGATATCTTTCAGTTGCAAAGCCGATCGCCTACCAACTACCACATGATCTAATTATTACATTTTCTGTTAAAAGCAGATCTCACCTTTATCAAACTTTGCTTGAAGTTTTTCCTTTACTGCTGTGGTAAGCTTTAGACGCAACGCCATATCTTCTATGTCATGATAGATTTTGGTATTTCTATAGTCGATCAATTTATCAATAGTTTTCTGCTTGATATAGGTTCTCTCGAAAGCCTTCGTTAGTTCGGATTTATCGGCTTTATTAACATTAATAGGTAATGGCGTTGTAGGTGTGGGTATCGGTGTGGGTATTGGTGTGGGTGTTGGTGTGGGTGTGCTAATAACCTTATCAGATTTGATAAATTGAATATTTTTAAGTTCCAACTTTCTTTGCAGGAGAGGTGGACAGGAAGGAGCAATCATAAAAGATAAATCTCCCGGTGTCCCATCTGGTTTGAAACTGGCATCTTCTAACCATTGATTAAACGTTTCTAAATGGCTGCTCAACAGTTCATAGTTTTTAGCTTCCCCAAAGGCTTTAGCAACGCAGTGGCTGTTGTGCAGTAATTCTACACAAGAGTCGAAGGCATGACGTGCAATCACTGTTGTAGTTGAAACTGCCGATAGAGTGTATGATTTCTGCTTGAGGTAACTTGCCCAGTGTTGTCTACACTCAGATTCTACTAACTGGCGTGAATTGCCTTCAAATACCTGCTCTGGAGCTTCTTTAAAATATTTTTGATGTATTTCTAAGACAGACCCAGCATAGTGTTGACAAAACTCCCTCAACGTATTAACAGGATTCAATGGTATATCTTTGATTTCTTGCCATGCTTGAGCAAAATTTTTATATCCCTTATAAGCCCCTTCAATACGCTCATCTATTTTATTTCTAATCAGTTCAAATTCATTGGTATAACCCTTACTTAGATTTATAACTGATTCACCTAAAAGACTTTCCATGACAGAATCTTCAGCAATAAAACTTTCTACGTTATTTGATGTACCTACTAAGTAAATTAATATGCGAATCTTTGATTCAAATTTGTCTAATGCTCTTCTAATCAATTGCTTAAAAAGCAATCTGGTTTCTTTAATTTGATTAGGAAATTGTGCTAAAGCATCTAACTCATCTGTGAGATACACAAAACTAAACTGAGTATCGACGGCTGATACTTCAGATACTATGTAAAAGAAAAATTCTTCAAGACTATCTACTCTATTAGCAATATACGTTTTAAATTTGTTGCGAAATGGTATTATTTTTTTTGCACCATTGAGTCCATTGACTTGATCATCATCTAAATAATCCCTTAAAACTTGTTCAGCTACATTTTTAACTGACAACAAGAGATTTGAATTGTGTAACAATTCATAAAATGTATGAGCTAAAATGTGGGAATACAATTTTTCCTTAAAACCATTCTCCATAGGTAAATCAGCAAGTTGGAACTCAACGACTACAGAGTGATTCTGATACGTTGGTTTAGTTTTAGTTAATTCATGCAAGTAAGTTAATAGGGAAGTTTTACCACTACCAACTAGGGCCGCAACGAATCTAAATGTAAAGTAACCATCATCAAATGTATGACTTAGATCGTCCTCAATAAGCTGAGTTAGGTTAGATATTTGCTGCCCCGACAAACTTTTGGCTGTACATCCTTCACCCTCTGACCCTGGAAGTCTAACAACGCGCTCTATTCTAATATCATCAACAAATCCTGTGCCTGACTTCACTTGCTGAAGGAAGTCTCTTATGTACCTTTTTTTTCCTGCGTCTTCTGGCATGGCTTACTCTACCCACTGAATAAGTTCATCTTCTTTTTCGATAACTGCAAAAACTTTAGCATTTGATTTAAGCAAAGCAAAGTTTTTATTCAAATTTGATTGAGATATATCATTCTGTTCCAAGAATTTCTGACAAATTTCTCGGCTACGAATAGCAACTACTCCCCTTAACTCTTGACGCTTTCTTTCTTCAAAATAAAGAGCCTTAAACTTTTCTACAAATGTCTCAAAGTCCATCTCTTTACCACCATCGGAAGCCTGAGAAGCCACAACTCCGATTTGACAGTAGCGCCAAAGAGTATTTATAAGTTTAGCTCCTTTTGCTGAATCAAACTCATATTTACTGGTTTGCAGATTAACAGCTAGAACTTTCTTGCCTTGCTCTGTCACGAAAAGCTGACCCTTTTTAGGAGATTCGAGCAATTGCTTCTGACACAAAGCATCACAGATAGCATTCGCATCCTTCTGGTATCCTTTAGATAAATGCTTTTTCACATCGCTTTTAGTCACCTTACTCTCTAAAGAGTAGGCTACTGCGTACAGCAAGTAAAGTAGTTGTTCGGTAGAAAGCTCGATCATAAGTTCCTCTTGTCCATTGGTACTGGGCTGAACGTGGGTGGTACTTTAGAGAATACCACGCCTCATACTCCTAAAGCAGTCATATTGATTACTTAATGGTTGGGGACTTGACAAGCGAGAGCGGACAATCGGCAAATATTGAGTCTGTAAGCTAAAGTTAGATTTTACCAGAAGCGATCGCCAATTTACTACACCCCTTGCCCAAGTAAAGTCTTCCAGCATAACATCAGCGTTGATCTACAGTTTAAAATCTCAAACTAATTTAAGAACTGCCAAATCTCCACTCACCTAGTCAATCTGCATTTATCTGCGGTTAAAAACTCCCAAATCTTCTTTTAAAAAAAGTAAAAGACAAGCTAACTTTAACTTAGCTTGTCCTCAACTTTCTGGATATTTTATCAATCCCAACTAAAGCATTGTTTAGTCTAAATATGGGTAGAGATTAGTAAAAAGTTACTCACCCATATCACTTGAGGCGTTTCGCCTGTTTCTACGCCAAAACAGGCACCGGTTGCGGCCAGCGACCCATTACTTTACCAATCACCGCCAATTCTTCCATCAACTTATCGAACTGATCCGGTGTTAAAGATTGTGGCCCATCAGACAAAGCTTTTTTCGGATTCGGGTGCACTTCTATCATCAGCGAATCAGTACCAGAGGCGATCGCAGCAAAGGCCATTGACGGTACAAACTGAGCCCAACCGGTGCCGTGACTGGGGTCAACCATAATCGGTAAGTGAGTCAGAGTTCGCAACACAGGAACCGCCGACAAATCTAGCGTATTCCGCGTATACTGCCTGTCATACCCGCGAATTCCGCGCTCGCACAAAATCACGTTCGGATTGCCAGAAGCCATGATATACTCAGCAGCCATCAACCATTCTTCAATGGTGGCGGAAATGCCGCGCTTCAGCAAAACTGGTTTGTCTTGAGCTCCGACTTTTTTCAACAGTGAGAAATTCTGCATATTTCTCGCGCCGACTTGAACCACGTCGGCTACTTCGACGATCGCACTTAAGTCCGCCGCATCCATAACTTCTGTGATAATTCCCAAACCGCTAGCTTCCCGCGCCGCAGCTAGCAATCCCAAAGCACTCTCGCCGTGGCCTTGGAAAGCGTAGGGGGAAGTTCTCGGTTTGTAGGCTCCACCGCGCAAAAATTGAGCACCAGCAGCTTTAACGCGCATTGCCGTTTCAACAATCATTTCTTCGTTTTCGACCGAGCAAGGCCCTGCTACGATCGCGATCGGATGATGCAAGCCGATCGTCACAGTTCCTAAAGGAGTAGCAACCGCTACTTCGCTGGGTTCTCCTTGGCGGTACTCCAAACAGGCGCGCTTGTAGGGTTTTTCCACTCGCAACACTTCCTCAATCCAGGAACTCATTTCGCGCAGTTGCATGGGTTCGAGCTCGGCGGTGTCGCCTACTAAACCCATGACTACTTTGTAACGCCCGACTATTTTTTCTGGTGTCAAACCCCAGTGAGTGCGGAGCTCTTCGTCTAGGCGATCGATCTCGGCTTCTGGAGTGCCGGCTTTCATTACAATAATCATATTTTTTTTCCCTTTTATGTTGGGCTAGACACGAATTATGACACGGATGGAATGCGAAAAATCCCGTTTTTACTTAAGCCTCGATCCCCCTAAATCCCCCTTAAGAAGGGGGACTTTGAGACAATTCTTGTCCCCCCCTTCTTAAGGGGGAGTAGGGGGCAAGAATGCGGGGGGATCTGGGCTTAATCGTCAAACAGCCGTCTCTGACAGCGTTTGACCTTAAGTTGACACCAATGGGTACGGCACGTCCTCAATAGCTAATTGCTAATGACTAATGACTAATAACTAATAACTAATGACTAACTTTTTGATTTTGCGTCACGCCACGCTTCTCGCATCCGTCCAAAATTAGTATTGAATTCTTCCCACCCCAGGCTGCTTCCTGACACTTCTTCATCCCAGGAAGCTGAAAGCAGTCCGTAGCTCAATCCCAGAACGCCTAGACCAAAACAGCCCATACTTACTAATAAGACTGCTGTGTTGGGTAGGTCAAACAAGCCCTTGCTGACAATTAAATAACTCACAAAAAATGTGGAAATTCCCAGGAGTGTTGGTAAGCCACAAAATAAGGCTATGCGCGATATCATGCGTCTGCTGACTGCTTCTGGGATGGATTGCGCCTGCTTGTCTGTTTTGTTGGCTTGGGGCTGCTTGTCTTCTTTGACTAGGTTTTCTTGGGGTTCTGCGGGCTTTTTGGGCGTTTTTTTGCGATTTGCGATCGGTTCAAACGGTAAGCGCTGGCGGGGTGGTTCGGAGGACATATTCTATCTCTAACCTGAAATCTCGAACTTTTATTCTATAAGTCTTGGTGTTTGTCCAAGGTTAAGGAATATTGTCGCAAACTTTGGTCTTGCTGTTTAGCCGCGAATGCCTAAACGGGCAATCAATGCTTTGTAGCGATCGACACTTTGCTTTTGGATGTAGGAGAGGAGGCGTTTGCGACGGCTGATCATCAGCATCAAGCCACGGCGGGATGCGAAGTCTTTTTGGTTGATTTTCAGGTGGGCGCTGAGTTTGCTGATGCGATCGGTCAACATCGCGACTTGCAAGTCGGCTGAACCGGTGTCGGTTTCATGGGTTTGGTAGTCGCCCATGATTTCTAGTTTGCGTTGTTGTGTAAGTGCCATGAATTGAATTTATGTTTTTTTGTACGGTCACAATCTGCTATGGTATCACACAACAAGTGCTTTCGGACGCACGGTGCTGATCAAATTTATGGGACCAATGGGTTACTCGCTCGAATCAAAGGTCGATCGAGCCTGACACAGAATTATCTGCTCAAATAGGCGATCGCCTCTCGTATCCAATCATCAGAATTACCTTTCTTCGACAAATTGCCGTCTTGACTGAGGGTTTGCAGCGCCTGTAAGACTTCGGCCCCAGTATATCCCAAAGCCAGCAAAGTCATCTCGACTTCTTCTTGAATCGCAGCGGGCACCCCGGCGGCGCAGACAGTGGTCAAACCTTGCTGCTGTCGCCATTCTGAGAGTTTACTTTTAAGTTCGAGGGCTAAACGTTCTGCGGTTTTGGTGCCGACGCCTGGGGTTTTGGAGAGGATGCGGGTATTGCCGCCGACGATTGCTTGGACTAAATCTTGCAATCCTAAAGTATCTAAAAGTGCGATCGCCAGTTGAGCTCCAACGCCACTAACACTTGTCAACTGGCGAAATAAATCCCGTTCGGCGGCGCTGCCAAAACCGTACAATACGATTTGGTCTTCCTTAACTTGCTGGTGAGTAAAGATTTGGGCGATTTCGCCGGTGGGCGGCAATTGACCGGTGACGCGGGGCAAAATTTGGATTTCATAGCCAATTTGATTGACTTCGAGAGTTAGGATGACGCGGTTGCTGCCTTTGGTGATATCGGCGACAGTGCCTTTGAGATAGCTAATCATAAAATTAATAGTACACCGTTATTCGCTGTCATTAAACTCGGCGATGATGCTGCGGATTTCGTCGAGGCTGTAATTTACCTTTTTCGTCGATCGTTCCTGTGACTTCAAAGGCTTTCATTTGTTTTTCCTAGATTTTTTGGAGTTAATACTATTATATAGCGCTGCTCGCTCAATTTTGTGATTTTTAAGTCAAAATCAGATGCTCTTTAACTAAAGACAAATCGACCTTGCCAAAATTTACCACAAAAGCCACATTCAAATTTTCCAAAGATTTGATGAACCACTTAATGTCATTATAACCTTTACCTTCATAGTGATTGAACAAAATAGAAAATCGTTTTTCCAACTCCGGTTTAAGTTGGCGGGAAAGCAGTACAAGTTTAAGCAATAAACCCATTGTTCTGCTGGGGCCGAGGTTGTACACCAAGTCGTAAAAAACGTAGTGGCTGGGATAGGTAATATTTTCTACTACTAAAAAGTTGAACAATTGATGACAAGTCCGAACTAACAATAAATTATTTAACTTCACCGAGTCATTTTCTGGGAATGTATTTCTGATCTGCTTGTACAAGCGATCGTTAAATTGACGCCCGCCGTATTCTGGTGCGACAGAAGATATTAAATATTCATACAAATTAACTTTAAACGATTGATAAGATGGAGTATTTCTGGCATCTCTCAGGAAAAACTGAGCCGCTTCTTTATAGGTGCGATCGCCTGCTACTTTTCCGGCAAATTCCCTGACAGCTAAGTGCAGTTCCCCATCGTTCAAAAGTGTCGGATTTGCCGCCCGCTCCACAATTCCGATCTCTGTATTTCTCGGCTCAACTAAATAATTTAAATATTGAGATAAATCCCTTTCAAATTGCCGTCTTCTTTGAGATTGCAGGCGTTTGATGGTTTGTTGGTCTTCCTCAATGCTGTCCTTGCTCAGCAAAGAATGGCCGTATAAATAAGGATAGCGATAAATTAATTCGCCCAAGGCACAATTCGACTCTTTTTGGTGCGGTTCAGGCTCTTTTTCTAGGGCTTTCACCAAGCGCTCTAAAGTGACAAATTCTTCACTTTTTGTAAAGAAAGTTATTTGCTCCTGCAACCGCTTGACTATATAAAATTCCATCCCGAATCGGGGAGAATTATGCTTAAATAAAGCCAGTAATTGAGCGATCGCCCCTTTGTATTGTAAGTGCAACTGCCAGCGGTTGATCGGGATGTAGCAGCAGCGGTGGAGGATATATTTAAAATCCTGATCCGATCGCTTCACAGAGACAATACTGTACAAAGTTGCTTCAATTTCTCGATCGGGATAGCCCATACCGTCGATAAATAGCTGCCGGAATCGTTCGATCACCTGTGTTGGCGATTCTTTTTGCACGCAGTCGGCGATGTGAGCGTACAATCTCTGCTCGTTGCTGCTAGCTGGAAGAATGTCTAAAGGAGGCAGACTGAGAATATTACTATCTGCACTGGTGTCTACAACTTTTGTGGCAACGACTTCTGGTTTTCGAGGCAAATCTCGATCGGGATACAAGAACCAATAGTGTTCTTGACTGAGTTGTTTATTCGCCGCCCAATCCCAAGCTGACTGCAAACTTTCACCAGTTAATAACAGCGATTTATCTTCGCGATCGGAAGCCAGCCATGCTGTCAGTGCTTGTTTGTACGGAGCCAGATTTCCCAATTCCTTTTCCACCCAAAATAGATTAAAAACTGACTGATAAATTAGGTTGCCAACTATTAATTTACCTTGAGATTTCACCACCAATCCTGACATTTCCAATTCCCTTTGTTCGGGAGAGTAATCGACAGAGACTCCCTCGGTTTTTACGGGTTTTTCAGGCCCCTTCGGTGGCAAAATTTTCTGGTACTGCGCTAGCAACCGACTGGGGTCACATTTTCCAGATAAAATCCGTCCGCGAATTGTCCTCAAATGTTCTGGATCGTCCCAATCTTCCCAATTTTTAATAATTCTGGTTTTCACCAGTTTTTCCACCTGCTGGGCTTCGGAATTTCTGCCTATAAAAGACCCATATTCAAGTACCAAGTAGCAAACTTTTTGAGTCAAAAACGGTTGACCACCCGTCCAAGCTAAGATTGCTTGGAGCACTTTTTGGGGGCGAAAAGCTTTGAGTGCCAATCCTTTTGCAAGCGGCAAACTTTCTGGCAGTTGAAATCGGCTTAAATTAATTGCCCGTCCAATCTGAAAAGGATTGCAGCTTTGCTCTGGCATCAATTCTGACGGGGGTGCTGCTCCCATAACCGCAAAAGTAAGGCGCTGGTATTCTGGCTGAGTGGCTCGCTTGGAGTAACCAGCCCGGAGCAAAGCAAAGAAATCATGGACACTGAAATTTAAGCTGAGGATGCTGTCAATATCGTCTAGGAAAATTACTATATTTTGCGAAACTGATTTGAGCAGAACTTTTTCGATAAATATATCCAATCGCTGTATCGGTGATAGTAATTCGCGATCGTTCCACCACTTGATGGCATCAAACCTATTGGTGAGGTGCAAACTGCTGGTGATGCGGTACATGATTCCCGCATACCATTTTTGGGGGGAGATATCTGGGCTGCTGATGCTTTTCAAGTTAATCGCTGCAAAAACAGTACCTTCTGCTTGCAACCTTTTCGCGGTTTGCACCAGCAGGCTAGACTTTCCCATGTGCGGCGAACTCAGCACATAGCAGAAGTGTCCGGCTTTGAGTGCTGCGTAAAGTTCGTCGTCGGCGGGCCGCCTGACATAGGTGGGGGCACCAGCAGGCAGATATCCTCCGACTTGATATTGATAGGTTGAGTTTACTTCTGCTGTCACCTGCTGCTGATTAGTCAAGATGATGCACCTCTATTTTGTCCGATCGAAAGGTTGGTGACAAATTGCAATTATTGCCAGTTGACTAGGGTAGAAAATTTTTGTGCTTTTTTCTCCATTATGTACTAACTCACCGTTCTTTTTCTCAATCTCGATCGTATCTTTGCAATCCTAAATCTTCCGATCGAGGGTTCTTACCCCTCGCCCCTTGTTGTTTACACTTATTCACAGGGTTGCGTGAATTTTCACTCTCGCCCGATCGAGAACCCCAAAAAGCCTTTGTGTTTACATTTTTTTCTAATAATATAGCAGTCGCCCTTGTGAGGACAATTGCTGAAACCCTTAATAGTTAAGCATCCTACTCCCGAATCCCGAATCCCGATTCCCGACTCCGGCTATACTTGAAAATTCACTCGGTGGTAGGATGTCGGCTGGGAAACTCATCACCGCAGCGCCCTGAAGGCTGGTTCAGCAATAGCAGCCCATAAAAAACCCCAGCGTTTTGCTGAGGACTGCTTGAGTGGGAGATCTCGTTAATCTGCGTTTTTTTAATTGACTGAGATGGCATGGAATTCCATGCTGTTAAAAGATGCACCCTGATGGATTAACTACCCGATGGATTAGCACCCTGATGGCATCACTCCCTGATAGATCAACGCCCTGATGGCTGTCACTCCACTACCCGAAAAAATCTGGTTGGTGGAAGATTGTGGACACTACTAACACGTCACTTCCGGCGTTTCTGATCGCTCAGGGTGTGCCTGTC
>Ga0316607_1000298_pt1 | contig 19696 bp, 9 predicted proteins | sample MIS2016062E_MG_FD_207674 | JGI IMG/M metagenome (GOLD analysis project Ga0316607, IMG submission 207674) | Microbial mat bacterial communities from Middle Island sinkhole, Lake Huron, Michigan, United States - MIS.2016.062E | ecosystem: Environmental > Aquatic > Freshwater > Lake > Sediment...
CCTTTATCTGAAATTGTTAATACTTCTATTTCGCAGGTTGCATTATTGGTTAAACAAAAGAACCAAAGCATAATCCTTAATATTCCAAGTGAATGCAGAGTAGAGGTTGATGTGGAAATCATCGTGCGTGTGTTTGTAAACATTCTGACCAATGCAATAAAATATACCCAAACAGGAGGTAAAATTAAAATTGGCACAAAACAGAATCAGGAAAATCCCAAGCAAGTGATTGCTTATATTTCGGACACCGGACAAGGCATACCGGCAGATAAATTGCATCTTGTATTTGAAAAATTCGGGCAGGTTGAAGCAAAAAAAAGCGGTGGAGTTCGCTCAACAGGATTGGGATTAACTTTTTGCAAGCTGGTTGTTGAGGCGCACCAAGGACAGATTTGGGTAGAGTCGGAAGTGGGAGTAGGAACTACATTTTTATTTCATTTACCTTCGAAAAGCTTAACTTCATACTCTATGACAAATGAAGAAACGACTATGGAAGATGTGTCTGTTTCACCCAACAACGGAACTTATTTTATAGCAAGAAAAATAGAATCGGGCAAAATCACAATGGAATATGCCTGCTCGGAGAGTAACCTAAAAATAATAAATGAGCAAAGAGATCAGTTTTGTGTTATTTTAATTTCGGATGATGATGAGTTTTGCCAGGTAAACATTGAAACCTGTATTACATCCCTGGTCGAAAAAATGATCCTCGTTTATACCAATAATGGAAAAGATGCAGTAGAAGTGTGTAAACAAATAATACCGCACATTATTTTGATGGACTGGCAAATGCCTGTAATGGATGGAATAGAGGCAATAACATTGATAAAAAGTGATGAATTGACCCAAAAAATACCCATATTGATGGTTACCTCCCGTGAATCGGAAAAAGATCTTAAGCATGCATTTGACGCAGGCGCTACGGACTATATCAAAAAACCATTTGAAAAAGGTGTATTTTTGCATAGAGTAAATACGATGCTTAAGTTTACTTACTTATGAAAAGGTCTATTTTGATTGAGGTTGGTAAAACGGAAAACTTAAAAAGAGGTTTAGAGTAAAAGTTGAATACACTATTAAAACGCCATTTAACTTTTTCATTGAAATGATGTGATTAAACAGGTATCGTAAATTATTTTATTGAAATTGGTTGTACAATGAACAAAATTTCAATAGGTTTGCTGTTGGTTATTCATCTCTTTTTTTCAATACCAGTTAATAGATATATAAAATGCTACCTTTTACATTACTTCGATACCTATTTTGCCTTTTATTTATTATACAGTACCTTATCGTAATCGGAAATGATAAATTTATTTGGTTTACCAGTCAAAATGGGTTAAGTTTGAACCATGCCACTTGTATTACCGAAGACCGCTACGGTTTTTTATGGATAGGAACAGAAGAGGGGCTCAACCGATTTGATGGTGTTAATTTTGAGATATTTAGACCCGATTTAAACAATTTAAATTCTATTTCGGGGAATGAAATTACATTGCTATTGGCTGACTCCGATGGTGTTTGGATTGCTCTCAATAATAATGGTTTATGCTATTATCAATATGCTACAGAAAATTTCATCAGAATAAAAAAAACCTATTCTCAAATGACTTATAGCTGTTTAACTAAGATAAACGGAAAGCTATTTGTGGGAACTTCGAAAGGACTATTCCTTGTTAATTCAAATCAATTAATTACCACACCTATAACATCACAAGTAAAATCAATATCACACACTAAGGATGGAACTATTTATGTTGCAACTGTTGACGGACTTTGGACGTGGACTAAGGATGGTCGTTGCCAAAAAAAAATTCCGTACAAACATTGTTATATGGTTAGACAATACAACGAAATTGTTTATGTTTGCACTAATAGCGGTATTTATGTTCTAAAAAACCAAGAGGCGAAGTTGCTGTTTGATGGAATAGAAGTATCAAACATCTATCGAGATCAAAATTACAATTTTTGGTTGGGCACTTCTGCCGGAATAGTTAAAACAACTTCTGAAATTCAACCAATATCACAATTATATCCAAAACATTCAAAATTAAAAAATACTTTGGTTGTAAAACAAATAGTGGAAACTCAAAATCAAAAATTGTACTTTTTATTGGAGGATTATAATAATTATAATTTAATATATTACAATAGTTTGAGTAATTCTATGGAAGAGTTTGCATCGAAATATTTAAACGATAATAGAATAAATTATATTTTCGAAGATTCCAGAAATATACTTTGGCTTGCAACTCAAAACAGAGGTATTTGTAAAATAATTCCGGAAAAATTTGACATAATTAATAGATTGTTAGATGAAAAGGATATATACAGTAAAGATAATGATATTTACGCTATTGCAAATCAACAAGACGAAATTTGGTTTGGGACTTCAACAGGGATAAAAATCTACAACCCCGATATTGATAAGATCAACATATTTAAATCAATAGCTATAAACAATTTGGCAACAGGCAATGTTGTTGGAAGTTTACTCTACGACCAAAATCACAATCTTTGGATAGGCTATTACAATGGTCGCTGGTTGGTTTACAATTGTAAAAAAAACGAAGTGGTAAAAGACTTAACACCTCAAAATAGTTCGGAAACAAATAGTTGGTCAGTGCGTAAATTTTTAGAAGACGACAGCGCAAATATATGGATAGGTACATGTTGGGGCGGATTAGTTAAATATTCTTATCGAACAAATAATTATCAGTTATACCAATACAAGAAATCCCCACAACTTTGGGTAAATGACATAATTTGGGTAAACCAAAAATTATTATTGGCAACACGAAATAATAATCTACTTTATTTTGATACAGGCAAAAATGAATTTATAGAAATTTGTCAAAAAACAGAAGATTTAGTAGATTATCGTTGTCTTTGCTTGATTGATTCATCAAATGTTCTGATTGGAAGTAATATGGGCTTGTGGACACTTAACTTACAATCAAATAAAATGACAAACAATGAATTAACACAATTCAAGCACAATTCCATTCAGGCAATCATGCAGCAACCCCGAAATGTTTTTTGGATAACAACCCTCCATGGAATTATACGATGGGACAAGAAAACTAATCAAATATACCATTTCACAAAGGATGAAGAGCTTATTGCTGATGAATATAATAAATCAGCGCTATTTTCTGATAATTCAGGGCATATATTCGCTGGAAGCAAAAGTGGATTTTCCAAAATAAAGACTGAAATAAACATCAACAGCAACCTGAGCGGAAAAACTTATATAACCAATATTTACATAAATGGCATTAAAATAAAACCTCAAGAAGAATATGATGGTGAAGTTCTATTGACAACCAATATATTGGAAACTAAACACATTAAGCTGAATCATTTACAAAAAAACCTCAGTTTTTCTTTTATTAATACCGAATTTAGTTCGCCAACAAAATTAAAATATATTTATCGATTAGAAGGTTATGATGAAATATGGCAAAGCAATTCCTCTGCCGAAAACCTTGCAAAATATACCAATCTTGCTCCAGGAAATTATGTGTTCATAATAAGAGCTTATTTTGAAGGAAATCCTAAAAAATTTGCCGAAAATAGGTTAATGATTACAATCCTGCCTCCTTGGTATAAAACTCTTTATTTCAAAATAATAGCATCAGTTTTCTTTATTTCTTTATTGTTTTTTCTTTTTTATTCAAGAACATACTATTTGCATCGTCGAAATAAAATATTAGAAGAACGTATAAAACAAAGAACCAAGCAATTGGTACAAAATAATATTGAATTAGAGAATAAAAATAGCGAAATAAGCAAAATAGCTGAAGAACTAAAAGCATCAAACGAAGCCAAAATTAGATTTTATACCAATGTTTCACACGAACTTAAAACCCCACTAACCCTAATTATAAGTCCTATTGAGCAATTAGTGCAAAATGTTTATTCGAACGAAGAATTATTAGAAAAGCTACACTTGATAAAAGACAATGCCACAATACTATACAATCTAATTAATCAATTACTGGATTTACGAAAAATAGAAAGCGGCAAAGAAACCATGAATCGCACAAAATTCAATGTAGTAGAACAAACATTAAACGCAGTTAAACATTTTCAGGAATATGCATTAACCAAAAACATCGAAATAAAAGTTGATTTTGAATCGGAAATCATTATAATAGAAGCTGATGCAGAAAAAATATCTACCATTACAACCAATTTGCTTTCGAATGCAATACATTACTCACCTGAAAATAGTAAAATTATTGTATTTCTAAGTACTACAAGCACTAATAATGTTCAAATTCGAATTGAAGACACGGGTTTTGGAATAGAACAGGAATTTCTACCTTATCTTTTCGACTCCTTCAATCGGGCTTCGGAGCACCGTAAAAGCCCAAAAATAAAAAGTAGTGGCATCGGATTATCTTTGGTAAAAAGTATTGTAGATATGCACAATGGTATTATTGAAGTTGAAAGCACAGTTGGAAAAGGAACTATTTTTACTGTAATCATTCCAATATGTGATAAGCATCATACATCAACAATTACTTATTCGGAATATAATGGCCTTCCTAAAACAATTGAAGAACCTACGTTTTCTTTGTCAGAGAATACTAAACACACAATTCTGTATGCCGAAGATAATCAAGAAATGGCCAAGTATATTAAAAAAGAGATGAGTAGCTTATTCACGGTTATTACCAAAGCAAACGGTTTAGAGGCATGGAAATATATTGAAAATCACTATCCTGATATTGTTATTAGTGATCTGATGATGCCTGAAATGGATGGTATTAGCTTATGTAAAGCAGTGAAAAACAACAATGAAACTAACCATATTCCTGTAATTTTATTAACAGCTCTAAGCGATGAACAAGCAAAAATAGAAGCCTATAATGCAGGCGCCGATGCATATATTACCAAACCATTTGTTATTAACACCTTAAAGCATCAAATTCAAAGTATTTTTTACTCTCGAAAAAAGTTGCGCGAAAAATATTTAAAACTAAATGTGCCAGATGCTACCGTTTTTGATGCAAACCAGAAAGACCATCGTTTCTTAGAAAAAGCAATTCTAAATGTGAAAGAAAACATCACTAACCTAAACTTTAATAATCAACAATTTATAGAACTTATGGGCTTGAGCAAAACTGCTGTATATAACAAATTGATGAGTTTGACGAATCAAACTGTTAGTCAGTTTATACGTGCGATAAGGATGAAGGAAGCTGCAGAACTTTTGCAAAAAGGGGAATACAATGTTTCTGAAGCATCTTTAAAAGTTGGGTACAAAGATGTGGCACAATTTAGCAGAGAATTTAAACAATTTTTTGGCAAATTACCATCTGAATTCAAACGACTTAAAATATAATATGGAGTAATGGAAATTACTTATTTAAGGTATCCGCTTAATTTTAAATCACTTTTCATACCAAGTTCAATTACAAACTATACAAGCATCTATTTATCAAAATTTAGTTGTCATATACTCGCCACAAAGAAACTAAAAGCAAATAGTTTCTGAATTTTCATGATCAATCTTTGCAGAGGTCTAACTAAAATTGCATGACTGCGACCATGGTATTTTTAAAATACTCACATGCAATGCTATGCAGCATGTTTATGCTATAACTTCCTTGTATGAACAATTATTCTATTTCATTTTTATTATGAAAACTTTATAGAAAACAGAATATGAAGTATATAGAGTTTTTTGATTAATAGAACAATTTTTTGACCAATAGACCAATTGTACTAATCATCCAATTTTTGTTTCTTTTTATCAAGTAGTTATGTATTCATAGCAGTAATTTTATATCAAACAAAAGTTAATTAATTACTAACAAAAAAACCAACTAACATGAAATCATTAAACAAGAAAAAAATTGCTTTTTTATTGCTTATCACCATAGCAATAAGTAATTTGGCATTTGGACAATACACATGGAAGCCATTAAAAATCGGCGGAGGAGGTTGGGTAACCGGCTTAGTTTGCCATCCGGCAGAGGCAAACTTAGTTTACGCTCGTACCGATGTGGGCGGTCTTTATAAATGGAAGGAAAGCACGCAAGACTGGGAACAGCTAATTACCTTAGACGCCATGCCCATCGAACTTCTAAATGCTGTTGAGGGAAAGGGTGAAAATATCTATCGAACTTCCGTTTACGAGGTACAAGCAATTGGTATAGATCCTAACAATACCAATACCCTTTATATTACTTGTGGTTCCGATATGGCAGACAAAGGCATATTCCTGAAAAGTATAGACAGAGGAGAATCATGGCAATGGAAACAAAACCTGCAGATAGGCATGACAGGTAACCAAGGCGATCGCCAGTTTGGAGAGCGCATAACCGTAGATCCTTTGAACTCAAATGTAGTGTATTATGGTTCTAAGAACCAAGGGCTTTGGATTTCGCATGACGGCGCCAACACTTGGATTCAGGTATCTTCGAGCAAAATACCTCTTGGTACCAGCATCTATATACCCGATGCTGGCAAAAGCACATTTATTGGTGCGCAGCGCATCATCTGCGACCCATTGTTGGGTAGTGCCCCCAACGGAAGATGCAAACGCATATATGTAGCTGTTGGAGGACATGGTTTATATAAATCGGAAGATGGAGGCGAAAACTGGGTAATTGTATTTGCCTTGGCCGAGAACAAGTACTTTACAGATATAGAGTTCTCGCAAGGAACTGTTTTTATGGCTGCACGCGATATTGACCTACATTTTTATGACGGCACCACGCTTACAGAGAGCAAACTGAATCAAACAAAACTTTTCGATATAGCTGTTAGTCCTTCGAACAAAAACAAAGTTTTTGCCTGCACAAATGGTATGGCCGATTTGTACAGATCTACAGATGGAGGGTTAAATTTTATCCAACTATTGCCAACTAGCGATGATGCCACCGGACAAAGTTATTTTAAATCATCGTTCGCACCATGGAAAGAAAATTCAAAATTAAGGGAATACCTATCTGTTGGTGAATTGCAATTAGACCCTTACAATAGTGATCGCCTGTGGTTTTCCGAAGGTATGGGCGTGTGGAGAGCCGATGAAGCAACCAACTCAAATAACGGACCCATATTTAACGATGTGTCGGATGGCATAGAAGAAATGGTGGCTACCGACATTGCCGTAAGCAACTCTCATGTAACGCTTATGACTTGGGACAGGATTGGCTTTTCCATGCTTAAGGGGCAATTGAACACTCATCCCACTAAGCAAACCCTTAACACTGTTGATTTTTCTACCGGCACAAGTGTTGACGTTTCCCCCGATGGTAGCTTTATGGCTGCAGTAGCTGCTGATCATCGAGGATGCTGCGGAAATGGAGATTTTGCGGGCTATTCAGAAGATGGTGGAATAAACTGGTCGCGTTTTGGTTCCATAAACCAGACCAATAACACTAACAGCCCTTCGCAACTCGAGTTCGGAGAACTTTCTATAAGTGCTACAGATAACAACAATATGGTATGGATAAGCCGCAGAAACACGTCATCAACACCATATTACGAAACAAAGATTTATTATACCGATAATAAAGGCGGTTCATGGACGGCAGCTAACGTCCCCAGTCGATATAAAAACAGCGGATTTATGTTTTTAACCAGCAAAAAAGTAATGACAGCCGACCGTGTTTTAGGTGGTACATTCTATTCGTACGCATGGAGTCCCGGTTCTATATACAAATCGACCGATAAAGGTCATACTTGGGTGAAAACCTCTGCCAGTTTGCCCTCAAACGCATGGCACTTGCAGCTCAAGGCAGCACCTGACAAAGCCGGTCATGTGTGGATGGTAACTGGCTATGACCACAGAGAGCCTGTTAATCAAAGGGGCATGTGGTACTCTACCGATGGCGCCAACAATTTTAATAAGATTACAAACGTACAAGACGCATGGTCGCTTGGCTTTGGCGCAGCGTCCAATGGCAGTAACTACCCAACCATTTTTATTTTTGGCAAAATAAATAATCAATGGGGCGTTTACCGCTCAATAGATCAGGCTGCAAGCTGGGAATTAATTACCACATACCCCTTAGGACTCTTCGACAAAGTTACCTGTATGGAAGGAGATCCTGACATATTTGGCCGTGTTTACATGGGGTTTTCTGGTAATTCGTTTGTCTATGGTGAAATATCAGCTACCAATCAACCAGTAGAACAAGTTGTTATCAAGCCTGAAACATTGTCTTTATACGAAACAGAATCATATAACATGGTAGGAATAGTTAAACCATTCGATGCCACAGATCAAACTTTATCATGGACAAGTTCTAACCCTTCAGTAGCATCTGTTACCAATCAGGGTACTGTTACTGCCCTATCAAAAGGAACAGCGACCATAAGCGCAACTGCCACCAATGGTGTATCCGGATCGGCAACATTAAGTGTTAACGAAACTTTCAGGATTACAGGGATTAACATACCACAAAACACGATAAATGTTGCTTACGATGAATATTCTCAAGCCATACAGGTAGAATTCAGCCCTGTCAATGCCACCTTCAAAGGATTATCGTGGTCTTCAAGCAACCCTGCAATAGCGTCTGTAGATGAAAATGGTGTAGTGTATGGGAAAACAATCGGAACGGCTTTAATAACAGTTACTTCTGATGATGGAAATTTTAAAGACTTTTTAACTATAAAAGTTGTGCCACCCACTGGTGATGTATGGATATTGTCCGACTTTGATAATAAAATACCGGCCATTGGCTACAGCAGCGGCGGCACTTTAATTATGCATGCCGATGGAAGTTCAGGAACCCTTTCTGTGGGTGCTAATCCATCGCAAACAGGCATTAATACAAGTATGCAGGCTGGCAGGTTTAATAAAACCATTGGTAACTGGCGGCTTTTCCTATTCGACCTTCTGTCAAATCAAAGGGAGGTATCTGTTTTTGATAAGTTTCAGTTTGATGTGCATGGCGAGGTTAATCAGGTTTATGTTAAAATGACTGATGCGACTGGTGCTACAGTTTTTGAAGAAACACAAAATACTTCTGTGAACGGCGAATGGACAACCTTATCCTTTGATTTATCGGCTGTAGGAGCTATCGGCAAGGTGAAGACCATATCTATATTCCTCGACCCAACCCAAGGCATTGCCGAAACTTACTATATTGATAATGTAGGTTTCAGTTTCTCATCAGATGGAAGTATCGGCAATTTGCCAAATGAACCAAGCGGTTTAACTGCCATCGTCAACGGAACAAGTTCTATTTCTTTAAGTTGGACAGACAATTCCGATAACGAAGACGGCTTTTACTTAGAACGCAAACAAGGTAGCGGTTTATACACACAAATAGCAAGTGTTGGCGCTAATGTAAAAACGTATTCTAATACAGGTTTGAGCGCATTTACTACTTATTCGTACAGAGTTCGGGCATATAATAGCGAAGGCAATTCTGCGTATTCTAATGAAATTAGTGCTACTACAAATAGTATCTCACTTCCTTCTGCTCCTTCTGGTTTATCTGCTTCTGTATTATCAAGCTCACAAATCAACGTTTCGTGGACAGACAATTCTTCTAATGAAGACGGATTCTATATTGAACGCAAACAAGGTAGTGGTTCATATACACAAATAGCAAGTCTGGCTGCTAATGTGATAACTTTTTCTAATACCGATCTTAGTAATTCAACCACTTATACTTACCGAGTAAGAGCTTACAATGGCGAAGGCAATTCGGCATACTCAGACGAAGTCAGTGCTACAACAAATATATCTGATGTATTTCAACAAACTTCAGAAGGAATCGTATCAATGGAAGCCGAAAACTTCACCACGAAAATGGCTGGTACCGGAGCTTATGCTGGTTTAGAGTGGTTGGAATATTCCGATGACAATGCCAGTAATACCAAATACATGATGGTACCCAACAATGGTTTAAATGGTAACGGTTCACTTACTGCACCCGTTCTTAATTTTAGGATAAACTTTGTAAAATCGGGCAAACATTATATTTGGATGCGTTTTATAACTCCCAGTGCTAACGATGACTCATGTATTCCGGTGTACAACGGAAGTGCTATAAGCACATGGAGTATAGGTAAATATAATACATGGACTTGGCGAAAAAGCGGCACCACTTTCAACTCTGCCACTGGCGAACAAACGTTCGGCATATATATGCGTGAAGATGGTGCAAAAATTGACAAAATTCTACTCACAACAAATAGTAGTTATACCCCCACAGGTACAGGACCATCAGATACAAAAAGTTTTGATTTCCAAACAAAATTGAGGGTTATCCAAAACGGCTTCAATATTTATCCAAATCCAGCAAAAGAATTTGTATATATAAAATTAGAAGCCCCTTCTTTAACGCAAATGCGGCTTTATGATCAAACGGGTAAACTTGTGCGTGAGGAAATAATTAATCAGGATATTACAGCTATAAATATTAGCGATATACCTAAAGGCATATACATAATGGTATTGAATGGGAATAATCAGACAAGAACAAGTAAATTGATTATCGAATAATTTCTTATGCTGATTTGAAATAGATGGCATTTCTTTAATGGAAATTCTAAAAATATTGAATATAGTGGAGTTACTAAAATTGCTTTATACAAGATGAATGGAAAAAAATCTCAGCCTACTATGCAGGTGAGAACAATAAAATTTCATTCAATATTGAATCCAGTAATTTTAAGAACTCCCCTTTTTAACCATCATATGTTTATGTTTTCGCTGAGAACTAAAAATTACTTGTTAGACTTCCTGAAGTTTAACATATTAAAATTCATAAGCATACGTGCATTTTTTAGTTGCTACCACCTTGAACAAAAAAAATTAGAATATTCCAAAAGAATAGTGATAACTTATATAATTGAATATAAATTAAATACCACCATTTGATAAATAGTGCATATTTTGACCTACAGACCATTTGTGCTAATCATCAAAAAATTGACTCTTTTTATCAAGTAGTTATGATTGCATAGAAGTAACTTTATATCATACAAAATTAACTTAATTACTAACAAAAAAAACCAACTAACATGAAAACATCAAACATTAAGAAAAATGCTTTCTTATTGCTTATCGCCATTGCAATAAGTAGATTGGCATTTGGTCAATACACATTTAATCGCATTAATGTCGGAGGAGGAGGATGGGTAACAGGGCTTATTATTCACCCAACCGAAGCCAACCTTGTTTATTGTCGAACTGATGTGGGTGGCGTGTACAAATGGAACAACTCTACCAGTGAATGGGAGCAACTTATTCGAGCTGACAGGATGCCAACTGCACTTATGAATTACACCAATTCAATGGGCGATGGTATCGGTAGATCAACCATGTACAATATTGAAGGTTTTGCCATTGCTCCATCAAATTCAAATATTTTATTTGTGTCTGCGGGAGATCAGGAAGAAACCGGGTTTCTATTAAAAAGCACCAACAAAGGTCAATCGTTTGTAATGACCAACCTGAACGTAAAAATGGCAGGGAATAAAAAAGGACGCATGTATGGCGACCACATTGCCGTTGACCCAGCAAATGCCAATATTGTGTATTATGGTTCGCGCAAAGCAGGTCTGCAAGTTAGTACCAATGGAGGTATAGATTTTACACAGGTAAGTACAACGAAGGTACCTGTGGGTATAAATAAAGATGGCACCGAGGTTGGGGTAAACGATATTGCATTTGACCCTTCTGGAGGAACAACATCTGGGAAAACGAACCGAATCTATGCTTCCGTGTGGGGTGATGGTCTTTACTACAGCAGTGATGCAGGAAATAACTGGTTGCGTGTAATTACCTATTCAAGTGGTGGGGCTTCAGATTTGGAGGTTGTAGGGGGTATTGCTTATGTGGCTATCCGCCTCGAAGGAGTAAAGAAATATACGCCTTCTGGAGGAGTGGTAACTATAACACCGGGCAGCGAAACCAAAATTGAAAGTATTACCGTTGATCCTAATAACAGCAGCCGAATTTATGCTGTGGACGAAGGTTTTAAGGATTTTTACCGTTCAATAAACGGCGGCGGAAACTGGGTAAAACTTAGCCCAACAACCAATACAGATGCTGGCAGAAACTACTTTCAATCAAACGATATTTTATGGGTAGAAAATTCATCGGTTCGAACATGGCTATCCATTGGCAAGATTGTTATAGATCCGCACAATTCATCGCGTATGTGGTTTGCCGAAGGAATGGGAGTATGGCAAAGCACAGACATCAGCGATACACAAAACGGTCCTACATTCAATAATATTTCAAAAGGAATTGAAGAAATGGTGGCTTCGGATGCCGTAAGCAATGGTTCCAAAGTTGTATTGATAACTTGGGATCGACTTGGGTTTGTTAAAGATGCTACCAACATAGCCGTTTATCCAACGGGACAGGTAGGTCTCACCGATAAATTTGTAACAGGATCGAGTGTAGCTTTGGCTCCCGGCAACAATAATTTTTTTGCTGCCACATCAGTCAACCACAATGGTTATGTAGATAATGCCAGTGGATACTCAGAAAATGCCGGCAGCAACTGGTCAACCTTTGGCTCAATAAGCAGCGGAGCAAACAATCCTGCCGACCTGGTGTTGGGCGAAATAGAAATTTCGGCCAACAATACCAGTAACATGGTATGGGTTAACCGTAAGTCTGTAAACTATTCACCTTGGTTTGTTACTGATATATATTACACCACCAACAAAGGAGGTAGTTGGCAAAAGTCCACGCCCAGTGGATGGTACAATAGCGGGCAATACTATCTTACTAGCAAAAAAGTACTAACAGCAGACCAAGTAGCCGGGGGCACATTTTACACCTATTCCTGGGGAGACGCTTCAGCGAATGCTTGGGCTCCAATAGCTCCAGCCAAAATTTTTAAATCTACCAACGGAGGGCAAAGCTGGGTTTCTCAAGCACCCTCTGCTTTACCAGCAGGTGTATGGCATGGGCAGCTTAAAGCAGCTCCCGGAAAAGCTGGTCATATTTGGTTTTGTACAGGCTACGACCACAGAACATCGATCGTCAACCAAAAAGGATTGTTTTTCTCAACCGATGGGGGTGCATCAATGACACGAATGGCCAATATAGATGAGTGCTGGGCTTTTGGATTTGGCAAAACTGCAAATGGGGCAAGCTACCCAACCATTTTTATGTATGGAAAAGTTAGCGGTGCTTGGGGACTATACCGCTCTATCAATCAGGGTAGCAATTGGGAGAAAATAGTTGATTATCCGCTTGGGTTATTTGATAAGGTAACGGTTGTTGAAGGCGACCCAATAATTTATGGCCGAGTATATATTGGATACGCTGGCAACACCTTTGTGTATGGAAACGACAATAGCGGCGACCCCGGTGGAACTAAACTATATGAAGCAGAAAGTTATACCGCAAAAAGCGGGGTTAATTTGGCTACAAGTAACAAAGGATATTCAGGTACAGGATATATGGACTATGGGGGCAATGCCACATGGTTAGAGTGGAACAATGTGAATGTAACTACTGCCGGAAATTACACTTTAGCTTTCCGATATGCCAACGGCACTAGTACTAATCGCCAGTGCCAACTTATTGTGAATGGTGTAAGCCAAGGTAATATTGCCTTTAACAACACCGGGGGTTGGGCAACTTGGCAAAACGTTTCTTCTGGTTCGGTAAGCTTGAATGCAGGTAACAATACCATCCGCTTAACAGCCAATACCTCTAATGGTGGCCCCAATTTGGACAAAATGGATATTGCCGCTTTTGCTGCCGTCAAATTAGCTGAAATATCAAATGATATGCCTGACATATCTGCAACGAATGTGCGGCTCTATCCCAACCCGGTTACAGACCAATTGCATGTAAACATCATATATGAAGGGAGTTACCAGATAACAATTATGAATTATCTTGGACAGTCGGTGCATAGTGAAATTACGAGTAACCTTTCTTTTGATATAGATATGTCAGGGTTGCGATCTGGTTTATATTATGTGAAGGTTTCCGGTATGGAAGTAAGCTCTGTACATACGATTATTAAGAGATAGCTTTTCGTACTGTATTCCTACTTCTTTTAATAGGCTGCTCTGAAAATAAAATATCAGGAGCAGCCTGTTTTATAAACCAAAACTTCGTGTGAACTATTTATTATTATTCAAAACAAAATATTTAAATTCAACCAACGTATTCAAAACTAATTTTTCACAAAATTTTCTTTGTTATACTGCCCTCATTTGTGACCTGAAATTCCTTTGATTTTTAACTAACTGAAAGCAATATTCATATTCTTGAGGTTATTAACAAATGAACCCCCTTTTTTTTAACAATATTTTATGGTATTTTTTTCAATCAAATTTTTGATATTTCAATCCATCCATATTTCATCCGGTTTCAAAATACCATTTTATTTCTCACGAAAAACAGGTCTTGTGGGTAAAAATACTCATTGAGTATAAAAGAAATAAAAAGTAAAAATAATCATAAATAAACCGTAATAGAAACTTCTTAAAACTTTACAACGATGAAATTTGTTAAGTATATTGAACCCAGAAAAAAATTAATGTTACATGAGTTGATCCGCACAAGCTCAAGTTTCAAAGTTAGACAAAGGTCCCATGCTGTTTTGTTAAGCTCAAAAAAAATTAAAATTGAAGATCTGTCACAGATTTTTGAAGTAGATCGCGACACCTTAAGTGAATGGCTTAAAAGATGGGATAGCCAAGGGATAGATGGGTTGAAAGATGCTTCTCGTCCAGGGCGTCCCCCTCGTAAAAGAAATGAGCAAATAGCGATAAATGTATTGAATGAGCAATGATTTTTCATGTTGAGTTGAGACCGTACACACACACTTAGCTTGAATTGAGGAGTTCTGAAAATTCAAAAAATTCAACAATAAAGAAAAAAGAACAGTATGTTTTACTGTTCTTTATGAGTAAAGGTTTAGTAATACATTTTCTATCACTCACTGTTGTTCGAAAAAAATAAACAATCTTCTATCTAATAATCACATACCCGGATTCAGGAATAGATAGTTCGTAAATATTTAACTCATTGCCTTTCTTTCCATTATCCAATCTTGTCCCATAGGTATCAAATATTTCAAAAGCGATAGATTTTTTATTATCAGATTTGACTTTAATAATAAGGGATTTATGACCTGTAGCATTTACAATATGGATGGTTTTAAATTTATCGCCTTGAACTTCTACAAATTGCGAGCCATAAGCAACCATAATGCACGTATCATTGAAAGAAGATGATACCACTGGAAAATTCTCGGCAGGCCTTGTTCCCTCAATTTGTCCATAGAGTAAAACTTGGCGGTGTTGCTTCCAGTAATTAGTCCAATGTTTTATCATTTTAATATGATTTTCAGACATTTCAGCAATTCTTACCGATAATTGGGGAACCGCAAACAAAGTGCTTAAAATTTGTGATGCAGCCTTTTCAGCAGGCTCATCATAATTCCACATCCACATGTCGGCGTGAACAGCGATAGATGGATAAATTTGTCGCAATTTTACAGTATATACACGGTTTAAAATTTCGGCATTGGCACAATCAATGGCGCGGTACATATTACCATATTTGCGCATATAAGGTGTTGCATAAGCCTGACGAAATTCAATAGCCAAATCTGGATTGACAGAGCCTAATTGACTTATGCTGTTTTCCATTAAAACTACCAATGCGCTGTCAAATGAAGATTGGTCGCGACCCTCGCCCTTAAAATTATGATAACCTGGGTTTGGATACCAATTATCAACAAAATCAATTTTTAAACCATCAAAACCCCATTCTTTAATAGGTTTGATCATTTTGTCTGTTATTGTTTGACGCAAATCAGGATAACGAGGGTCAAATACAAAAGCACCATCTGTGGAGGATCGAACCTTTCTGTTGCCCACCAATTTTGCAAAATCAGTACCTTCGTGATAAAAAGGGATAGCCATCCAGAGCATAGCTTTCATCCTTATGCCGTGCAGAGAATCAACCATTGCTTTGATGTCAGGAATGCCTTCATTTCTCCAATCACCTAATATAGAATTATCACGTCCTTGCCAACCCGCATCTACAATTACACCATTATAACCTAAATTTTTGGCTAATTTACATTCTTTTATAATATTAGCAGCCGATATCTTGGTATGGTAACTATACCAAGTTGAATAAAGCGGTGTTTGGGCAAACTCTGATACCTTCATGGGTACAATTTTGTTCACCTTGTCCCACCAAATGGCAGCTTGGTTCAATGATTGATTGTAATTGTCGGAACGAATATCGAAACGGAATGCAATTTCATATTCCTTCACCTGATGGTCGGGGGGATTATTGGTAAAAACACCTGTTTCACAATAAAAAAAACCGTCTTCTTCACTCAAAGTAACTTTGGTTTCAAGCGTATTAACTACCTCCGAACTATAAAAGGTAATCCTGTTAATATCTACACTATTGACCATCGAAAAAATGGGCGCATAAGCTCCCATTCTCGAATATAAAGTGAAACCAAAATTTGCCTTTTGTGCATCAATATTCGGACTCCAAATGGTGTATATATCATTGGATGGAACACGCCATTTAAGCTTAAACGAAGGTATTTTGGCTAATTCCTTCGAAGTAAATCTAAGCTTTAACTCAAACAACCCTTTTTCGGGTTCACTTCCTATTTTGTTGAGCTGAAATGCCTTATAATCACCATCGACGTTTACTTGTTGAATATCAAAGGTCAGAGGTGTTACAATGGATTTTTGTTCAATGCTTTGGCGAGAGCAGGAAAGCACAAAAATGAATAATAGGGTGAACACAAGGTTAATTAGTTTCTTTTTAGCTTTCATAATTATTTTATGTTTTTGTCCCACAAAAGTAAAATTTATAGTTTTAAAAAAAATAGTATTTGTAATCAAATTGATATGAAATAGAATTTTCTGTCAAAGAAATCAGTTATAAGAAAATGGGAATTCCAAAAAAAAGAGTATTTTTGTTTATGGTTGAGTTTTTAGTTTGACGGCGCAAATTTACTATAAAATAAAACTGGGGGGCAACCCTACCTGCTCCTATTTTCTGATTATCAATGGAATTGAACTTATTTTTGTTTCATTGAAAATGCATCTTTTGTTATATACATTAAAGTTAGCTATTTATATTGAATCATATTTACCTTCAGCGTATTCTATTTTCAATGAGTTATTAACTGCAAGTTTTGAAAATTAATAAATAGATTAGAAAATGAGAAGATTTATTTTTTTTATAATATTTTGCACAATATCATTTTTGTGCTCAGCTCAGGAGAAAAAGGTGATCTTTAAAAACTTGTCGGAGGACAATATTCTACAAGTAAAAGACATCACCCGAATAATACAAGATAAATATGGATTCATCTGGATAGGAACAAGGGTGGGGTTGTATAAATTTGATGGAAAACGTGTTAAAGCCTATCATCCTTCTGATCAAGATAATTCCTTGACATCTGACGATATTAATTGTCTGATAATGTCAGAAAATGGAGACTTGTTTATTGGTACAAGTAATAATTTAGTTAGATACATGCATACAAAAGATTGTTTTAAAGGTATTTTTGTATAGCTAAAGATAGCAATTCACTTCTTTCATCAGAGGTTAATCAGATTTATATGGGCAAGAGCGGAAAAATCTGGATGACACACCATATGGGCATTAGCCAGTTTGATATTAAAACCGAGAAATTTAAGCGATTTCATCCCAGCCTAAAAGGAAAAAATTACTTACCTGTTCTGCAGGATTTCAAGGTCTTTCAATCGAAGGATTCAGATTTGTATATTGATTCATATAGCAAAATTTTTAAATTTGATGGAGCGAGATTCATTACAGATCAAATAGAGATCCAATCAAATGGCTCAGCAGTAATAGACAAAAATAATAATATTTATTACGGTGGAATTGGAATGCATTCATTTAGATTAAATGATTCAGATAAAAAAATCGAAAATATAAAACTTCTTAATGAGCTTGACTATAAGATTGCTGGAATTGTGTTGGATGGAATGAATAAGGTTTGGGTTGGTTCAAACAGCGATGGAATTTTTCGAATAGCGAAAACAAATGGTAAAACTCAGTTTATGGGCTTGACCCAAAAGGACAATCCTGACTTGATAAAATCGAAAGGATTTAGAAGATTGTTTTACATCAAAGGCCAAGGTATTTATGCATTTTCGCCAGAGCAAGCACTCAGTTTATTCGATACAATTAGCATGAAGCAGCGATGTTTTTTTCCTGATCCAACTGACAGATTTGCGCTTAAGCTCCCAAATCAACCTGAATATTCCTCTTTTTATCAGGATAAGGGCAATGTAGTTTGGTTTACCAGTTACGAAAATGGTGCAAGTTATTTTGATTTGAAAAAATCTAATGTTCTAATCCCCAATATTGTGATAAATTATTTATTTCATAATCACTTTATACTCTTGCAAAAGCGACATAGTCCTCGAATAATAACTTAAACCTTGGATATGAATTCTTGTCAGACAAGGTGAATCTTAGCATTTCTTTCATTTTGAAAATTTCAAATTTTCTGATAAATCGAAACCATTTTAAGTAATTCCAAAGATATTTTGTCGAAACGCCAAAAAAGCTTTTCAACCAATTCTTTAACAACATCATGGTATTATTTATGTTATTGTTGTGAATATCCTTTTCTTGTAAAATACCTTGTTTTATATCTGATGATTTAAAAGTCAAATGATTAACATCTCCTATTTTATTAAGAAATGATTTCATAGAAGTTTCACTATCCGTTATTATTGTCTTTCCTGATAGATTAATTCCCTGCATTATACGTGTTAAATCGGCTTCTGAAACAACTCCTTTTTTCTGATTTTTTATTGGAATAAAATCAAAATCTTGATGTCTGTTATGAATACACATAAATATGCTCTGATAGCTTTCTTCTTCCATCATTTTCTCTTCTACTCTGAACTCACTTTCAACATTATCAGGATGATCCGGTGCAATGTATTTATCAAATTTCTCCTTTCCAATAACTCCCTTTACTGTAAACGGAAGATAAATCTCGTCCAATTCCGTTTCTTCTGATAATTCAATGGTACTCACGTTATTTATTGATGAAAGAAATTTGTGTCGCCAACGAAATGCTGTTTTGGAGCTTATATCTAATTCGTCACTTATGCTTTTGTCGTTTTTAGAACGTTCATTATCAAGCATAATATATACAAAATCCGTCCATTTATCTTTCAATTTCAAATTATACAAGGGCGTATTTGCGTCATGAAATTGTGTACTGCCGCAGGCTTTGCATTGGTATCTTTGAACTTCCTTTACTGTTCCATTTTTGACAAAATGATTTGCTCCACATTTTCTGCATATCATTCCTTCTGAGGATATTGAAACTAAATTTAGTTCGTTTATCATACTGAAATTTTCTAAGAATCTTGTGACCGTTTTTTGTTGATACGGTTTCAATTCCTGAAATTTCTCGTTAATATTTTCTTGCTCTTTTTCCATTTTACAAAGATAACAATTTAAAATTCATAATCCGAATATTGTCACAGTATTGGGGAATAGAACAAAATCTAAATTTCCATTAATACAAAATTCTCCGCTCGAGCCTCATTCAATTAAAAATACACTTATTAGAGGAATTGCAGCAAATGATGATCGCTTTGTTTGGATTGGCAACAATGTTGGATTGAATCTTTATGATAGAAAAACAAATGAGTTCACTTTTTTTGATGTAAAATACCAGTTAATAAATAATATTGCATTATT
>Ga0316607_1000301_pt1 | contig 19358 bp, 12 predicted proteins | sample MIS2016062E_MG_FD_207674 | JGI IMG/M metagenome (GOLD analysis project Ga0316607, IMG submission 207674) | Microbial mat bacterial communities from Middle Island sinkhole, Lake Huron, Michigan, United States - MIS.2016.062E | ecosystem: Environmental > Aquatic > Freshwater > Lake > Sediment...
AAGCTGGTAGTACCGTTAACATCTTACAAGGTACAACTGTACTAGGTACTGCTACGGCGGATGCTTCAGGGAATTGGACATTTACACCGACAACAGCTTTAGCCGAAGGCACTTATGCCTTCACTGCTACAGCCACCGATACAACGGGTAATGTTTCTCCGGCTTCGAGTGCATTTAATCTAACAATAGATGCAACAGCATCCACAGCCCCCAGTATTACTACTGCCGCCGGCACAACTGCCGACAGCACTCCGACTCTGGCGGGTACGGCAGAAGCTGGTAGTACCGTTAACATCTTACAAGGCACGACTGCACTAGGTACTGCTACGGCGGATGCTTCAGGGAATTGGACATTTACTCCTGCAACGGCTTTAGCCGAAGGCACTTATGCCTTCACTGCTACAGCCACCGATACAACGGGTAATGTTTCTCCGGCTTCGAGTGCATTTAACCTGACAGTAAATACTGCACCAACACCAACTCCATCGGTAACACCAACTCCATCGGTAACACCGCAACCGATACCAATTCCATTGGTAACACCAACACCAGCACCATCGGTAACACCAACACCGACACCCACAGCGATCGCAATTAACGCACCACCAGTCGGTAAAATCGATCGCGGTGAACCAACTAATTTCCCACAAAATCAAGTGGTAGATAACCAATATCTACTGAGTGATAATGATGACACCAGTATCCCACAATCAGCCTTTGGTCAACCTATATTCGGGTTATCAGGTAATGATAACTTGACGGGAAGTGCCGATAATGACACCATCTATGGTAACGAAGGTGCTGATACCATTGATGGCGGTGATGGTAACGATCAATTGTTTGGGGGGAAAAAATCGGATCAATTGTCTGGTGGTAATGGGAATGACTTCTTGAGTGGAAATAATGACAATGATACTCTCACAGGTGGCGATGGGAATGATATCTTACGCGGGGGTAAGGAAAATGATGTTTTGATTGGTGGGAATGGGGATGATGAATTGTGGGGCGATAAAGGTTTCGATGTGCTCACAGGTGGCGCAGGAAAGGATACCTTTGTCTTACAATATACCGCTACTAACCCATCTCAAGCTGATGTGATTACTGACTTCACTTCCGATGATAAAATCAAGTTGATTGGTGTCAATTTCAGTCAACTAACTTTTGAGTCGGTTAATATCATCTTAGATGGTGCAACTGCTGTAGTCTCAACGGCGATTAAGTCTGGGAATGATTACTTGGGAGTGGTTTATAATGTGAATCAAACTGCTCTTAATAGTGGCTCTTTCTTGTAAGATTGCTGGGGAAGACACTATACGCTAAGTCATAAAAGGGAGGCTTTCGCCTCCCTTTTATGGCTGTTAGTTTCTGATACTATCTGTGGCGATGTAGGTAATATCTAGTCCGGTTAATCACTTACGATAACCGATATTTGTCATCCTGAGCGAAACGCTCCTGGAGCGAAGGATCTCGGAGATTCTTCGCTTCGCTCAGAATGACAACTACTTCCTCAGAATGACAGCTACAGAGATTCTTCGCTTCGCTCAGAATGACAACTACTTCCTCAGAATGACAACTACTTCCTCAGAATGACAACTACTTCCTCAGAATGACAGCTACAGAGATTCTTCGCTTCGCTCAGAATGACAAACAACTGTATTCACAATGACAAACAACTGTATTCACAATGACAAACAACTGTATTCACAATGACAAACAACTGTATTCACAATGACAGATAACTGCGCTCAGAATGACAGATAACTGCGCTCAGAATGACAACTACGGAGATTCTTCGCTGAGCTCAGAATGACAGATAACTGCGCTCAGAATGACAGATAACTGCGCTCAGAATGACAGATAACTGCGCTCAGAATGACAGATAACTGCGCTCAGAATGACAGATAACTGCGCTCAGAATGACAGATAACTGCGCTCAGAATGACAACTACGGAGATTCTTCGCTGAGCTCAGAATGACAGATAACTGCGCTCAGAATGACAGATAACTGCGCTCAGAATGACAACTACGATTTAACTTCTGTTTCCTGAGTTCTAACTACTGGTGGCGACAAAGTAGGCTCAGGTTCTGCTACATTCAACTGACCGCCGCAGCAGCGCAATTCGTAAAGTTTTGCATTAATTTGATACTCGTACTGACTCAATAGCCTTGCATAAATATAGCCAGCTTTTCCATCCAAAAAGCCGAGCTGAATGAAGTAAAATAAAATAAATCTGAGCAGTGGTTTAAAAGGCAGTCGCACCCAAACTTTTTTGAGAAATCTTTTCCGCTGCACTGCATCTCCAAATAGGTGGGCGCCGATAGTGCCGCTGTCGTCACGACCCGTAAGAATATTGTAATAAACGCGAGCGTCCCAATTAGAATAGCGGTTGTGGCGCTCTATCCAGTGAAATAAATTGCGATAATCTTCGTGAATCATATCATTTTTTAAGTAGCCGACTTGACCGGCTAAAATGACGTGTTCGTGAACTTCGTTGTCGCCGGTATTGGGCACGGATTCAGTCCCGAGATTTTCGTAGCGGCCTTTTTGATGCTTGAATAAACGCAAATTCCAGTCGGGATATCTGCCTCCGTAACGCAGCCACTTACCTAAAAAGAAGACTTTGCGGTTGAGGTAGTAGCCCTCAATTTTGGAGTTTTGGATGACTTGGGCAATCTCGTCCCAAAGTTCTGGGGTAATCCGCTCGTCGCAATCGACAATTAACACCCATTCGTTACGAAATGGCAGGTTATCTAAAGACCAATTTTTCTTTTTCGGCCAGCGGTTGTTGAAGTAGAATTGCACTATTTTTGCGCCACTATTCAGGGCGATTTCTACGGTGCGATCGCTACTTTGGGAATCTACCAGAAAAACTTCATCCGCCCTGGTAATGCTCGCCAGACACGCAGGTAGATTAAGTTCTTCGTCTTTGGCCGGAATGAGTACCGAAACCGGAATCTTGGATGAACTAGAGGTCATAATCGAGTGCTTGAATCTGAATGCGGTCGAGTTGTTTTGGATGAAGTGCGATCGGCATCGCGCGGCGCTAGACAGCGAGGGATATTGCCTATAGCCTAATGCCTCCGGGTCGATTTCGGTGGAAAAATCAGGCCACGGACGGATGCACTCAAATAACCAATTTGACCCCAAGCAAAAACCAAGTTTTCAAAGCGCAGCGCTGGATCTCTAATGTATTTAAAAGATTTGTAGACACCCCTCAATATTCTTTCACTCCCGCGCCAAAGCTGAACAATACCGGCTCGATCGCACAATTGTTCCCGGTAACACTCGCTGATGCCTTGCCACCACCCGCGCTCTACAAACCACGCTTTGTTAAGGCGTTCGAGAGCGACATTGTGAAGCACCAGGGCTTCCGGCAGATAAATTACTTGCCAACCTAACTCTAATGCTAGTTCTGTGGCCCGCAATTCTTCGTTTGACAACAATTTTTTGCCGACTCTACCGAGTTTGACATCGAAACCGCCAATTTGTGCCAGAAAAGTGCGCCGGATTGAGTAGTTTACACCTCTGGGAGTCAATCCAGCCGCCGTCACGTACACCCAAGTTTCCCCTAAATCGTAGGCTCCCAAGTTCTGGGCCAATCCAGGCGAAAGCCAGTTGGGAGGGCTGACTCCAGGAGGCCAGAGCAAATTGACTTTGCCACCAGCTACGGCCAGTTTTTGATGGCTTTGATAGGCGCTGTGCAGCACCCTGAGCCAATTGGACTCAGCAACAGCATCATCGTCTAGATAAGCTAATATTTCGCTTTCTGCAACTCTCGCGCCGGTGTTCCGGGCTACTGACAAGCCGAGTTCGGGTTCCCAGATGTATTTGAGGCGGGGGTTGGAGAGTCTTGCTTCTACTACTTGGCGGGTGCGCGTTTTTGAGCTGTCGGGGCTCGCATAATCGCTAGAAGCGTTATCCACTACGACTACTTCAAAGTTGTCGGGAAAATCCTGTGCCAGCAAGCTGTCGATCGCAGCGCCTAGATAGCTGTGACGATTGTGGGTGCAAATTATTGCTGATATCTGAGGTTTTGGCATAAATAACAGCTTGGGAAATGCTGGGGAGGTCGATCGAGTTAGTCTGAGCTTGTCTCATTAATGTTATTATCCCTTAAAAATGACTCTTGGGAATTAGTCAGGGTTAGAATAACAACTAACAACCAACAAATAAGTAGTCGGACATAAATAAACGTAACCATGTCATTGTTCGCTGTGCGTCGCAATGAGCTTGCGGTTTGAGATTGCTTCGTTCCTCGCAATGACATTGTTGATTTTTGTCCAACAAATAACAACCAACAAATAACAACCAACAGCTTAACAACCAACAAATAACAATTAATTAATGACTAAAATAAGTGGTTCAAGACAAATAATCTTAGTAACCGGGCCGGCCAGGTCTGGCAAAAGTGAATTGGCCGAAACTATGGCAGCCGATTCGTCCAAACGAGTAATTTATGTGGCTACAGGCCTGGTTGACTCTGCCGATTTGGATTGGCAAAGTCGCATTGAGCGTCACAAAAATCGCCGTCCGGCTGATTGGACAACTGTGGAAGTACCGATCGACTTGCCAGTATTTGTGCGATCGACCGATCGCTCAAATTGCTTGTTAATTGATTCGGTGGGAACTTGGACGGCAAATCTTTTGGAACAAGAAGTGGCTGTTTGGGAACAGACACAGCAAGATTTGATTGCTAGTTTGAAGGTGGCGATCGCCGATGTAATTTTGGTAGGGGAGGAAACTGGATGGGGAGTAGTGCCTGCTTATCCAGCGGGACGGCTGTTTCGCGATCGCCTCGGCACTCTGATCCGCCACATCGGGGCGATCGCCGATCGAGTTTATCTCGCCACCGGGGGCTACGCCTTGAATCTCACGGCTCTGGGAACACCGTTGCCGCCAGCGCAAAAATAGCCCTGCTGGGCGATCGACCCCTGTTTTCCAGCGACGAGTAAATTAGCAACGCCTGAAAAAACAGAATAGCCAGAGCCCCGACATTTCTAAGAAGTCGGGGAACTAACAATTAAATTCATCTTTGTATCCCCGTCCGAATCTCTTAGAGTGCCCTTCCTCCTTAAATTGTTACAATATGTTTACAATGCTTCCCACTAGGTCTGATTTATGAATGTCAAGACAGTATCGCCAGCCTCCCCGCAAACTTATGCAAATTCTGGGACACAGGCTGTACTCGGCAATCTCAAAGATGCAAACACAATTCCCCCGCAAGCAGTACAAGTAGAACTAGAGACAGAAGCCGTAACTTCCGAAGTCCTCAAATCAGCCAAAGACATAGCTTTCGAGTTGGCCGGAGATGCTGTGAGGTACGATCCTGTGGCGATCGCAGCCCTGTACCGAAATCGCCCTCTACAAGTCTGGGGAAGGCTGCTGAGCGTTGTTTGGACATTTTTCGGCTTTGCTTTCAGTTTGTGGTTCGACGGCAAAACAGGCCGCACCGCCACCAAGGAAAAGCGTCGCGCCGCCCGACTGCGAGAAATTCTCAGCGAACTCGGCCCCGCTTTCATCAAAATCGGACAAGCACTCTCAACCAGGCCCGACTTAGTACCGCCGGCATATTTAGAAGAACTAACAATGCTGCAAGACCAATTGCCAGCGTTTCCCAACGAAGTAGCCTATCAATTTATCCAAGAAGAATTGGGTGCCCATCCTCACGAAATCTACGCAGAAATTAGCCCAGATCCGATCGCAGCAGCATCTCTCGGACAAGTCTACAAAGGCAAACTCAAAACCGGAGAAACAGTCGCAATTAAAGTGCAGCGACCAGGTTTAGCCGAAAACATTGGTTTAGATATCTACATCCTGCGGCGCGTCGCACTTTGGGCACAAAACAACTTCAAAATAATTCGCAGTGACCTCGCAGGAATTATGGACGAATTGGGCGAGCGAATTTACGAAGAAATGGACTACACCCACGAAGGTCAAAATGCCGAACGGTTTGCCGAACTATACGGCTACATCAAAGACATTTATGTTCCTAGTATCTACTGGGAATATACCCGCCGCCGCGTCTTAACAATGGAGTGGATCACCGGTGTCAAACTCACTAATTTAGAAGCTGTCAAGGCTCAAGGAATAGACGCTCCTTACTTAATTGAAGTGGGGGTGCAGTGTTCTCTCAGACAACTCCTAGAACACGGTTTTTTTCACGCTGACCCGCATCCCGGCAATCTTTTGGCAACTCCTGACGGTCAATTAGCTTATCTCGATTTTGGAATGATGAGCGAAGTGAAACCTTATCAGCGATACGGCTTGTTAGAAGCTGTAGTGCATTTGGTGAACCGTGACTTTGAAGGTTTAGCAAAAGATTATGTCAAGTTGGAATTTTTAACACCAGACACCGATTTGACACCAATTATTCCGGCCTTGGCTGGAGTGTTTAACAATGCTTTGGGTGCTAGCGTTGCCGAACTTAATTTCAAAAGCATTACTGACGAACTCTCGGCGGTGATGTACGAATATCCTTTCCGAGTTCCAGCCTACTATGCTTTGATTATTCGATCGCTCGTCACCTTAGAAGGGATTGCAATTAACGTTGACCCCGAATTTAAAGTGTTGAGCAAAGCCTATCCTTACGTTGCCAAACGGCTGTTGAGCGACCCCGCACCGGAATTGAGAGCATCCCTGCAAGAGTTGCTGTTCAAACAGGGGGAATTTCGCTGGAACCGCTTAGAAAACTTGCTCAGCAACGCTCGTGATAGCGACGATTACGATGTTAGCAAAATCCTGAACCAAGCATTAGAATATTTATTTTCCGAAAGGGGAGATTTTATTCGCGATCGCATTGTCCTAGAATTAGTCAAAAGTCTCGACACACTTTCCAACAATGCTTTTGCTAACGCCAAAGCAGTCATCGGCGAATGGTTTGGAGTCAAAGCAAATCAACCTGTGGTTTCACAAACTGAACAAAAAAACTTAGAACACATCAAACGGATTTGGGATATTTTGCAATCAACTCCCGGTTTTGACGGGATGAAAGTATTGCAGCTACTTCCGCAGTTGTTGGTGAAACCAGAAGTGCAGAATATGGGCCAGCAAGTAGTCGGCGGTTTAGCTCAAAGAGCAGTAACTCGACTAATTCGTGAGTTTTTGCTTTCCCAGGAACCGGCGGTGATTGGCGGGGAAGGAAGCTATCCTAAAACTTCGCCTCAGTTGTCTTTGCCGGCGGCGAAGTAGTTGGATTTGGATTTTTTTACCGCAGATATTAGCAGATAAACGCAGATGAACGCAGATGGAATTTCATCTGTGTTCATTTACATTCCTGCCCCCGCACCTCCTCCCTCGCCTCTCAACCTGCGATCGCCTCCCAACCTTCGGATCGCACCAAATCCTGCTTTGACAGCCCCTCAAGCCTCTGAAACCCTGCCTGTAGCTCAAATTCAGCCAGCACCTGCAAGTTCGATCACGATCGGACTGGCGATCGTACCAAATCCTGCTGTCAGCCCAAATCCCCAACAGGATTGATCTTTTTTAATTGGCGATTTATTGGGAGCTAAAACCTCTATTAGCCTAAATGCTACAACGGGAGATACCCAATTTAATTGGCTGCGTAACAACGAAACAATTATCTCCCTAGAAGTTCCTTACAGCCTGTCAGTTAACACCCTAGCCGGAGCCGAAGCAGATCACCTTATTTCTCGACAGCCATCGGCTGACAATTTAACTGTTTCAGTAGCAGAAACTCCGCCGAAAATTATTGTTCAACCTGCGAGTTTACCGATTCCTAATTCTGAAACATTTGACTTCAATCTTTCGATTTGTTGGTAAAACCCGCCCCGGAGAGAAAACCTCTTAAGGTAACATACTTACAGAAAAATAGTGCGATCGAAAAAGAGATTTTTTCCCCATTTTCGATCGCACTAACCGATCTACCAGATCTATCAATTAACCAAAGTCGATCGACATTCCTAGTTAGTAGTCTGAGCTTCCTGCAACCTTTGCTTGAGCTCTTCCAGAGCGCTCGCCCAGCGCGGATCTGGCTGCACAGAGCCAGAATCAGTGCTCGACGAAGTTGCTGCTGCTGGATTGCGACGAGACTTGTTGTTGTCGCGACGACGATTGCTTTTGCCACCAGAGCCGCCTCCACCTTGGGTAGGGGGAGCCGAGCGCTGCTGCGGCGCAGGCTGCGACGGTGACGCCGAAGCTAACTGCGGTGCGGCAGGTGAATGCTGCTCTTCGCCTTCACCCTTCTCCGATTTACCCTTAGAGCGAGGCAGTGCCTTCTCTATCTTTAGGGGGTTTTCTTTGAACATCAAGCCATTATATTTCTCAATAACTTGATCGGCTTGTTCGTCGGTGAGCACCGTCACAAAACCAAATCCTCTACATTTACCAGTTTTGCGATCGGTAATTACTTTTGTGGTTACCGATTCGCCTTCCGGTGCAAAAACGTCTTGCAGTTCTTGGCGTTCGAGTTCTTTCGGTAGATTACCCACATATAAACGAATAGACATGAAAGATTCCTCCTGACTTGAATTCTAATTAGTTCGATCGAACAGCATTATCTGAAGTCAACTGAATATTGACCGCAGATCAAGATGACACAACCGCAGAATTTCCGCGTTCCTCCGACCAACCTTGACATATCCCCTCACCTTTGCGAACAAGATGATTTACTCTCACAATGCCGGAACTTGATGGTTCGACTACGTTCACCAACCGCCGCCAATGCAGAGAGCTGTTAAATCTCAAGTTGTTGTGTAAACTTTTAGTCATCACTCAAATGTTAGGGCTATTGGCTATTCTGTGTTACTTACTTCCGATTTTGATTCAGAATGTTTATAGCCAGCAATGTAGAAATTTATTTCCAAGGATGTCAATTTTAGGCGATCGGATACCAGTATTTAGTCTAATACAACAAGGGATAAAATCGCTAACCTCTTCTAAAACATTTTTGAGCCAGTAACTTTACCTCGCTCCTAATACCGAGGAATATTTACTCATCCTCATCTCCCAATCATCGGGCTCGGCAGCGTCCGACCATTATTTAAAGGTATCACAATCTGCGTGACAGAGCTACGGATTCAACAAGAGTGAGCAATTCTCAAATCTCAAATCTCAAATCTCAAGTCTCAAATCGGCTGACTTCTTCCTTACCTCCCGCCCTGGAAAATGATGTATGCTCCCCAAAAGGCGGCAGCAAAAGCTAAAATTGCAGACCAGATGGGATGTCCGCTGTTGCTGACAATGCCACCTTGACTACGCAGGCTTTCAAGATCGATCGCCACGGTAGCTCCCCGTCGCAGCCAGCCTGTCGCCACCACCCCTCTTGGAAAACAGCTACCCACCAAATCGCTAGGGCGAGTAGTCTCTTGGATCAAAAATGGCCACAAAGAGCCGATCGGACCGAACCTCGAAACATAATGTAACTTCACTAAGCCCGTCGCCGTCTGCAAAATCAAATCCTGTCCCAGCCAATTAGCCATACCCGATCGACCCAAAAGTTGCCCTGAGAGCCGCACCGGTTGAGCATCCAGCGGTATTGTCGGGAGATTTGACAAAATTTGAGGTAAACTCGGTTCAGCAAGCTTTCCCGGCTTAATGTCCGGGAAGAAATAATTAATCCGCATCAAAGTACCAATACTAAACCCGATCGGCAAACAGCCCCAAAGAATCGATCGATCGCCCCAAAGCCAATCCAGCCGCCAGATATTCGTCATCGAAAACATCCCCCCAATCAGCCACAGCGCCCCCACCATCGCCAAACTCATCGGAATCCCCAAAAAAGGCGCACCTTGGAGGAATAGTTTTGAGTTGCTCGTAATCAGTTTTGAGTTTAAGAAGGGGAATTTTGCTTTTGTAGGTGGCTCCAAAGTTCCCAGATTCGCCAAATCTAGCTCAGTTTCGAGTTTCCAGAATTGAGCGTAAAGAGCCAACAACTTCAAACGCTCTCCCATTAAAGGATGTGTGCTGTTAACCGTCAACCAATTGCGGTAAGGATTGCTGACATCCCACAGCAAAATCTGTTCCAGAGGCGCGTGTAAAGCAGCAGAGCCCAAGGTTACAGCTTGCGCGACTCCCACTGGTAGCAGCAAATCGAAACTTTCGAGGAAAAAGCTAGTTTGTTGCTGTTGCTCGATATTGCTCGCTATTCCGATCGCAATTTTAGACAGAGCCCGCGTCAAACCATTCGGATTCCCCGTAATTTCGGCTGCGGCGCGATCGCTAAAATATACCCTGCGACGTGACAGCCACAACATCGGCCATCTCAGCAATTTATAAATCCCATAACTCCCAGCCGAAATCCCAGCCGCCAAAAATTTCACCACATGACGGAAAAACTCGATCGTAATTAAACCAGAAATCCGCTCCTCCCAGTGCGCCACCTGGGAATAAATCAGGTAAGGAATCTGAATTACCAAAACCGCCAGCGACATCGGCGCAAAATCCCAGTGGGCGATGTGCCCCAATTCCCGCGCCAAAATAGTCGCAATTTCATCTTCCGTCAATTGCTCCAACAGCCCCTGACTCACCACAATCCGAGCAAATCGTGGTAAACAGCCGTAACTCAAAGCTACTGGTACTTCGATCGGCAAAACTTTCAGAATCGGCGCGGGTATACCTTGTTTGTTACAAAAACTTCGCACTACCCGACTAGCTTCTTTGCTGCGAGTCAATAAAACTGTCGCCTTCAGCGGTTCGATACCGCAAAACAGTTTCAGCAGTAAGTCTGTCAACCACGGAGAGAAAGTCCACAGCAACACAAACACAATTTGGAGAAACTGAGTCTGATCCTGGTAAAAAAGCTGAATTGGTGCGAAAAAAGGCAGTCTCGTGAAAATGTACAACTGAAGCAACACAGAATTAGCGGTTGTGAGCAGGAATTGCCAAATAAACTGCGCTACAAAAAATAGGGCGATCGTGCAAGCGATCGCTTCTAGCCGAAAACCCGCCAATTTCAGCGGTTTGAGCGATCGCCAATTCTGAGCGCGCCCCTGATTACGCCAAGTCAGTTGGTAAGAATCTGCACTGATCGGAGGGATATCTGTTGAGGAATCGGCTCTTTTTTCTGTGTCGGGCGTGGTTGCTGTTGATTTTTCCGGTTCGGAACTCTTAAAAGTTGGCGGTTTGGGGGGTGGAGGTGGGGGCGAAACATCTTTCGATTTAGCCTTTATTTGCCCTACAGTCGGTTCAAAAGCCAAAAATCCTGTTTTATGGTCTGCTGAGGGTTTCTCGACTGAAAGCGGTATTTTCGGCTGTTCAGTGCCAACAATTATGCGATCCAAAGGGGCAACTAAGCCGGTTTCTGGGGGAATTTCTGGGATTTTTCCTTGATTCTCCGGTGGTTTTGGGGGACGACGATCGCTCAATTCTGTTAATGTGCGATCGGCCCAAGTTTTGACTTGTGTGTTGGGATGTTTGGCGAGGGAAGTACACAGGGCGATCGACTTTTTAAGATTACCAGTTGCTTTGTATGCAGCCACCAATCCCATCTGCGCCCGCGTACTCAGTGGCTGGGCGGCGGTTTCAGCCACAGATTCTAAAAGGGCGATCGCCCTTGAATAATCCCGCGCTTTCAAAGCGGCTATTCCAGCCTCTAGAACCTGTTTCACAGATAAACCCGATTGATTTGGATTAGGTGGTGATACCTTGACTGTTCTGGCGATCGCATCTTGTCTAACATAGCCTAAGCCTGAATATGACTTACGGATTTCAATGTAATTATGTCATTCTGAGCAAAGCGAAGAATCTCAAAGCTTTTTTGCCATAGTCCTCTTAATTTATAGATCAGGATCAATTCCAGCAGCTCGCAATTTCTCTGCTAACCTCTGTGATTTTGCACGTTCTTGGTCTGCTCTTGCACGTTCCTGGTCTGCTCTTGCACGTTCCTGGTCTGCAACAAGTTGAGCTTGTTCTGATTTTGCACGTTCCTGTTCTAAACGCACTTCTGATAACTTTGTCATTTCCCAACCAGTCAACAACAAATTACCATCAGAATCCCACCAGCGCAACCAAGGCAATTCCGCATTCTGATAAACTCCTGGCCAAATTCCCAACTCCACTCCCAAAGCTGGAATTGGATAATGACCACGCTCATTAGCCGGCAATAACTGATATTGTCCATCCACTAAATGATAAAGCTCAATACTAGCTTTACTCACTTCATAAATTCCATAAAAAGGAGTGCGGATCACATTTTCATAAATCCAAAATTTACCAGGCTTTGCTCTCCCCTCTTGTTCAGAAACAAATACAGGAGTTTTATCTCTTTCCTCCGAACCATCTCCCGATACAAATTCTAAGACAATTAGCGGCGCTATAAATTCTTGCCACAACACATAAGAACGTCGCACTTTACCATCAAGAGTGGGCGGCACATTAGGCACATAAAACCAATCTGGGCATTCAGCACCACGTTCTAAAGGCTCTGTCAAACGCCAATAAATGCCACAATCCTGACCTATAGCATAATCACCTTCTGGATGAAGGTTTTGCAGGACTGGTTCGAGGGAATCAGTTAATAGAATGCTTTGAGGATGCTCCTGAAAATTTTTCACAAAAGTACCATCTGTTTCTGGGAGTTCAGTATGATCCGGGAGATGAGTAATTTGGGTAATAGGATCAACAGTAAAAGTCATAGTTTTACCTCAATTTTCGCTAATTTCCAAACCCGAAACCACCGGGGCGATCGAGTTAAGTTTCAACACAGGATGTTCACCTTCCACCTGATGACAATTCCACTCATTTCTAAACAGCAAAACTGGTCTTCCCCAACTATCTTTAACCGTCACCGTATTAAACAGCCTCCCAACTTTTACCAGCGCATCCCAACCGCCATCAACCCAGCGAGCTACCGTATAAGGTAACATATCAATCAGGGTTTCCACATTATATTCTGACTGCATTCTAAACTGCACCACCTCAAATTGCAACTGTCCCACAGCCGCCAAAATTGGCTCCCGTTTCGACTCATCAACCGAATACATAATTTGCACAGCGCCTTCTTCCTGCAACTCAGAAACACCTTTGCGGAACTGCTTAAATTTAGAAGGATTGGGATTTCTCAAATAAGCAAAAAGTTCCGGTGAAAAACAGGGAATCCCTTCATATTCCAGTTTTTGACCAGTGTAAATCGTATCGCCGATCGCAAAAACTCCCGGATTATTCAAACCAATCACATCACCCGGATAAGCAACCTCGATCGACTCTCGATCCTGAGCAAATAATTTTTGAGGTCTTGACAAACGCACCGTTTTACCCGTGCGAGCGTGAGTCACATTCATGTCCTTTTCAAACTTACCCGTACAAACCCGAATAAAGGCAACCCGATCGCGATGTCTTGGGTCCATATTCGCTTGCAACTTAAACACAAACCCGGTAAAATCTTCATAGGTTGGCGGAAGTTCTCCAACACTGCTTTTGCGGGCGATCGGTTTAAGAGCATAGTCTAAAAACGCATCTAAAAACAGCTCAACCCCAAAATTACTCATGGCGCTACCAAAGAAAACAGGCGTCATTTTCCCAGCAGCAACTAAGTCTAAATCTAGTTCATCCCCTAATTCATCTAGCAGTTCCAAATCATCTTTAAATTGATCGTAAAGATCGGGCTCCAAAAGTTTCTCAAGGCGCGGATCGCCCAATTCGATCACCGTATCAATCGCAGCGCGGGAACCGTGTTGACTGCGCTCGAATAAGTGAATTTTACGTTGACGGCGATCGAAAACACCTTTAAAGCGATCGCCCGTACCGATTGGCCAATTCACCGGATAAGTCTGCAACCCCAATTCCCGCTCAATTTCGTCCAACAAATCCAAAGGTTCTCTGCTAGGGCGATCGAGCTTATTAAAGAAAGTAAATATCGGCAGATTTCGCAGCTTACAAACTTCAAATAACTTCCGAGTTTGCGGTTCCAAACCCTTAGCAGCATCCTCCAACATCACCGCATTATCAGCCGCCGCTAGAGTTCGATAAGTATCTTCGCTAAAATCTTGGTGTCCCGGAGTATCGAGCAGATTAATGTGATATTTTTTATACTCAAACTGCAATACAGTAGAAGTAATAGAAATTCCCCGCTGCTGTTCCATTTCCATCCAGTCGGATGTAGCGTGTCGCTGAGCTCGCCGCGCTTTGACAGAACCTGCTTCATGAATTGCACCTCCGTAAAGCAGCAACTTTTCTGTCAAAGTAGTTTTCCCCGCGTCGGGGTGTGAGATAATGGCAAAGTTGCGTCGGCACTCAACAGCAGTTTGCAGTTCAATTTCGAGTTCTGTGGTCATCCGATTTTAGATTTTAGATTTTAGATTATGGAATTGCTAAGCGAGGATCAATCCGGGGACTTGTAACCAAATTGAGCGAGGCGATCGCAAATCAGGTAGGGGAATCATCACCCGATCGCCATTATAGCCTGTGCTACAGTTGCTATTAAAGGTAAACTTATCATAAATTCAAGAGAAAAGTAATATGTACGACTCCGACAAGCGGAAGCTGCTATCACTCCTGTGTCACGGCGCTATTTTTTTGAGCACGTTAGTGTTTTCCGTCGCAGTGCCGATCGGTGTATTATTCGTATCCGATGACCCCGTTGTCAAAGATAATGCCAAAGAAGCCATCAATTTTCACCTTAATGTCTGGCTGTACGCGATCATTCTCGTCCCACTATCTTTTGTGACATTTGGCTTAGCTGGCTTAATCGGCTTCGTGCTACATTGGGGACTGACAATAATGGCGATTCTCCACATTTTACAAAATCCTAACGAACCTTACCGCTACCCATTTATTTTCCGCTTGGTTTAGGTAGCAAATCTCACTCGATCATCAATTTCCCAAACCCGGTTTCTTCAAGAAACCGGGTTTTTAATTATCGCATTTCAGCAACTTTAGCAGCATCTGGCAGCGGCATAACCGCTTCTTTAGCATTCAACTTTTGATTCAATTCGCGAATCCGGCGCGACAGCAAGCGAATAATATTAACAGCAATTCCCGGTGTTTCATCAATAGCATCGTAGAGTTGCATTTGAGTCAGCATCAAACACTCGCATGGTTCAAGAGTAGTAATAGAAGCCGAGCGAGGTTCCGCATCAAACAGCGACATTTCACCGAAACAAGCACCCGCTTTCAACTGCGCCAAATCCCGATCGCCAATGTGAACCCGCACCGTTCCCGATACCAAAATATAGAGCGATCGACCTTCTTGCCCTTCCGTAAAAATTGTATGTTTAGAAGGAAACGAAAGTTCATCCATTACCGATGCTAGACGCACGAGAAAATCATCCCGCAGTTCCTTAAAAATCGGAACTGCCCTGACAAATAATAGGCGTTCGACGCTGGTTAACATAATACGCGTGCAGTGATTAATTTAAACTTAAAAATGGGAAGGAATGAGGTTGGTTATTAGTTAGTTGTTATTTGCGGTACCCTGAGCGTAGTCGAAGGGTTATTGGTTCTTGGTTATTTGCCAGATACTTTGACACACTTCGACTACGCTCAGTGTCCAATGCCCAATGCCCAATGCCCAATGCCCAATGCCATACCCAATGCCCAATGCCCAATGCCCAATGCCCAATGCCCAATGCCCAATAACAACTGCCAACTGCCAACTGCCAACTGCCAACTGACTAATTTTACCTTTTTCCCCCAGCACCCAACTCTGCCATCATCTCTTCAACTTGACCTGATACTAGGCGATCGGGGTCATTTTGCAGCCTGGGCAGCAATTCGACCAAAGCCCGAGGCGAGGCTATTTTCAAATAGGCTAGCACTGCTTCGCGCACAAAACCCGTAGGATGGCGCAGACAGACCAAAGTTTGTTGAGCGGTGAGAGTCCAGCGGGATTCCCTCGCCAAATGAAAACAGCAAGCTAAGGCCCAATCCGAAAGGAAGTGGCGCAATTCTAGCAAACGCCGCAAACGATCGCTAGGATTCAGAGGTTTGTACACCATCAATTCCGAGAGATTGCTCAGTTTTTCTCTTTCCGAGTGCTGATCCAAGAGGTTGATCAGCGATCGCTTACTCACGATATCAACAGTATTGTCTAAAATTTCCAATCCCCTAGCAACCAAAGAAGGTTGGCCCGAAGCAATATTAAAAGCCGCCGCTTGCACAGTGTCTAGCGGGTAAAGAAACTTCATCAGCAAGAAACACCGATCTGTAGCGTCAGATTCTAACCCCGCCAGTGCCCGCTGCAACAATTGAGCCATATCCGAAGCAGGTTCCTCTGGGCTGCTTGAATCGACCGCTTGAAAATTGCCGTAAGTTGTTACCGGAGACAAATCCACCATACCTGCGTAAATTTGACCGATAAACATTAACTCCTGTTCGATGAGAGTTTCGACCCCGCTGCGTCCGATGCGGTCTAGAACGCCTTCTATGCCCACTTCTGAGGGCATTTTCAAGAGGATGCGGAGGATATTGCGCCTGGTAGTTCCCCAAGTAGTGATTAAATTACCTACCAGAATGTCGATCGCCTCTACAGTCCCGATTTCACCCAAAGCTATCCAGGCCTGCAACCTGACTAAATCCGATTTTTGGATATCCTCTGCCAAGTGGACGAGCAGGGGAATCGCATCATTGTGAAGTTTGACGATCGCCCCCAAAGCAGATTCTCTCGTCGATTTGTAACCAAGTCCGCGCACCAGCGAAGGGTAATATTCTTCCGAATGAGTAGCAGAAATCACATCCAACAGAGCGCAGCGCACACGCAGAGACTCATCTTGCAACAGATTGGGTATATGCAGCCGCAGTCCTTGCAGATAGTCAGCCTCTCCCAGAGCCCGCGTACCCATAACTCGTTCCCGCTCTTGCTTGTGGGTGAGCATTTGCCGCAAGGTGTTGGTAGCTTCTGCCTTTTGCTGGCGATCGCCCCTTCTCATAATTAAAGCAGCCGCCGTCCCCCGCACTACCGGGTCTACGATCGGCAGCAAATAAGGCCGCAGACTGTCGATATTGGGTTCTGCATCTGTCAGCCAGATATAGCGCAGGGCCAAAGCCAGCACTTCAGGGGGCAGGGATTGCTGGCTCAGCTTACGAACAGTTGCCAAATAAGCAGGGTTCGGGTGTTGGAGCATAGTTTCCAGGCTTTGGCGCTGCAACGCTGGGGGCAACGATTCCAGGATGGGAGCCAAAACTTCTCCCACATTTTTGGGGTCAATTTGAGTCAGGAGTTCTATACAAGAGCGCTTATCATCTTCCCCTCCCGGCTGTTCGAGAGTTTCTACAACTGCCCGTTTCAAGGCTTTGAGGTCTACGTCAGTGACACCCAAGCGTCCGCGTTCGGCACTTTTGACCAACAAACCCACGTATTGCGATCGGATCAGCCAGACGACGAACAGCCACACCAGCGACAACAGAACGATGATGCCGATGAATACCAAGCTTTGCTGGTCATGAAATTGCTTTTCATCTGTCGTCGGCAGTATATGTTGCGTCACCCACAGCAGAATCAGGATTCCGACTCCTGTAACTCCACAGGACAAAGGTTCGCCCACACCATTAACGAGTGTTTGGATGCCCGATCGAATATTATCCGGGATAGGTTGGAACAAAACCGGGCTCACTGTTTCCAACAGCGTGTAGTGCAGCAGTTCATCTAAAAATCTCAGAAATACCAGTCCGATGAAAACTGGTACTAACTGGCCCAGAGACGATCCCAGCGTCAGCACTCCGAGTATCGCTATCCCCGCCGGCAGAATCATCGCTGTCACGAATACTCCGATTCTTTCTACCAAGCGGCTGGAGGCAAACCACTGAGTCCCCACTTGAAACAAGCCTTGAATGCCTTCGTAAATGCCCAGAAAGCTAGCAATCTTACTAGCTACGCTCACTCCCTCACCGGCGTTTTGGTATTCTAGCTGGCTGTAAAATTGGAAATCTATTAAGACGTAGAGGACTTCTGCAAGGACGAAGAAGCTGACTAGAGGTACGGCGTATTTTTGCAGCGGGCCTGTAACTTTGCGGGCGGTAAATTCTTGATTGTCGTCATCCTCATCATCAGTCCAGTGGGCTGTTTCCGGGAATGCTTGGCGGTATTTTTCCGTGAGGTAGTACAGCAATACCGAGCCTGTGGCAACCATTAACCCTGATATCAGGGTAACGTTTTGGAGTCCGACTACGTGCAGCAATACCGGCAGAGAAAATCCGCTGACTACTCCAGCCACCAAATAGCCGCTGCTGACTAGGGGATAGGTGCGCTTGATTTCTCTGATGTTGAAGAGTTGGTTGGAAGTGATGGAAGTGTTGAGGTCATTGAGCACATAGCAAGCTTCCACCCACAGCCACATCAGGAATATCGTAATGAAGGCGATGCTGATGCCAGCTATCTTGGTATCCTCGTAGCCGATGCCGAATCGAAACAGGAATAGCGGTACCGACATCATTGCCAGAACAACGACGATGACGCGCCGCAATGGCAGGATTTTTTGCAGCCAGGAGTAGACAAAGCCTAAACCGGAACCGATGAAGGCGCTGGCTATGTAAATCCAGGGCATTTTGTCGGCACCGTATTCGTCTAGAAACAGACCTACTGTGCTCAGCTCCAGCCAGATCAGCCCTACGGAGGTTAGAGTGTAGACGAGGAACATCAGTACGGTTCGTTCTACTTCTTCCGATCGCAAGTTGAGCGATCGAAGCATCCCTTGTCTTACTCCCGCTGAACCGCTGATTTGAAAATTGTCCATGCAGCGTTGATTTCCCTGTGTGTTAGCTTATATCAAGTCCGGTAGCATCGGAATTGTAAAATCGAGTCAACAGTTAACAGTCAACAGTCAACAGTTAACAATCATTCCGGTGCAACCGGAATTGATATTATTCCTGAGTAACTTGGGAACTCATCAGCAATCAGTCACCAGTTTAGAACTAATGACCGATCGCTAATGACTATCGATCTATACTTTCTTCGGCGACAGCAGCATCATCATACTGCGTCCCTCTTTTTTCGGGGCTTGCTGCACTTCTGCTATTTCCTGCAAATCCGTGGCCATGCGCTTAAGCAAGTCCTCTGCTAAGTTGCTGTGTTGGATTTCCCGACCTCTGAACATGATCGTGGCTTTTACTTTGTCCCCAGATTTGATAAAACGGTCTGCTAGTTTGAGGCGCACTTGATAGTCGTGTTCTTCAATTTTGTAGCGCATCTTCACTTCCTTCACGTCAGCAGTGTGCTGCTTCCGCTTTGCTTCTCGCGCTTTTTTCTCCTGCTCGAATTTGTACTTCCCGTAGTCCATCACCCGGCATACGGGCGGGTCAGCTTTGTCGCTGACAAGTACGAGGTCGAGTTCTTTGTCCTCGGCGAGGCGCAGTGCTTCTGATGGTGTCAATATCCCCAGTTGTGCGCCGTCGGTATCGATGACCCGGATTTTGGGGTATCGAATATTTTCATTAATCTGGGGGAGGTTACGATTTTGTCTTCTTTCAA
>Ga0316607_1000304_pt1 | contig 19231 bp, 17 predicted proteins | sample MIS2016062E_MG_FD_207674 | JGI IMG/M metagenome (GOLD analysis project Ga0316607, IMG submission 207674) | Microbial mat bacterial communities from Middle Island sinkhole, Lake Huron, Michigan, United States - MIS.2016.062E | ecosystem: Environmental > Aquatic > Freshwater > Lake > Sediment...
GACCTGTCAGTGTGCGAATTAGCTTCCCATCTTTGACTCGCCAAATTTTGATTGTTCTGTCCCAACTGCTGCTAGCAATAGTTTCTCCATCCGGGCTAAAAGCAACAAAATAAACTAAATTGATGTGACCGGAAAGCGTGCGAATTTCTTGCCCGTCTTTGACTCGCCAAATCTTGATTGTTCTGTCCCAACTGCTGCTAGCAATAATTTCGCCATCGGGGCTAAAAGCTGCACCGTAAACTGAGTTACTGTGCCCGATCAGGGTGCGAATTTCTTGCCCATCTTTCATCTGCCAAAGTTTTATAGTTTTGTCATGGCTGCTGCTGGCTAGCATCTGTCCATCGGGACTAAAAGCTACTGTATAAACCGAGTTAGTATGACCTGTAAGAGTCACTATTTCTTGTCCGTCTTCTACTCGCCAAAGTTTTATAGTTTTGTCATCGCTGCCGCTGGCTACAACTTCTCCGTTGGGGCTGAAAGCAACTGAGTAAATTAAGTTTTTGTGACCTGTTAGGGTGTGAAGACATTGCCAGTTATAAGTTTGCTGCTGGGGCGGATTTGGATTGGAAACGGGTTTAACTAACTTGGAATTTGTTTGGGGAATTGCTAGGTCTATCGCAGCTTGGGGATTAATTTCTTTTAATACTTCAACAGCCGTTTGATAGCGGCGGTTAGTAGCATTTTCAATCATTTTATCTAAAATTTTACCGAGTTCTTCGCTGACTGGGTTGTTTGCTAAATACTGTCGCCAGATCCAGGCATCTTCACCAGGATCGAACAAGTCAAATGGGGAAACTTGAGTTAGCAAATAAAGGCAAGTTACGCCTAAACTGTACAAATCGCTGGCAAAAAATGCTTTGCCTCTGGCTTGTTCGGGGGCGATGTATTCGGGGCTGCCAATGCTGGTTCCTGTTTTGAGTAAAGCCGTACCTGTGGCAATTTTCGCGCAGCCAAAATCAACTAAAACTAATTGTTTGTCGGCGCGGCGAATGATGTTTCCGGGTTTGATGTCTCGGTGAATAATGTTGTGAGAATGGATGAAGTGAATTACGGGTAGTAAGCTATTGAGTAAGTCTTTAATTTGAGTGTCTGTAAATGTGCCTTCTTGTTCGACGATTTGTGCTAAATTTTGTCCGTCGATAAATTCTTGTACTACATATTGTCGGTTGTCTTGGATGGAATATGCTAATAGTTCTGGAATTTGAGGGTGTTTTCCCAATTCGTCTAATCGCATTGCTTCTTGTTCAAAAAGTTGGGCTGCTTTTTTGCTGTTGCGACTGCTTGCTGATGGGATGAGTTGGTTGTCTGTGGGTAAAAATTGCTTGATGACGCAGCGGGGTTTTGAGGGTTTGTCTTCGTCAACGGCGAGAAATGTTCTGCCAAAGCCGCCTTGTCCGATCGCCTTTATGGCGCGGTATCTGTCGCGCAACAGCAGTTTCGATCGGCAATTTTTGCACAGTTTGGCTGCGGGGGGATTTTGCGGCTTGGAACAGTTAGGATTTAGACAATAACTCATTAGATTTTATATTTTAATTTTTATTAGTCCGCGCAGGCGGACTTCGTATCTGTAGACGCGATTTCAATCGCCGGGTTCTTTTTCTATTTTAGAAGTTCCACATGACGGGATTGTCATCTAGATGATCGGTAACAGTTCGCCCGATCGCGTCAATTTCTTTGAGTGATTCTGCACTCAATTTAACAACAGCAGCTTGAGCATTTTCTGCGGCTTGTTCGCCATGACGCGCACCGACAATGGCATTTGTTTGTGGCTGGGCAATTAACCAAGCTAAAGCTAAATTACCCAAGCTTATTTGATGTCGATCAGCAATTGGTCGCAGTTGATTTAATGCTGCTTGTATCCTTTCGTAATTCTGTGGTTGGAACAGCTTATTTTTGGCGCGGTGATCGCCCTCCTCAAACTTGTGTTCTGGCCCAAATTTACCCGTCAATATTCCCTGAGCTAGAGATGAATAGGCAAGAATTGAGATAGAATTATCTACACAGTAAGACATCGCGTCTTTTTCTACCCAGCGCCAAAACAGAGAATAGGGCGGTTGTAAACTGTCAATGCGTCCGTACTGGGTGGCTTCTTCTATTTGGGCGCGGGAGAAATTAGAAACGCCGATCGCCCGAATTTTTCCCTGTTCTTTCAACTTATTCAGGGCGCTGATTGTTTCGGCAATTGGCACAACTTCTGAATTCCAAGTCCCAGAGGGCCAGTGGATTTGGTAAAGGTCGATATAATCAGTATTGAGGTTTTTTAGCGATCGATCGCACGCTTCGATTACCAAATCATACTTAAGGTGATTGGCGAAAACTTTGGTAGCATAAACTACTTGCGATCGCACATCTGAAAGTGCTTGAGCGATGATTTGTTCGGAATGCCCTTCTCCGTAAACCTCAGCAGTATCAAAAGTGGTAATCCCTGCCTCAAAAGCGTCGCGCATGGCTTTGACAGTTTCGGCATCCTCAATTCCCACCCACATCCGCTTCCCAGCTTGCCAAGTCCCCATAATTATCGGGGTGATATAAATTTCCGATCGGCCCAATTGTCGCTTTTCCATATCTCCAACCCTGCTTTTTTTTATTAGCATTTATTCAGACGTCATATAATCTTAGCAGAATCAAGTTACTGTGGTTGCTGTCAAAGGCAGATTTTGTTACTATTATTAAAATCCCAGTGAATTGCTATGAAATCAACTACTCGCGCACTGAAAGAATGGAATGTAGTAGTTAATGCTTTGGAAGGGGGCAAAACGATTATGTTGTTGCGAAAAGGGGGCCTTCGCGAAGAAGCTGGACATTTCCATGTTCCTGACAAGCAGGTTTTGCTGTATCCAACTTTTGAACACCAACAGCCGGATTTATTAAAGCCGGATTTTGCGAGTCAGGTAAAGACTGTCGAATCTGGCTGGCATCCGCAAACAATTAGAATTAGTAGTTGGGCTGAGATTACCGATGTTTTGTTAGTAGCTTGGGAACCTGCGATTGCGGCGGTTTTTTCCTATCATATTTGGAATGAAAAATTTGTAGGCGATCGCATTAACTGGAAAAGGACTCAGCCAATTTATATTTTACTATTACGGACGTATCAGCTAGCTACACCGCCGGAAATTCCCTACATTATACAATACGGGGGATGTCGTTCTTGGATTGATTTGGCTGCACCAGTTTCCCTGGAGGGAAGCGTGCCTGTTTTGAGCGAAAAAGAGTATATTAAACAATCAATGGAAATTCGCAATCTTATTGCAAATGGGTAATTGGGCGAAGCGAAGCGGAGGGATGGGGCATTGGTAATGGGTAATGGTAATATCATGTCCGGTCGAATAGTTGTCATTCTGAGTGAAGCGAAGAATCTCCGAGATGCTTCGCTCACTCAGCATGACAAACAAGCTTTTATCGTAAGCGATCGGACATGATATAATTGGTAATTGGTAATTAACAATTGGTAACTGGCACAAACTTAATTGATAGTTTTTACTACTGTTTTCGAGAGGCGCTTTTCCACTAATCCCAGCCCAAAATCGGCAGCTAATGCCATCAAAGCCGCCGGAATTGCCCCAGCAAAAAGTAACTGATTGTTGACTGTAGCAACGCCCCGAAAAATAAATACTCCCAAGCCACCAGCGCCAATTGCAGCGGCGATTGTAGCGAGTCCGATCGCAATTACGGCGGCCACTCGCACGCCAGCTAGAATCACGCCCAGTGCCAAGGGAATTTCTACTTGCAATAGCAGTTGCATATCAGTCATTCCCATGCCTTTTCCGGCTTCGCGAATCGCCGGATCGACGCCGATAATTCCAGTATAAGTATTGCGGATAATTGGCAGTAAAGAATACAGAGTGAGGGCAATAATTGCCGTGCGATCGCCTATTCCACCTAATACCGGAACCGGAATTAACAAGCCAAATAGTGCTAAACTGGGAATTGTTTGCATAATATTAGCAAATCCCAAAATCGGCTTTCTCAACTTAGGTTTTAGAGTGACTAAAATACCTAGGGGAATCCCCACAATAATAGCGATGAAAATTGCAACTGTTACTAAATACAAGTGTTCCATCGAGTGCTGAATCATCTCAGCGCCATAGCGATTTATAAATTCGATCATTGAGTTATTAGTTATTGCTGATTTGCGTCCAAGCATAGAAGTCTGTCTCGTAAAGACTGTGCATCGTTTGATTATCAGCTTAGTTACTGAAACTATATTATCAAATTTTTGCGAAAATCATTCAAATCTAGCTAATTGCAAACAATCCAAAAATGCGCGAGCTTCCGGCTGCTGAGATTTGACAAATTCCTTGGGCGATGCCAATTCAACCAACTTTCCGTCTTGCATCAAACCAATTCTAGAAGCTAAGAAAAAAGCTTCTTGAATGTCATGAGTGACCAATATAACAGTTTTGCCGAGTTGCTGCTGCAATTGATAGAATTCCCGTTGCAATTCTAGACGAGTAATGGGGTCTAAAGCACCAAAGGGTTCGTCCATTAATAGCACCGGAGGATCTGCCGCAAGTGCTCTGGCGACGCCCACTCGCTGTCGCTGTCCGCCTGATAATTGGCTGGGATAGCGTTTTGCGAAGTGCTGGGGGTCGAGGTTGACTAATTCTAGCAGTTGGCGGACGCGAGATTGAATGCGATCGCCCTCCCAACCTTCTAATTTTGGCACTAAACCGACATTTTGCTCGACAGTAAAATGGGGAAACAGACCGATTTCTTGAATCACGTAGCCAATTTTTCGTCGCAGTTGAATAGAGTTCCACTGAGTTGTTGGTTTCCCCATTACCAAGACTTGGCCGCTGGTTGGTGTTAGCAAATTGTTAATCAATTTCATGGTAGTAGTTTTGCCACTACCACTGCGTCCTAGCAAGACTAAAACTTCTCCTTGCAGCACTTTAAGATTCAGGTTTTCTACTAAATATCTGCGGTTGATCCGATAGGTAACATCGAGGCATTCGATCACAACTTGATTAGTGGGAGCCATGAATATTTTCTGTTAATTGAGTTTTTCTGTCAGTTATTTTAGTCGCAATTTTAGCGATTAGCAGCCGATTTAATTCCCTGGTTTCTGAAAAATCCTGACTTTGCCATTCTAACAATAAGGCTCGACATTGGAGACAAGTTAAATGTTTTAGTAAATCCCGAATTCCGGCTGGATTGACAGAATATGCAGCACCGATTAGTTCGGGATTTACTGTTGTGTCAGGGTGCAATTCTGCGACAAAACCGTAGATTTTTTGATTGGAAAATGAACTATTAATTGCCCATCCGATCGCATTGAGAGGTCGGATGCGGGCGATCGCACTTTCCGTCACGCCTAATTCCTTCTTGAGGATAGCAGGAACTGCTGCTGCTGGTGTTTCCCCCGCAGGCACGCGACCTCCGGGAAAATCGAGGGTTGTTTCTGCGATACCGGGACGATACATTGGTACGGGAAACAGCAATTTGTCATTTTGAATTGTCAAAATTACCACTGAATCCGCTCTTTCTACCCGCCAGTATTCAATGACTTTACCTTCGGTATTTTCGAGGTGTTCGGCGATGAGTTTTACCCAATGCGAGTTAATTTCTACTAAGCGGTCTAGAGTTTTCCACTGGGATGTTTTAGTTGCGTTCATATGGGAATTTTTGAAATAAATTATAGCGCTACCACTAGGACAACTATAGATGTTTTTTGCGATCGTAATTGATCATTGCCGATCGCCACAATAACTACTCACTCTTTTGTGCTTTGGGCCTGTTTTTTACTCAGTCCTGGATGCAGGAACTCTATTTGTAGGGTGCGCATTGCGCACCTTACACTATGGGTAGTGTAAAGATTGAAAATTTGCTGCCGATCGCCACAATAACTACTCACTCTTTTGTGCTTTGGGCCTGTTTTTTACTCAGTCCTGGATGCAGGAACTCTATTTGTAGGGTGCGCATTGCGCACCTTACACTATGGGTAGTGTAAAGATTGAAAATTTGCTGCCGATCGCCACAATAACTACTCACTCTTTTGTGCTTTGGGCCTGTTTTTTACTCAGTCCTGGATGCAGGAACTCTATTTGTAGGGTGCGCAATGCGCACCTTACACTATGGGTAGTGTAAAGATTGAAAATTTGCGTCCAGGACTGTTACTCTCGATTGTAAAGTTTTACTACAGCAATGCACTTTTGCCTGTAGAATTCTGTATCATAAATTACACAATTTTTTCTGCGCCTGAGCCCTGCGTTGTTGCAAACCCGCCCTGGTGCAGAGTCTTAGCAGCTTAGGAGTAGTTATGAAACTGCAAACATATGTTCGTACTTCGCAACCTAAATCGACCCAAGCCAGCGTCGAGAGTGCGCGAGGCTGGTGTAGATTGGTTGATAGACCCACCGCACCCAAATTTGCCCCTTCTACCTGGGTCAAATTATTCAATCCGCCGACAGCATTCAGTTTTGACGAAGCGTGGCTTTTGTGTCAGTCTTCAGAAGAAAAATGGCTAGCTTGGATTCCTGACTACGGGGAAATTCTGCTGAGTACAGATGAATTTTGCAATCCCGTTTAAAGCAAGCTAAGTAAAATCAATTGAGTGACAAACAAATATTTTTTGACAACAAAAAGAGCCCTAGCTTTTCTATTGCTCTTTTTGTTCAAAAATGCCCTTGATTTTTTATTTTAAATCAGTGGCACTTACTGGCTTATTTGCAAACTGCACGGTTATTTGCATTTCTAACAATCGTGCCTACTTTGCCATCAAACAGAACCGGATTCTTCGTACTAGCACGAATCAAGCGCGGTTTTTTGGTCATGCATTCACTCACTGCTGCTGCCCAGATGATGAGAGCTCTGGTATATTCTGGACGAGTCGCTGGGGCGCGAAACTGATCGGTAATTAAGTGCTCAGAGGTGATGCTAGTATCAACAGCAACATTGGTAATAATTGGAAAGTCAAAGGCTTTGGGCAAGGTTCTGTCAGGTATTTTACCAGGTAGGATTTGGTAATTCAGCGAGCCGCCTTTGTAGTCAAAACGTACTTCTACAGGTTTGATTTCAGCGAAGCTTGGCATCGGCAAGCTGGCTACCAAAACGGTGCAGCAACTCCAAAATAATTTCGATTTCATTAGATTCATCTCCTCACTTGATTACGATTAGCACTAATTAGGTCAGCTCAAAAAACATTAGCTTCAATTGTAAAAATTCTGATGATATTGAGCTTTTGAGATTGAGTTTAACGACCTAATTTATTACCAGACATCCTCAAAAATGTTAAAACTGGTTTCCCTGAGAAGCTGTAGAATAGTTTCAGTTGAGTTAAACATTTGCACATCTGAAATTGTTGCAGCATTGGGGACTCGGTTTCACCAGCATGATTTATTTTAGATCGATGTCATTTGCAACTTTATCAAATTTTGTCTCAGATATCAAGCTTTGTCAAGCAGATATCGGTTTTTAACACTGGTTTTTGGCTGGCTAAAGGTTTGAATGTTGTCGTTTGAGTATTTTCAGGCGACAATAGATGGAGAAAGGGCTTGAAAATTGGTGATTTTAGTGGAAGATAGCAAAGTCATAGACGTATCAGAAATTATGAGTGTTCCCGCAGCTCCTGCGGGTTACAAATCCGGCTTTGTGGGTATTGTGGGACGCCCGAATGTCGGCAAATCAACGTTGATGAATCGGTTGGTGGGGCAGAAAATTGCGATTACTTCGCCAGTGGCGCAGACGACTCGCAACAGACTGCGGGGCATTTTGACGACGCCGGAGGCACAAATTATTTTTGTTGATACTCCGGGAATTCATAAGCCGCACCACCAATTGGGGAAGGTTTTGCTGCAAAATGCTCAAATAGCGATTAAATCTGTAGATGTGATTCTATTTGTGGTGGATGGCTCAGTGGAATCGGGAGGGGGCGATCGATATATTGTGGATTTGCTCAGCAATACCGAAGTTCCGGTGATTTTGGGAGTGAATAAATTAGACGAACAACCGTCGGATTGTGTGTTGATCGATCGCACTTACGAGCAAATTGTCAATCCTCAGTGGCCCGTTGTCAAATTTTCAGCTCTCACAGGCGAGGGAGTCGAGTCGCTGCAACAATTATTAGTGGAAAAGTTAGAAGAAGGGCCTTATTATTATCCGCCCGATTTGGTGACTGACCAGCCAGAACGCTTTATTATGGGGGAATTGATTCGGGAACAGATTTTGCTGGTGACGCGGGAAGAAGTGCCACATTCAGTGGCAATTGTGATCGACATGATCGAAGAAGAACCGAAAATCACCCGAATTCTCGCTGCAATTCACGTCGAACGCGACTCCCAAAAAGGCATTTTAATTGGTAAAGGCGGCAGTATGCTGAAGGCGATCGGCAGTGCGGCCCGCGAACAGATTCAAAAGTTAATTGAAGGCAAAGTATATTTGGAGTTATTTGTCAAGGTGCAGCCAAAATGGCGGCAGTCGCGCACCCGTTTAGCGGAATTGGGCTATCGGGTGGAAGAGTGAACCACCACACAGCAACCCGATCGGGTTCGCGCGAGGGTTGCCAATTCATCGGGAGTTGCCTCTTTAGCAGGCTAACGATTGAGTTCAACCGCGCTATTACCTTGATTTAGAGCCCCTCCAGGAGATTTTGCCTCATCAGAATTGGTAAACTATAGGTATAGAATCTGGAGGTCAAAGACCTATGCTTAAAAGCTCCTTAATTATTAGCGCATCTCCTGAGATTATGGGTGGAACTCCAGTTTTTGCTGGTACTAGGGTTCCCGTGCAGACGCTCTTAGACTATCTTAAAGCGGGAGAGTCGATTGACGATTTTTTAGATGGATTTCCGACTGTGACTAGGGAGCAGGTTATTACCTTGCTTGAAGAGGCGGGAAAACAGCTTGTTAGTATGGTGGCGTAGCATGAAACTCCTGTTGGATGAGTGTATCGATCGCAAGCTGGCAAGGGAGTTTGTTGGCTGCGAGGTGAAAACGGTTCCTCAAATGGGGTGGGCAGGGATCAAGAATGGTCAACTTCTTACCCTTGCAGAAGCGGAGTTTGATGTGTTGATCACAGTCGATCGGAACTTATCGTTTCAACAGAATCTGCCACTGTTCAACATTGCGGTAATTGTTCTGCAAGCACCATCCAACCGTTTGGCAGATTTAAAGCGCTTAGTACCAGAGGTTTTAGCTATTTTAGCTACTGTAGCGAAAGGACAAGCTACTACAGTTAGCGCATAAAAATACAGGTGAGGATCGCACTTGCAACCTTCATTTCCCATTATTTGGTGAGGGAATGAAGGGGTGACGAAGTGCGATCGACTTACTATTTAAACACTTTTCCAACTGTAGACAACCCCTGATGCCTCTTGTAGATTAGGATTTGCCGATCGCCCTAGAGAGTTTTAACGGGCAGTGTCCACACCAATGGGGCGATCGATTACAGTGATTCGAGCGTGAAGAAGTTGTGATGAATGTCTCGATTTTGGCGATCGCCGACGGTGTGCGATCGACTCTCATCTAAAATATAATAAATATAGCTTTTTTCAGTGCGACGACTTAAGTGATTGAGCCGAATGGTGCGCCGAACTCGATCGAGGAAAGGAGATTCTGATGGAGAGTAAGAAGGGGTTGACATACATCCTTGAGCTGCGGTATTCTTCGGCTATATTCAGTATTGTACCGCAACTGCGATACAATTATAAGTTAGACTTCATAAATTTTTAAGATTTTATTTAAGAAATTCAATGAGTGATAAAACTTGGAAGACTCAAGAGCTACTAGATTTTTGTCGAAAAGATTTAACAGATAATGCTGCCGTTTATGTGGCATCAGCTAGAAGCAAGATAGATCGGATATTATTTCTAGTAGATCGTTTTACTGTTACTGAAGATCGGACATTACAACTTGGATCTGCTCAATTTCTCAAGACTCAGCTTGAAGTTGAAATTTATATTGAATCTATAGCTTCAAATCTTCATTCACTGGCAGATGTTTTAGCACAAATCATTAATGAAATAGTTCTGAAGCCTTTACTACCCTGTGCTAAACATATCAGTAGTGAAAAAGTTGATCTTAATAAAGTTAAGACTCAATTAGGTGAGTTAACACTAGATTCAGTGAAGGACAGATATATTAGCCAGATAATTGATAGTATTGAGAACCTATCTAGCTCGTCGGAATTTTTATATATTTCAGGTTTTGTTAATACCATTAAGCATCGCAGGTTATTGAATACAACTTTCCATCTTAAAGTTGACCGTGGAAGCCTAATTGATTTAGGTTTCAAGTTAGATAAATTCGACTATAAAGGAAGTCATTTTCCAGAAATGCCATGTCGTAGCATCGTAATAGATTACAGGGAGAAACTAATAGGTTTTATTTTTGACATAGGTAATAGCGTAAATAATTATTGCCGTGCAAACTCAATCCAAACAGTCTAACAAGCGCTTGCACACGGAACGGCGACATACGCTGCTAGTTGTGTAGCAAACTCCATTGCCGTCCGGTGAAGCGCAGGCCGTTATCTCCCAAACGCTGCCTGACCTTGGAGATGATTCGGAATCTCGATCGAGAGCTTGACCTACAGAAACTTGGTAGAATAAATAGACACGCTTCGATCGCGCACCATGCAACAAGCTAGTAGATCCAATCTTTTCACCAAACATCAAACGAGGAGATTTTCAAATGCCATTGACTGAACTCATGTCACAAATCCAGGAGCTTACAAAAATTGATAAGCTGCGGTTGATGCAGTTTCTGGCAACAGAACTGGTCAAAGAAGAAGATGCAACAAACTTTTTTGTTGCAAATCGAGAGTATCCGGTCTGGTCGCCTTACAATTGCTCTGAGGCTGCCAATGTTTTAATGAATCTTCTGGCAACAAAACAACAAGAACAGAATGATTGACGCTCAGAGATTTCCCTACAAAATCATTGACAGCAGTCTTGGCATGGTCGATCGAATGCCGTATCTGCCATTGAAACTCAGCCTGAACGATCGATCCTTGAACGTTGAGGGCTTATTAGATACAGGCGCAAGCGTTAATGTTTTGCCCTACGAGTTAGGACTACAACTGGGCTTAGTCTGGGAAAATGAGACACTCTCAGTTGTATTGGCTGGGAATTTGGCTCGATTTGAAGCCCGCGCAGTCGTTGTTAATGCTCGAGTTAGTTCATTCCCAACGGTTAACCTGGCATTTGCCTGGACACAAGCAACCAATGTACCTTTGATTTTGGGGCAAGCTAATTTCTTCTTCGAGTTTGAGGTCTGTTTCTTCCGGGCGCGTTCAGAATTTGAAATCCGTCCCAAGCAGAGTGAATAGAAATGAAGACACTCCCACTATACCGTTATCTCGTAAACGCTGCCTGACTTTGGAGATGATTCGGAAGCTCGATCGAGAATTAAAGATTCCGGTGGATAAATGTCGCCCTACATTACCAACACTAATTGCTGCTTTATTCTACGATTTATCAACAGATAAAGAAATCAAAATCCCTTCAATCGGTGAAAAACGGGAACGGGAATTGCGGTCTCCTACAGCTAGGACTTGATATGATATCTACGAGCAAGCCAACTGGTTAAGCCAACAATCCCCGTACCTTGATAGTCGGGGAGTGTCAACAACTATCAAGGCAACTCAACCGAACTGGGTTTAGCAACATGAGGCAGCCCCCAGCCCAATTTTTCCCGCAAAACGTGGAAAAACTCAGGAGGTTGCACCCGAACGAAGCGCGCCTGGTAAGGAGCTCGCTCTACTTGCACCCAATCCTCCGGCCGAACATAACATCCGCCGTTCCCGTCTACCACCATTACCAGACGGTTCGGACTCGCGGGCAAAATCTTCACCGGCTCGGTGTTGGAAAACACCAAGGCCCGCGAAGCCATAGAATGGGGGCAAAGGGGCACTAACTGTAACACTGGCACTCCCGGAATAATTACAGGGCCGCCGGCAGACAGCGCGTAAGCTGTCGATCCAGTCGGAGTCGAGATAATTACCCCATCTGCGGCAATGTCAACAGCGGCGTGCTGCCCGATCGCCACTTCAAAATGGCACATACAAGTCAGGGGTTCCCGATGCAGCACCATTTCATTCAAACACAGCGCTTCCCAGAGGCAGTCGTTGTCCCGAAACAGTCGCACTGCCAGCATTGACCTTTCTTCTATTTCGTAGTCTCCGGCGATCGTCTTTTCCAAAGCTTGTGGGAGCAAGTTCAGATAAGTCTCTGTCAAAAAACCCATGTGACCGGTATTCACAGTCAGCAATGGCACTCCGATGGGAGCGACTTGGCGAAACGCAGACAGCACCGTGCCGTCGCCTCCTAACACCACTGCAAACTCCATGTCGCTATCAAAACCAGGGGGGACGAGTTGGTCGATCGGAGTGTGGCAGATGGGGCGATCGGGGCTAGAATAGCCCAAAATTCCCCCGGAACCGGAAACCGCGCAGACATCCCAGCCGCGGGCATTTAGCTTGTCTTTCAACTCCTCAGCGACGCGACAAGCTATAGGTTTAACGTCGTTGTATATAATCCCAGCTTTCGGCACTTTAAAATGTAAAAGGCATTTTTTGTTTACTCCGTTTTTTAGTTTTAAGCTGCTCGTACTCTATTTCCTTGAGCTTCTTCATAATCAGACCAAAGTATTCTTCGAGATAAGATTCCAAAGTAGTAGTTTCTTTGGGGTCTAATCCGAAGACACTGTAAACGTCATCCATCGGAGCTTTCAAGGGTTTTCCGGCGGCCAAAACTTCTGAAAAAGCCAATCGGTCAGCTACGTTCCAACTCCACTGAAAGAACTTAGCAAATTCGCGAGTAGCCCGCAATAAGGCATCTGGGGTGCGCGTGATTTTGGCTTGCTTCCCAGACAGTCGCTCGCACAAGCGAACGATTTCGTCAGCATCCCAAGCGCGATTACCCACTACCGGGAAAGTTTTTTTCTCGGTTTCGGGAACGGAAAGGGCTCGGACGGCAAACTTAGCAATATCCTGAGTGTTCATGTAGGCCAGGGCCGAGGGCTTCTTGGGCAGCCAGACTCCCTGATTGTCTAAAATCGGCATTGCATAAAGGCTCAGCAGTCCTTGCAAAAACCCACAAGGTCTCAATATTGTGTAGTCTAGACCGGATTCTGCTAAAAACAGCTCGGTACAGCGCTTGATTTCCAACAGGGGCACTTGGGGATATTTCTCGGCGTCGAGAAAAGAAATGAATACGTAACGCTTGATGCCGGCTGCTACTGCTGCTTGAATCAGCGATACTTTTCCATCCCAGTCTACTCTTTTGATGCCCACAGAATCGGCTGCGCTGGCTGTTGCTGCATCGATAATCGCCGTAACGCCTTCTAGTGCAGGAGTCAGGCTGTCTGGCTGGCACAGGTTCCCAGGTACGAGTTCGGCGCCCCATTCTTTCAAAAAGGCCGCTTTTCTGTAACTCCTGACTAAACAGCGCACCTGATAGCCCTCGTCTAGGGCGCGGCGGGCTATTTGGCGGCCGAGAGTGCCGGTGGCACCTACAATCAATAAAGTCATCTAGGGATTAATTACGAATCTTAAACTTTCTATAAGATGATATCAGGTTTGTCTCAGTTTTGTATAAAAACTTAACAAAAACCTGAAGAACTCTCATTTCGAGGTTGAGATCGAAGGCAGATGCCAGAAGGCCAGAAAAATTCTGCCTCCCGCCATGATATATGTGAAAAATTTATTCTTCGCCGCCTTGTAGTTTGAGCAGGAGGAAGCCCCCACCTATACCCACGAAAATTAGGGAAAAGGACAAAAAGGCTGCATTGAAAATTTCAGGATTCATAAAAACACTCGGTAAGTTTAGTCGATCGCATTAAATTAAGATAGTATCATTTCGGGCGATCATCTACCAGAGTGCTAGAATCTCATTGCTGAAATTGTTGTATCATTCTGGAGAAGATCACGAATGCATCCAGAGCGTCCTTTAAATCTAGCTGTAACTCTTGGAGATCCGGCGGGAATTGGGCCGGAGGTAATTCTTAAGGCTTTGGCCGAACAGCCGTCACTGAGCAAAAGACGGTCACTGAGCGAAGTCGAAGTGTTGAGGGTGACTACGATCGGCTCTAGGCTAATTTTGCAGCAAACTTACGACAAACTGCGATCGTCCGATCCGACAGCAGTTTTGGCAAATCCAGAAGCATTAGATATTATTGATGTCGAATCCGACAGTACATGGGGGGAAATTGTCCCTGGTGTCGGGAATGCAGCCAGCGGGGCGGCTAGCTTTGTGTATATGGAAAGGGCGATCGCCGGTACCCTCGCCGGTGAATTCTCGGCGATTGTCACCGGGCCGATTTCCAAAACTTGCTGGCAGGCGGCTGGTTACAATTATCCTGGACAAACAGAACTTCTGGCATCCAAGGCGCGATCGCAGCGATTCGGAATGCTGTTTGTCGCCAAATCTCCCCACAGCAACTGGATGCTGATTACTTTACTGGCTACCACACATATTTCCCTACGTCAAGTCCCAGATGCTTTGAGTCCAGAATTGCTGAGCGAAAAACTCGAATTGCTGGTAGAGTGTTTGCGGGCAGATTTTGGCTTAGAAACACCGAGAATTGCGGTTTCTGGCTTAAATCCTCACAGTGGCGAAAATGGGAAACTGGGAAATGAAGAGCAAGACTGGATGATACCGTGGTTGGAAACGCAGCGCGATCGGTTTCCGAGTGTGCAGTTAGATGGGCCCGTGCCGCCTGATACCCTGTGGGTAAAAGCCGGTAAAGCTTGGTACGGTTTAGCCGAACCGGCTCACGATGCTTACTTGGCAATGTATCACGATCAAGGCTTGATTCCAGTCAAATTGATGGCTTTCGATCGAGCAGTCAACACTACGATCGGTTTGCCATTTGTCCGCACATCTCCCGATCACGGCACTGCTTTTGATATCGTAGGTAAAGGGATTGCGGATGCCTCCAGCATGAAAGCAGCTTTGCAGCTTGCTGGGGAGTTAGCAAGTCGCAGAGCAGTAGTTAAAATGGGGCGATCGGCGCGATCGATTTAGTACCCTGACGCTGTGGAAAGTTGCGTTATTCTGGATTTTCCCAGGGGCTTGTCGGCCAGCAAGATGCTAATTTCTTTTCAGTTAAAGTCAAATCTGGGTAGCAACACTATGGCAGCATTTAATGAAGATTCAGGAGAAATTAATGGTTCAGAAGGATCGGTTTCTGAGCCAAATATGGCAATTCCTAAAGCGGGAGATCAACTTCAGGAATTGGTGGTTATACTGACTGAATTGCAGTTATTAAAGAATTCACAAAAGACATCCAGACAGCTTAACTTACCGCCCTCTGAAAAGTCCGCAGAGCGACTTGAGGAAAATCGCGATCGGGAAAATCAGTGGTCTTTTGTGATTGAACCACCTGCTGTTCAACCGGAAATAATGAAAGACAGTGAAGAGATAGCAGGGGCAAAAAATATCAACGAAGATTCGGATTTATCTAGAACAGCAGCAAAGCTAGTCAGAGATGAGCGATCGTCGGAGGAAGAATTAGAACAGGCGGTGCCACAATTTAAGCAGTTGCAGCAACTGCTGTTTGGGAGAGATTTACCTGAGTTTTACAGCAATGTTTTGAGTGTACAACAGAGGTTAGAGAATTTTGAAAGGTTAATGTCTGAACCGACAGAGTTGATGAATTTAGTGAAACCGTTAATTTCCGAGTTTTTGAAAGAACAGGTTGAGGTGTTGCAGTCAGAATTTCGGGGGGCGATCGAGGCTAGGGATTCTAGAATTGATACCAGGTCAATTGAAGCAAAATTAGCAGATTTGGAAAATAAAATCGCTGATTACAACACTTCGGCTAGGTGGTCCCTGAGCGAAGTCGAAGGGTGGCCCCTGAGCGAAGTCGAAGGGCTCAGTGACAACCGCCCGCTTGATAATTCAGAAGAATTAATCAAACTGTTGATGCCAATAATTGGCGAGTTGCTGAACCGGAAAGTGGAGGAGTCCAAGTTAGAGATAGCATCGGCGATCGCACCAACAGTCAATCAAGTAATTCATCATCTAAATGGAGTCGATGAAAAAGTATTAATAATTGACAATAAATTTGCGGATCTTCAGCAGAGATTCCTGGCTCAGCCACAAGATTTAGTAAAACAGCTAGTGCCGATAGTTGGCGAGTTGCTGGAGCGGAAAATTAGTGAGTTAAAGTTAGAGGTGATCGAGGCGGTTACACCGTCAGCGCAGGTAAGAATTGCTTGGGTAGAAATAGAACAAAAAGTATTAAGTATCATAGCCAGCAGACTGGCCAGCCAACAGTCGCAAATTCAGCAGCCGGCAGAGATTATGGCTCTGCTAATGCCAGGAATAGTTGAGTTACTGAACCGGAAAATAGATGAATCAAAATTAGAGTTGAAAGCGCAGATCGGACCGCTTGAAGCAGCGATTAATCAACAAGAAGTCGCAGTAACATTGGCAAATGTCGAAACTAAAGTAAATAATCTCCAACGCAAGCAAAACTCTCAGCCAGAAGAGATAATGGCCAGGCTAATGCCATTAATGATCGAGTCGCTAAATCGCAAGATCTATGAGACAAAGTTAGAGGTAAAAGAGGCGATCGCACTGGCTGTCAGCGCCGCAATAGATCAGAGTGGTATTGCAGCACAAGTATTAAGAAATGAAAATCAAATTGTGGAAGTTCAGCAGCAAGTTTTCGCTGAAATAGAAGGGTTGATGGCAAGGATAATGCCAAGGATTGTAGAGATGTTATCCCGGAAAATAAGCGATGCAAAGCTAGAGATTGAAGCGGCGATCGCCCCCGCTGTGGATGCAATCATTCAGAATAAAAGGATTGAGGAAAGACTTGGGAAGATTGAACAAAAGATTGTCGCGATCGAACACCGGATTTATGAATCTACAGATTTGTTTACGGATTTACTGAAACCTTTGATTGACGAGCTGATGGTTAGCCATCACGCCCAACTGGAACAATCTGTGATCGAATCAATTTTACCTTTATTAGATGAAGTTGTAAATTATAATTATAAACTTAATGATAAGGTGGCGAGTCTAGAAGGGAAAATAACTAACACTGAATGGTGGGGAAGTCGGCCAGATTTAGTGGTCAAAATTAAAGAGATTTTTCCCGAAATGATGCTGCGAACAATTAACGAGTCAAAAGTGGCATTTACAGAAACAATAGCTCCGATAATTGATGAAGTAATTAATGCCAAAACTCGGCAAAACAGGCAGTCGATGGGAATAGCGATAGCGCCGGCTATTCCTGTGGGAATCAGCCACAGAATAACTGAAGCGCCTGATGAATTTGCCAAGGCGATCGCACCGGAAATAGCCGCTGCTGTTAAACACCAGATTAATCTCGATCGAGAAGCCATGTCGGATGCGCTCTATCCTATTATTGGAGGCACGATTTTAAAGTACCTGGCTGAGACGATGCAGGAGATTAATACAAAACTGGAGCAAGCTGTAAGCGTCGAGGGAATTACTCGCAAAGTTAAAGCTAAGTTGCTCTTAATTTCGGAAGCTGAATTGCTGATGAAAGAAACAACACCGCAGACTGTTAAAGCTGTATTTTTAATTCAAAAAGAATCTGGTTTGGTAATTTCAGGAGTGCAGCAGTCTGAACAGGAACAGCTAGAATCAGATATGGTAGCGGGGATGCTGACTGCTATTCGCGCTTTTGTCAATGACTGCATAGCTCAATCGGGAAATATTGCAGAGATTGATGCTATAGAATACGGGACATCTACGATTATATTGGAAGTAGCGGGTTCTTGTTATTTAGCAGCAGTGATGCAAGGAGAAACCCGCCAGTGGTTTAAGTACAAAATGCGAGAAATTCTCAAAAAAATTGTTCAAGAATACGGGAATGAAATCAAGTCATTTAATGGCGATCCAGCAACTGTCCCCGTTGAAGTAACCTCTCAGATGCAGAAATTAATTCATGCAGATGTAGAAGTTAAATCTACTAATAAACCTCCCCTGTTATTAATTGTCGGTTTGGCAGCTTTAGGTTTAATTGGTGTACCTTGGGGAATTAATCAATATCGGAGCGGAGTTGAAGGCAAATTAGAGGCAGATATCAGTTTAGCTTTACAGTCTGCTCCCGAGTTGTCGGTTTATCGTCTAACGGCAGATGTGAGAGATCAAGTAGTGAGGCTTTCGGGAAGAGTGCCAAATCAAAAGTTGCGATCGCGCGCCGAAAAAATCGCTCAGCAAGCAGTTCCCACATTCAGGCTAGATAATCAAATTATAGCAGTTGAAGTACCTCCAGACCCGGTGTTAGCCGAGGCAGATGTCAAACGGACTGTGGCTCTTTTGAATCAAGTAGAAAGTATTGATATATCAGCTCGCTATGTAGGGGGGAAAGTTGCCGTCAAAGGTAGTGTGGTCCGATCGACAGATGCTCAAAAAATAACGGAAGCTTTTGAAAAAATTCCCGGGGTGAAGTCGGTCACAAATACAGTGAGAGTAGTGATTGAACTACCGTCAAAGGTAATGGAAATTAGCATTTATTTCGATGCCGGTGCTGCAATTTTGAATCCGAAGGAAGTAACACAAAAGCTTAACAAAGTCAAGGAATTAATGCAGGAAAATAGCGCCAATAATTTTAGGGTAATTGGCTACAGCGATTTTAAAAGCAATCCTGGGGAAAATCAAAAGTTGGCACTGTCGAGGGCGAGAAATGTGAAAGCAGCTCTGGTTAAACAAGGTATAGACGGCAACAGAATCCAAATTGCTGCTACTAAAGGTCGTCCGAAAGGTGTGGAGGAAAATCAATCGCTGTCGCTGAGTAGAGCTGTAACTTTTGAGGTGGTTAAATGAAGTTGGGAATGGGGCATCGGGCATCGGGCATCGGGCATCGGGCATTGGGGCATTGCGCATGGGGAGGCGGAGCCTCTGGTTAAGGTGCTAGTTGTAAGGTGCGCAGTGCGCACCCTAGTTGTAAGGTGCGCAGTGCGCACCCTACTAATAACTAGTTGTAAGGTGCGCAGTGCGCACCCTAGTTGTAAGGTGCGCAGTGCGCACCCTACTAATAACTAGTTGTAAGGTGCGCAGTGCGCACCCTACTAATAACTAGTTGTAAGGTGCGCAGTGCGCACCCTACTAATAACTAGTTGTAAGGTGCGCAGTGCGCACCCTACTAATAACTAGTTGTAAGGTGCGCAGTGCGCACCCTACTAATAACTAGTTGTAAGGTGCGCAGTGCGCACCCTACTAATAACTAGTTGTAAGGTGCGCAGTGCGCACCCTACTAATAACTAGTTGTAAGGTGCGCAGTGCGCACCCTACTAATAACTAGTTGTAAGGTGC
>Ga0316607_1000306_pt1 | contig 19050 bp, 14 predicted proteins | sample MIS2016062E_MG_FD_207674 | JGI IMG/M metagenome (GOLD analysis project Ga0316607, IMG submission 207674) | Microbial mat bacterial communities from Middle Island sinkhole, Lake Huron, Michigan, United States - MIS.2016.062E | ecosystem: Environmental > Aquatic > Freshwater > Lake > Sediment...
TCAAAAAAGAAGCGATGATTTTTCCTATAGGCCCTCTACTCAAATGGATGGGGGCCATCCCTATTGACCGAAAAAGGAAAAGTAAATCTGCCAAGACAGGCAGTATGGTGCAACACATGACAGCCCTGCTGCAGCAGCAAGAGTCACTGATGTTGATCATAGCACCAGAAGGCACTAGAAGCCTTGTCAAACGGTGGAAGCAGGGCTTTTACCACATTGCCCTACAAGCAAATGTGCCTCTAATACTTGGCTACCTCGACTATCAGAAAAAACACCTTGGCTTTGGACCTGTGGTCTACCCTACAGGCGACTATGATAAGGACCTGCAGCAGATACAGGCTTTTTACAAAGACAAAGTGGGCAAGTACCCAGCGCAGGGCACGCAGTACGAGGAGAGGTAGCGCTTTTAGACTTAAGGATAGCCCGTTAGGCTGAGTGCATTATGAGGTATCATCCACTCCTTGGCCTTACGGGGCTTTTTGTTTTGCTGCACACTGCTTCAAGATATCCGGAATGGACTTTTTGTATGGGAAAAACTCGCTGGTAGCTATGCTCAATGCCGTCTCTCCCCTATTATTTTTTAGGTTGAGATTGATTTTTGGTTGTTCAGTCAATAGTTTTACTACTTCTTCTATCTCTGCTTCTAGCTCCTCTTGGGAGCCCGGCGGAGATAGCAGCCAAGTTAATTCTATATTCACCGCTGTGTGTAAGGGCGTATCACCGTCGTTATCTGGCTGGTTGATATCTGCTCCTGCGTCTATAAGCGCTTTAATAACTTCTACATGAGCCCTTGCTACTGCACAATGTAGAGCCGTTCTAGCCGTGTTGTTGCTGCTCTTGGCATTGGGGTCTGCTCCTGCTTGTAGAAGGGCTTGAAGTACTTCGAGTTCATTAAATAGTGCAGCTAGCTGCAATACTGTCCATTGTATTGGGTAGCCGGCACGCGGTACAGCCTTATCAATTGTTGCTGGATTTTCTTTAAGCTCACGCAGGACTTCTTGTAGTTCTGGTACCTGCACTCGATTAATCAAAGCGTCTGGCAGGGCCTCCTCTATGGGAATTTTGCCTGCTCTGTCTGGCTTCTTTGGCGTGGGCGAGCCTTGGCTACTGGTTGTGGGTGTATGTCGCCCTTGGTTACTGGTTTCTAGATTACGCCTACAACTTGTGTACCCTAGTAGCATCCCTACAAGCAGTAGGAAGGTGAAGGGTAGGTGCTTATTTGTTTTCAGCAACATAGGGAGACCTTTGCATGGTAAATTTATGAAATAGGGCAGATTGCAATAGTTTTATGCTATTTCCAATTGCTTAGCTTAATGGGCACGTGCGCGTACAAATTTGCCCTAAAAAATGGGATAAGCCAACATGATTATAAGGAAATCTTTCCCGTCAACTATAAAATGTTCATTTAGAATGCCCTGCAAAGCTCTCATAATGTTCTTAGCTTAGTAAAAAACTTAAAAACTACCACAAAACCATTGTAAAATATCAAAAAATGTCCAATTGGAGGTTATGAGAGGGGTCGTATCTTCGCTTTTGTAATAGGCTACTTTTTCTTCTGCTTTGTATGCAACTTCACAAGGCTATCCAACTCTTCCGCTAATGCAGGGGTGATGACATGTTCGATAGACTCTGCGTCTTCGTGTACATGATCAGGCTTGATCTTGAGATAGTGGGTCAAATACAGCTCCCAAAGGCGGTGGAGCCGACTTATTTCTTCGCCTTTGTTTTTACCTGCAGTAGTCAAGACCCACCCGGCGCGTTCTCGTTGCAACATGTTTTGTTTTTGTAAGCGCTTGAGCTCTTGTGCCAGTCTTCCAGCAGGCAGGGGCCTGTATTGGCGGATTGTATCAAGCGTTCTGCTTTTGTAGAAATGCCCGTCTGCTTCACCTAGCTCGTAGAAAAGCTTAAGAATGTTTTCAGTCAAGGTCTTGCGCTGGTGTTTACGTTGCTGTATTCTTCGCGCGAGCAGGCCCCTTCGAGGAGCCAATAGAAACGACCCATAGGCTATCAAAGAAATAGTAATGACAATCCAAGGTCCCGTAGGCATGGCCGGGGCCATGTAAGAAACAAAAGAGCCTACCAAGCCGGCGAGCATGCCTAATACGGCAGCCAGAAGCACCATCTTAGGGAGGTGGTGGGTCCAGAAGCGGGCTGCAGCTGGCGGTGTAATAAGCATGGCGGTCATGAGTAAGATACCTACGGCACGAATGCCGACTACGATGGCCAGTACTGTGAGGCTGGTGAGTAACAGTTCAAGGCGTTGGACAGGCAATCCACTGGCTTGGGCAAAGGATTTGTCGAAAGCTACCAGCGTAAATTCCTTGAAGAATAGCAAGACCATGGCCATCAATATTAGGCTGAGCAAGGTGAGGATCTTTAAATCATCACTGACCAGCGCTGCTGCTTTGCCAAACAAGAAGTTGCTTAAGCCTACTTGTGCAGCGTTGCCTGTATGCTGGATAGCAGTCAGGAGCAGGATGCCTAGTCCAAAGGTGACAGAAAGTACCAAGGCAATAGCAGTATCTTCTTTGATCTTGGAACGGTGCGTAATCTGGTCGATCAGCACCAGAGCCAGCCAACCTGTTGTGAATGCCCCCAAAGACAGGGGGATGGGGTGTTTGGTACCTGTCGCGATAAAAGCTAGGCATACGCCAGGCAATACGGCGTGCGCAATAGCATCGCCTACGAGTACTTTTTTCTTGAGCAAAGCAAAGGACCCGATCATGGCAGTACTACCAGTGAGGAGCAAAGTGCCCAATACCACATACCTGACATTAGGGTCAGAAAAAGAAAAGAATTCCATCAGGGCTTGTTGCATAGATTCAGCTAGGCTAGTTAGGTTCTCGGGTTGGCCATGCTTGTTCTCTCAGTAGCTCACCAATCTTGCTCAAGACGGTGAGTTTTCCGCCATAAGTCTCTTGGAGCAAAGCAGGTGTAAACACGTCCTGGGTAGGGCCAGCAGCTACTACCCGCATGTTCAGGAGAACGCTCCAGTCAAAGTAGTTAGGGGCAGACTGCAGATCATGGTGGATCACAATAATCGTTTTTCCTTCGTGTGCCATGGATTGTAGCAAGTTGATGATCATTTTTTCTGTGGCTGCATCGACTCCTACAAAGGGCTCATCCATCAAATATAGCTGCGCCTCTTGGGCCAAAGCTCTGGCTAAAAATACTCGCTGCTGCTGTCCACCTGATAACTGGGCTATTTGCCGCTTGGCTAGGGGCTCCATGCCTACCTGATGCAGGCACGCCAGGGCCTTTTCTTTATCAGCTTTCCTGGGTCGTTGGAAAAGACCTAGTTGAGCATACCGCCCCATCACTACTACATCAAGCACAGAGGCAGGAAAGTCCCAGTCGACGGATTCTTTCTGGGGTACATAACTCACTTGCTTTCTCACTTCATCGAGGGTCTTGCCAAAGAGCTTGATATAGCCACTGTCAGGTGGAACGAGCCCCATCATGGTCTTGAGCAAGGTAGACTTGCCAGCTCCGTTAGGCCCCATAATACCAATGACATTGCCTTGTGGAAAACAGAGGTCGATGTCCCACAGCACTGGCTTTTTGTAGTAAGAGACCGTTAGGTCGTGTATTTCCACAATAGGGTTATCAGCTTGTTGGATCATTACTTCAGTGCGTTAACAATGGTTTGAACATTGGCTTGGACCATGCCGTGGTAAGTTCCTTCGGGCGTGCCTGCCTGGCCTAATGCATCAGAGTACAAATAACCACCCACGGCAACCTGGTAGCCACTTTTTCTACAGCCTTCTACTACCGCTTGCAACGGCCTCTCTGGTACGGAAGTCTCCAAAAAAATAGCCTTAATCTTTCTTTGAATAATAAACTTTACCAAATCAGTCACATCCTTAAGGCCACACTCTGATACGGTAGAAATTCCCTGCAACCCACGGACTTCCATATCATAAGCACGGCCAAAGTACCCAAAAGCATCGTGGGCCGTAATGAGTACACGCTGCGCAGCAGGAATCTGTTGAATGGCTTGTACGGTCTCTTGGTGAAGTTCATCTAGCTGCTGCAGGTAGTGGGCTGTATTCTCTTGGTAGTAAGCAGCTGCTCCGGGGTCTGCAGCCTGTAGCTGATCACTAATGTACTGTACAACCTGTTTCCACAGGCACACATCAAACCAAATGTGCGGATCTATTCCTATAGAAAAATTAGGGTCTACAAGCTGTTGGGCAGGTGTAATTGCTTCACCTGCTGCGTAGACGGGCCTTTTTTTGCTGAGTTTGTGTAGGATATCAGCCATTTTCCCTTCTAGGTGCAACCCGTTGTAAAAAACAATGTCTGCATTGAGCAAGTGCTTCACATCTTGTTGCGTAGCCTTATAAGCATGCGGGTCTACCCCAGGTCCCATTAGGGTAATGACTTCTGCATGTTCTTGGACAATGTTCTGCACTGCATCGCCAATCAGACTGGTTGTGGCTACTACTGTAAACCGCCCCCTCGCACTATCATCACAGCCCATCCAACAACAACAGGCTAGCGGTATCATTTGGCGGCATCTTTTTAGAATAGCATGCAAGAGAGTAGTGATGTCCTTCATGATTTGTAGCAGAGGCTTAAGGGGTAATTAAAATGTTGTCACTGACCTTCTGAGATATGTTGACCTTGGGCAGGTGATCAACACTGATCTCCATGGATTGATCAAATGGAATCTTTTCGATCACGCTGATCTTGGCTCCTAGGTAGATGCCTCGTTTGCTCAGGTATTGTAAAAACTGAGATGTGCCCTCTTTGACAGCAATGAAAATGCCACTACTGCCTGTTTCCACGTTGGTCAATGCTACCCTGACCTTGTGTGCGTGTTTTCCCTGAGCATCAGGAATAGGTTTGCCATGGGGGCTGTAGGTTGGATTGCCTAAAAAATCATCGAGCCGCTGTATAAGCAGAGGAGATTGTATATGTTCGAGCTGCTCTGCTATTTCATGCACTTCCTCCCAACCAAACTTGAGCTTGTCTACAAGAAATACTTCCCATAGCAAATGTTTACGAAGAACTTGCAGTGCATGGGCCCTGCCCGCTTCGGCAATACTGACACCCTGATACTTCTGGTAGACCACCAGCCCTTTTTCGTGCAGCTTCTGGACCATGTCTGTTACTGCCGCCGGGCTAGTGCTCAAGGCTTCTGCAATGGCATTGGTGGGCACTGTCTTGTTGCTGTTTGTAGCATGCTGGTAGATGGCTTTTAGATAGTTCTCCTCTGTATAACTGATGCGCATAAGTTGCTTTGCTGGTTGTGCGGTGCCAAATCTACCATTTCTTAGATGAGCTTAAAAATAAATTTTAAGAAGCTTAAAATTAAATAGGGACACCTAACATTTTGTCTGCACTAATCAAGGTAAACTGTGGGGTCATGATAGCGCTTAATGGCTCAAAACTAGTATTCATATAATTTGTACTTATACATGCCAAATAATATTTGGTATGTACTTGCAAATATTTGTATAGCAGTTACTTATATAACTATAATTAATGTTTTAATTATTCCTTATAAATAGTAATAAAGCAATAACTTGGGAGCTCTACGACATGCATCAAAGGTCACCAATGCCCACATCTTTGTTAACCCTATAGAGACTATAGGGCCCTCTTGCCGGGTGAGTACGGTCTTTGGGTGTACTTTCTACGTTCTGCATGACAGTTACCTCATTACTTAAAGGTCCTTCAGCACGCATTGTTACGCTATTGTAGTTTTTTTCTAACTTGTTGGCGCATAGTAGCTTCGTCATTTCATCTTTAAAGCATTGCACGAATGCAAGCACACATCAAAATGATTGAGGAGGCGTGGGAAGACAGGACAATCCTGCAAAAAAAAGAACTACAAGTAGCCATTGAGTCAGTGATTGATATGCTAGACCAGGGCAAACAAAGAGTAGCCACACTTAGCAAAACGGGTTGGAAGGTCAATGATTGGGCCAAGAAAGCGGTTATCTTGTACTTTCTTATACGAAAAATGGAAGTGCAAACGGCAGGCCCTTTGGTTTTTCATGACAAGATCCCTTTGAAGAAAAACTTTAAGGAACTAGGTGTGCGGGTGGTGCCTCCCGCAGTAGCCAGGTATGGCGCTTTTCTGCATCGAGGTGTTGTACTCATGGCCTCTTACGTCAATATTGGGGCCTACATCGATGAAGGTACCATGGTAGATATAGGTGCTGTTGTGGGCAGCTGTGCCCAGTTGGGAAAGCATATTCACGTTAGTGCAGGTGTTACTATAGGGGGTGTATTAGAGCCTGTACAAACCACTCCAGTAATCATTGAGGATGGTGTATTTATTGGTTCCAGGTGTTCGATTGTAGAGGGTGTCCATGTGCAGCGAGAAGCGGTGCTTGGGGCCAATGTGACGCTAACAGCCAGCACAAGAATTATTGACGTTACTCAAAAAGACAATGCCAAAGAATATAGGGGCTATGTTCCTGCAAGGTCAGTGGTCATACCGGGTTGCTTTCCAAAAAAATTCCCTGCAGGCCAGTATCACGTACCCTGTGCCTTGATTATTGGTCAAAGAACTGAACAGACTGAACGCAAGGTTTCTCTCAATGATGCGTTGAGGGACTACCATATCAGTGTTTAGACAACTGCAAAAATCCCCATGTGCTGTTGGTGTATCTCGCCAGAACTACGGTAACATATACTGCCTTAAAGCTTATACTTACGAAGCCGCCGTTCTATTTTTTTCAGTGGGACTGGCTTACGAAGGTGTCGATAGATGCGCTGTAAGTGCTTGAGAATAAAAGGATCTCGAGGACTAAGTTTGTTGGCTTGTTCAAAGAAAGGCAACGCCTGTTCAAGGCAATTTTCTAGTTTCTTGATCCGCTTTGCTCCCACTTGCTGAAACTTTTCTTCAGCCATTTTGGTGATTTCTTGACTAACTTGAACAGCTTGGTTGTAATGCACAATCCCTTGTTGTAGAACTAATTCAACCCTATTGGGAGCTAGCTCAGCCGCTTTTTTATATTGTTCAAGGGCCTGCTGCCATTGCCCTTGCTGCTCATACCAATACCCTAATTGGTAATGAGGGGCTGCCTCATAGGATATTGCTGCTACCTGCTTTTGAAGCAATTTTTGATTTACGTCAACCTGATCCAAGGCCGTGTAGAGCTGTAGCTGGTCATAGAGCAGGTCATTATCGAATGGGTATTGCAACAATGCTTCCTCTAAAATGATGAGGGCTTTTTGGGGGAATTTAAGGGGGTAGGCAGTAAGATGAGCCAAGCCACGGTAGGCAGCAGCAGGGGCTACTGCGCCTAATTCCAAATAGTGTGTATAATTGTGTAGTGCCAAGTCATTTTCCCCCTCCTGGTGCGCTGCAATGGCTGTATAGAGGTAGGCATCAGGATGGCTGGGCATGATTTTCTTACAGTACTTAAACTGCTGTATGGCACTTTCAAAAGCCTCTTGCTTATAATACCGTCTACCTCGATCTAAATGATACGCCCATAATCCATTGAGGTTGATCTGTGCAAAACTATGGTACTGCGATGCTGCTGGCGTCAAAGCAAGGACTTTTTGATAAGCATTTAAAGTTTCCTCAAAAAGGAGAGAAGCTTCTTCTGTAGCAATTTGTTCCCGCAGTAGCTTTTCGTAGATGACCCCCCGATAGTACCAGGCACTTCCTCGGACCTGAGTGGGTGGATCCTCCAGAGCCCGATCGATGTATGTCTTTGCTTCGAAGAATTTGTCCTCCTCAAATGCTACTATAGCTTGACGAACCAGTGCAGGATTTGCCCAGAGTGGCATAGCACATAAGACTCCCCAAAGGGCTAGATAAAATGCGCGCTGGCAACGAAGGAAGTGCATAAGGAAACGAATGCAATAGTTAAGTATCAAGCATCACTGGTTTCTATTTTGGCCACTGAGGAAATTTTATCTTCCTTATCCAAGCGAATCAAGCGCACCCCCTGTGTAGCCCGGCCCATAACGCGCAAGCCTGCCACAGCTATTCGAATAGTGATCCCTGACTGGTTGATAATCATGAGCTCGTCTGTATCTGTCACTGCTTTGATGGCTACCAACATACCCGTCTTTTCTGTGATTTGTAGCGTCTTGACGCCTTTTCCCCCTCGTCTGGTAATGCGATAGTCTGCTACGGCAGAGCGCTTTCCAAAACCTTTCTCAGATACTACCAACAGATCGGCCTGAGTCTGGTTGGTACTTACTAGCCCTACAACTCGATCATCGTCACCAGCTAGTGTAACACCCCTAACCCCCGCAGCTACCCTGCCCATGGGCCTGACATCTCGCTCATGAAACCGAATAGCCCTGCCTGACTTCAAGGCCATGATAATATGGCTATTTCCTTCAGTTAGCTTTACTTCAAGCAATCTATCTCCTTCATTAATGCGGATGGCATGAATACCGTTGACACGCGGACTGGCGTAAGCAGCCAGAGAGGTCTTCTTGATAGTGCCTTGCTCGGTGCACATGACAACATAGTGGTTGTCTACATACGCCGTATCCTCGAGGCTTTTGACCTTGATAATACTCTTCACCTGATCGCCGGGTGCAATGTTAATCAGGTTCTGAATAGCCCTACCTTTCGCAGTCTTGCTGCCTTCTGGGATCGTATAAACCTTTTTCCAGTACACCTGGCCAAACTCTGTAAAAATGAGTAGGTAGTTATGCGCAGAAGCCACGAATAGATGTGCGGTAAAATCATCTTGCTTGGTCGTAGCACCCCGTGCCCCTACACCTCCCCTTCCCTGCGTTCTGTATTCTACCAGCGGCGTCCTTTTGATATATCCCTCGTTAGAAATGGTAATCACCATCTCCTCATCAGGAATCATGTCTTCGATGGTCAACTCATCAGCGTTGTGTTCAATGGCTGTTCTGCGATCATCGCCATAACGCTCCTTCATATCTGTCAATTCTTCCTTGATCAGTCGCATACGCAGGGCCTTGTCAGCCAGTATGGCTTGGAGTCGTTCAATGAGCTGTTGTACTTCTTCGTATTCCTTGATAATTTTCTGTCGCTCTAGTCCGGTGAGGCGTTGCAGGCGCATGTCTAGAATGGCCTTAGCTTGTACGTCACTGAGGTGGTAACCCTGTATCAATCCTTCCTTGGCTCTTTCTGGATCTTTTGAAGAACGAATTAGCGCAATGATATTGTCTAAGTTATCTAGCGTAATTAGGTATCCTTCCAGGATATGTCGCCTTTTCTCCGCTTGGTTCAGCTCATACTGCGTTTTGCGCGTAAGGACCTCATGCCGATGCGCTACAAAATGCTGAATAAGCTCCTTGAGATTGAGCAGTTGTGGCCTGCCTGCTACCAACGCAACATTGTTAATACCAAAAGAGGTCTGCAGGGCTGTTTGCTTATAGAGGTTATTGAGCACCACGTTGGCCAACGCATCCCTTTTTAGTTCATACACTACACGCAGTCCATCTTTATCTGACTCATCTCTGATGTCTGCAATCCCTTCGATCTTTTTTTCATTGACAAGTTGTGCAGTCTTCTCAATCATCACCGCCTTGTTGACCATGTAGGGAATCGCTGTCACAATAATTTGCTCTCTGCCCGATGCGGTGGTTTCAATATCTGCCTGAGCCCGCATTACCACCCTACCCCTGCCGGTCTCATAGGCTTCCTTGATACCTTGATAGCCATAGATAATACCGCTAGTAGGGAAGTCGGGCGCTGTAATGTGCTGCATGAGGCCCTCGATAGTAATGTCGTTATCATCGATGTAAGCGACGATACCATCAATGACCTCTCTGAGATTATGTGGAGGCATGTTGGTGGCCATTCCTACAGCAATGCCCGAGGTGCCATTGATCAGTAGATTAGGAAGCTTGGCAGGCAAGACCACAGGTTCCTCTAATGAATCATCAAAGTTAGGTCGAAAGTCAACCGTGTCCTTACCGATGTCTGCCAGTAGTTCTTCAGCTGGACGTGCCAGACGAGCCTCTGTGTAACGCATGGCTGCTGGTGCATCTCCGTCTACAGAACCAAAGTTGCCCTGCCCTCCAACCAGTGGGTAACGCAAGGACCACTCTTGCGCCATCCTGACCATGGCATCATATACAGAACCATCTCCATGAGGGTGGTATTTACCAAGCACTTCCCCTACAATTCTGGCTGCTTTCTTAAAAGGTTTGCTAGCACTTAGTCCTAGGCCGTGCATACCATACAAGACTCTTCTGTGTACGGGTTTGAGTCCATCGCGCACATCGGGCAATGCTCTGGCAACAATTACCGACATCGAGTAGTCGATGTAGGCCCCCCGCATCTCATCTTCTATATTGATAAGGATAATATTCTCCTGTCCCCCTGTAGCCATAATCATCTCTTTTAGAAAGCCAGGCCAAATTTACGCATTTTAGGACAAATAGCGAGCGGAATTACCCTTTCAATGAATCCTGTCTTTGGTGTGTAAGTAGGCACGAGAGCAGCCAGCAAAAACTAGGGTCCTATTTAGGAAGAAACTGAGACTCTACACAATACCTCCATACTCCTCTCTTTAAGTTCCTGAGCAGCCTCATACAGCCCTAGCCGCTGTGCCTGCGGCACAAAGAACTGCAATGTCTCTTTGGCAATTCGTTCTTGACTTGCAGCAGACTTGCTTTCGATCGTGCGCATATTGTGCACCCTATCAGCCAGCTTCACACACATTGCTCGGTCGTCTCCTGTTTCTAGGAGCATCAGTATATTTTCCTCAGCAGAGAGTTTGATCTTGTAAAAACCGTCTTGCGCGCTCTCTAAATGGGTTACTTTATTTACGATACCCGCAGTCTCTTCGCCAAAGATCGTTTCGATACTCTCTAGCAACATGTGTGTGTCTTCTACTGTATCGTGGAGCAGTGCGCCTATAATGGTAGCTTCTTCTTGGTTGTAGTCTAGCACGATGCGGGCTACAGCCAGGGGGTGTAAGTAGAAAGGTTCTCCTGTATTACGGTATACCGGGCCGTGGTACCACTTGATCATCTCTAGCACGGTCCTCACGGTTTCTATATTGGCGGTAGTCCGCTGCACTACTGCTGTTAGGAACTCTTTTTCTTGCGCCTGTGCACCTGGGTAGTGGTCATTAGCACGTACAGGCGCTACGCCTAGCTCCATATAAGGTTTGTCCATATCCTCGGGGCGTACTTCTCTGAGCCATACCGGCAGTACATAGCATTGGGTATCTTCCGAAACACTGCTGCAGCCATAGTGGGCCTTTACAATACGCTGGTTGGCCAATAAAACAAGCGCTTGCAAATGCTCGGGGGTAGAGAGTGAGGAACTGTTTATTTGGGATATGTAGGCCGCTTGAAGGGCAGGGAGCTTGGGCCGCGTAGTGATGATAATGCGCAGGGCAGGTATCTTTTTGATATAGCCTGTTTGGACTGAGGGTAGAGAATAGTGCAGTTGGGTATCTTCTATACCCACCAAGACGGGAACTTGCCTGTCATATGACTGCTGGAAGGCAGTAATACTATTCAGAAGCAACGTAATGATTCGTGCTGGATCGCACTCTAGTACCTTACGTTGCGTAGGCAGCCGGTAACGCATTTCTTTATGCATTCCCTGGGTCAAAAGTTTTGATTGAACTCTTTCTAAAAGTTCGTTGATGGGAAAAGACTCTGTTTGGAGATGTAGGTAGTCCGTAGCTCTGTGTTCTATCCCTTGAAGCTGCAGGGCCATGGGGATGAGCGTGGCTTCTAGATGGGGAGTAACTTCCGAGAGATGGGAGGTTGGATCTTTGACACGCAGGTCTTTGATGAGTTTGGCTACCTGGAGCAGGTTCTGTATACCAGCATGTTTCAGGGTGTGGATAATGCGTACCTTCTCCCTGAAGGCCTCTAGAAGGTTCTCCCGATGCACTAGGTCCATAGCTTCTAGTGCTCCTTTATCTGTAGCCAGCTTGTCAAAATTTAACTGTTTTCTGCGAGCAAACATTAAGCCGATCAGCGTAGCAAAAATTCCTTGGTACACCAGCAGGTACCCAGTACTAAAGTCTAGCTGAAGACTAATAGGGCCCACGATCTGGGTATAGAATAAAAGGCCCAGGACCACGCCCAGGACGGTAAGGATCATAAAGCTTATCCAGTCTACGAGTACAATGAGAAACATGATGGTGAGGGCCACATTGATGAGCCACTCCACACTGCCTTGCGTGAGCAGGAACATGACCGTGCTGGTAAAAGGCAGACAGTAGAGCAAGGCCAGGTGCCAGAAAGTGGGTAGGTATGGCAGCAAAGATTGAGGCCATTTGTCACGCACAATCAGTAACCCACAAGTCACCCCGCCCAATACACGCAAATACAACATGAGATCATAAGAGACAGGTGAACCATGCGTCCACATAAAGTAGGGTAGCGTAAAATTGATACAACAGAACGCCCCAAAAAGAATATAGGGAGCACCATACTTTTCTACTTGCTTCTGAGAATACTTAACGATGCGCTGGGGTGTGGGAAGACTCTGTCTAAGAGACGATAGGAGGTCTTGGTGATGGGGTTGCCACAAGTGATCTTCCGTCTCTTGTGTGCTGCGTTTCACTACTACAAAACCTCGATGGCGTACCCAATGCACCGTAAAAAACGTGAGGCCACTCGCCAATAGACAGATCAGCACTAGAAAATGGCTATGTGCTTCAGGTAACCAAAGCTTGCCCGCACAAAAAGTCAGTAACGTCACTACTGCCGATACATAAAAAGCACGCCGGTCGGGCTTAAGACCCAGGATGCCGGCAAAGAAAGGCAAAACAAGTAAAGGAGTGGCAAATTCAAGTGATGTGAAGCACAAACTGTAAAGGTTCTCACTTCTCATAAGTCCTAGTCCAATAATAAGTAGCCCAGCCAACAGGGTAGTATAACGTACCCAACGTATTTCATTAACCTTGATCGATCTATAAGTGCCCAATGGCTCTAGCACATCGTGCACCAAGGTGACCCCTGCTGCATGCAGGTAAGAATCGGCACTGGCCATCACCACGGCAATCATGCCCGCTACCATCAATCCCTGTAACCCTTCAGGAAGTAGCGTCTTGATCATATGCGGTACGATCTCAGCAGCAGCCAATGTGGGGTAGAGGTGGTGCCCTGTGGTACCCAAGAGCATAAAAGCCAAGAATACCACCGTGAATAGACCCGCCAGTGTCAGAAACATACGGCGTAACTGATGCGCACTCTTGGCCATGAGCATGCGTTGGATCAGCGCTGGGTCGACATTATTAAACTGGAAAACTCCAAAGGAGAGAAAAAGCACTAGATAGTAGGAGAATTTCGGATGGTCGATCAAGGATCGTTGAGTGCTAGGCATGTGGGTCAACACTTCCTTAAGGCCCCCCGCATGTTGCAGTGCTGTAGCTGCCAGTACGGGCAGGAGCACCAACAGCACCAAGAACTGCAACACATCGGTAGTCGTTACGGATTTGATACCGCCATGCACCACATAAAAGGTGAGCATCAACCCCCCTACAATCATGCCGAGGCGTGCGTCAATGCCTAGCAAGGATTGGGTGGCTATGCCCAACATGATGACCTCAGCACCTGCACAGCAGATGGCTGTGATAAAACTGCATAGGCCTACAATGACCTTTGTAGGGCGTCCATACAGCGTCCCCATGATGTCGCCCATCGTCATGCACTGCGGAAAGTGCAGCATCTTAGGAGCAATCCAGAGGGCTTGTACAAGGTAGGAGAGCGAAAAACTTAAAAAAGTAAATAAGACGATGATCCCAATGGTACCGATTTCGCCTGCCAGGTTGATGGCCCCCTGCCCCCCTACTTCGGTAGCCAGAAAAGTGAGTACCAAGGCTGCTGTACCAAAGCTCCCCTTGCCGATAGCATACTCCCGAATATTCTTAACACCCCTACCGGCCCACCAACCTACGATAAGCGTAACCAGCAGGAAAGCATAAACGATCAGGAAATCTGTGCTTAGATAAGTCATAGTATATTAAATTTCTAAAGCGATAAGAACCTGTACCCCTAACTCTTTTAATGCCAACCACGCCATGAGTCCTGGTCCTAGCTCCAGGGCTGCTTCATGTACATTGAAGGTAGGTGTATGTAACTGAGAATTAATTACTTGGGCACTGTCCTGAACACCAAGATAGTAAAAACAACCTGGTATTTGCTGGGCATAATAAGCAAAATCTTCAGCCCACATGCGTAGCTCAATATCCACCACTTGCGCAGCGCCTAGGAACGCTCTAGCAGCTTCTATGTTTCTTTGGGTCAAAGCCAGGTCATTGTTGAGGCAAGGATAGCCCTGGTTGATGACCAACTCGCAATGGCCTCCCATAGCCTTAGCGACTCCACAAGCCAGGTCTGTCATCTTTCGATGCGCTTCTTCACGCCATTGCTCATCTACTGTACGGAATGTACCCGCTATCTGCACTACTTCTGGAATAACATTAGTGGTTGTGCCAGCATTGATCTGGCAAAGAGAGAGTACAGAAGGTACAACAGGATTGCAGTTTCTACTGACAAGCTGCTGCAGCGCCACAATAATATGGGCAGCAATAAGGATAGGATCTACAGCATGCTGCGGAGAAGCAGCGTGGCCTTCTTTTCCTTTGATGGTGATATAAAGCTCATCTGAACTGCCTAGCATAGTGCCTTTGACAAATCCCACCTTACCTACAGGTATACTAGGGTCCACATGTTGCCCCATAATGCTTGCAGGCGTAGGATGCTCCAACACACCCTCTTTAATCATGGCTATGGCGCCTCCTGGATTTTTCTCTTCTGCTGGTTGAAAAATAAGCTTGATGGTTCCCTCAAATTCTTCCTTGAGGTCATTCAATAGCTTAGCCACCCCAATCAGAGAAGCAGTATGCACATCATGACCACATGCATGCATCACCCCATCGTTTTGAGACTTGTAGGGCACATCGTTGGATTCTTGGATAGGCAGTGCGTCCATATCTGCCCTCAGTGCCACTGTGGCTTTATCTGGATTTTTTCCTTTGATCAGAGCCACTATGCCCGTGTTAGCAATGCCTTCCTGTAATTCAATGCTCAACGATTTTAGGGTTTTGGCAATAAATTTTGCTGTATCGAACTCTTGAAAAGAAAGCTCTGGATGTTTGTGAAGGTGTCTCCTGATGTCGACGAGCGTAGCATGCTGCACTCTCGCCATTTTTTTTATAGTACCCTTGAGATGGTCGTACATAGCTATAGTGAGATCAACCCAATATAGCCGAATTGCAATGATTTGCTATCGCTGATCGGTTTTTTTCATTACGTTTCAGAGATCAAAAGCAAGGTTGCCATTTCTTGCCAGGGAGAGAGCCATCTGATACAGATAAGCTGCGACATTGCCTAACTCAGCACCACCAAATACCGCAATGCAATAATGACTCGAGGAGTGGAAGACCCCCGTGGGTCAACTTATCGATAAACACGTGCCTGGTTGAGTGCCCTTTGATAACGCTTAGCATGGCGCAAGTGCTCTTTCAACGACTTTGCAAAGTAATGGTATCCTGAAAAATCTTCTTGGGCCGAAAAGTACAAATAGTAACTGGGTGTACTATTGAGCACAGCGTCAATCATAGCAATGGTAGGCAAGCTGTGCTGAGATAATGCATATTCTGTTTTTTTGCTTAACGTTAAGTAATATCGAGGATAGTACCTTTACTTTTCTTTTGCAATGATTTAACGTTCTCTTTGATAAATTAGAATGGTTTAAAAGTTGGCCTGTCTGTTGTTGTAATGTATACCTCAATAACTAGGGAAGACCTTAGCGGCTCCTTGATTTTCATCCCACAAGCATAACCTCTGGAACTCCGCAGATCAGCTCGTAAGAGCAAGAAGTGTATTCCGGAAAGTCCTCTACGACAGGTAATTATTTTTTTCATTCATCGATCGGTACTAGATATCCTTTCTTGCCAGAAGAAACAATCTTGAATTTGCTCTTCAACGATAAAAGCACGCTATTAGGTATGTGAATAAAAGAAAAGTTTTTTCTTAAATGGGGCGGAGGTAAAAACCACTTTTCATGACTCAAATGAAACCCTCTAAAAGGGTCGATAAGCAGCAGCTTTTCCCCAAAAGTTAACCTGTAAACAATATTAGGATCTATGATTTCAGATCTAGCATCGTTTTGCAAAAAAATACCTTGATACTTCTTGTCTAAAAGGTTACTTGGTTCTAAGGAGGGAGTCTCATAATCACCCCAGCTGAAATTGGTGGAATACACAGCGTTTTTGATATCCCTTTCTTTCGATACAGGCTTGTCTTGTGGTGTAGGGCGTAGTTGAAGCACTATAAATTTTTCTTCCCTATTTCTCCAAAAACCTTCTATAGACCATGACAGAATTTCGGGATGAATTTTTGCTAGTCTATCAAAAATATCTTCACATATTCTACGTATCCTATGGCATGTATCCTTGCGATTAGTAGGTAGTCCTTCTCCTTGTATTTCTTCGTACTCTACCAAAGATTTATGTGCAAATTTAGCATAAGCCCTTGCAGTAGAATTTTCCCAAAGTAAATCTATGTCTATAGCCTCCTCGGACATTTCTGTATGAAAAAGACACCCTTCACTTTGATCAATCAATTCTTGTAATACAACCCCAGCACAGCTTTCGGGTGCTTGGTCAGCAAAACTTTGAATTTTTTGGGCAATCTCTTGGGGAGACAATTTTGAGGCTTCTAGGATTCTACCCCGGGAACTATTCTCCCCTCTTTTTCTTTGATGAGAAAACGCCCTGCTATCTGACAAACTGTACTTGACTGCGAAGGAGCCCTTAGCATTATATATTTGGTCGATAGTAGCTGGATCTATGTCTGGCAAAAATGTTGGAATGAAAAAATGCTTGGGGATAGCAATATCGCCGTTATAGGGTATTATTTGTTCTTTAACAATGTCCTGACCATATATCCACTCCCCTTTTTCTTGAATGCTTACATTATTGTAGACATGATTGTTATGCTTGGAGAATATATCAATGTCATTGTTTTGAGAATCGAGATATTTGACTAGATGAAGTCCAACAGGTGAGAAGCCAAAATGGGTATAAAGATTAACTATCTTCTCTTCACAAGCTAAATCTATCTTCCCAGCTCCTAATCTCTTCGCTTCCTCAATAGCAGCATTAATAAGTTGTTTAGCAATACCAATATTTCTGTAATTCGGAAGATTTACTAGGTCATGAATATAGCAGGTGCACGGTTTCTTACTCCTCATTCTTTGCCACGTATGCATAGAAATCATCCCCACTATTGGATCTCTTGGTGCCATCTGATCTTTTGCTAAAAGCACTGTGGTAGATGTTGGTATGTCTGGCAATGCACTACAATTTTGAATTGTCCTGCTGCTTAGGAAAGGTAATAGCGATTGAATACTAGACTTATCATTATTGGTTGCCTTTTCAATTTTAAATCTTTCATAATTGAATGTGTTAAAACAAAAATTTAAAAGAGGCCTATAAGACGCATTAAAAACTTCAGTTGTTGTTTTAACTTCTATTGGAGCGGATGCACATACATGATACAGCTTCTTAAATGCTTCTATCGGCGTGGATGCACTTACTGTAAGCTCGCCAAGATTGGGATGACCATTAACGCATGTCTTAATTTTATATGGAAAATTTACCCATGTTTCTACATGGTAAAACTGGTTATTTTCTTCCGGTAATTTATTCCTGAGTTCACAACTTATAATCTCCACTTCCTTGTTTGTGTATTTTGCATCATCATGATTTGACGTGATGCATAATTGAGCAAGTGCTTTATTTGGCTTTTTAGATGTTGTTAGCCACGGTGCGGGAGTAATACCTAAGGCAATGGCTAATTCTGCTATTATCAGATCCGCCCCCCATATTTCTTGATGCCATTTAGCAATATACATTCCTCCAAGGCGCCCATTTAACTCTATTAAGTCTATGCCTCCATTGGGCCTTAGCATTAGTTCGACATGCAAGACCCCTCTGTCATAGCCACAAGCTAACGCAGCTTCATAAGCATATCGTGCAATGCGTTCTTGCGTGTTGGGGTCTAAAATAGATGGCATGAGGTGTCCTGTCTCAAGGCCAAACGGACGATTAACAGGGAAATTGTCGCTAGTCTTTGCATACAGAAGTTCACCATTCCAAAGAACAATGTCGCAGTCCACCTCATGACCATCTAGAAACTCTTCTACCATAAATTGTCCTTTGGAAATACGGGAATATTTTTTTGCATCTGTTACATATTTTTTAAGATCACTTACACCATCTATGCTTCTGCCCCATTCTGACCTTACCCCAATTTTTGGTTTGATAAAAACGGGAAAGCCTATATCTCCACATATACGTTCTAAATTTTTTAATCTTCCTGCTTCAAACCTGAGACATTGTAGTCCATTTTTTTGTAATATTTCCCTGGCTTTTTGTTTATCCCGAGATATGGATACAGCTTTAACGTCTTGGTGAGGGAGGTTATAATCATATGCTAGTAGTGAACGTACCTCTAACCATTCATCTCGATAGGTAACTACCGCATCCACTGGTATGTGGTTTTTTTGCAAAGTACTTTTAATGCTTTCGTATAGTGTTTTGTAGTCTTTGCAATGTTTTACAAACAGTACCCTGTCAACCAAATTCTGATCGGATATTTTTTGGGCTAGTGTATTATCCTCGAATTCACATAGATATATCTTTTGTGCCAAGGGCCTCAATCTTTCGAAGATGCCTATTTTATAGCTAGCCCCCATGTCGCTCCCTGCGCCAAGAATTAATAGATTTTCTACCTTAGGAAGAGAAAATTCTTTTTTTTGATTATCATTCGGTTTTAGAGAAGCGAAGCCAGTTAGAATTAGAATAAAAACTATTACAACTTTTGTACTTATGAGCTTATTTGAGTCCATGTTGATTGTGTATGTTACGACCGTAAATTATCTCGAACTTTGTACACCTTAACCGAAAAGCCATTGCGAGTTGCATATTCCTCGTCATTGTGAGTACTTTATGTGGGCAGGGGTCTTTTTTGGTAGGTTTCGATTCATCGATCAATTGTGAAATTATAAATTACACTAAAATTACACTAAAATTACACTAAAATTACACTAAAATTACACTAAAATTACACTAAAATTACACTAAAATTACACTAAAATTACACTAA
>Ga0316607_1000308_pt1 | contig 18903 bp, 43 predicted proteins | sample MIS2016062E_MG_FD_207674 | JGI IMG/M metagenome (GOLD analysis project Ga0316607, IMG submission 207674) | Microbial mat bacterial communities from Middle Island sinkhole, Lake Huron, Michigan, United States - MIS.2016.062E | ecosystem: Environmental > Aquatic > Freshwater > Lake > Sediment...
GAAAGAAGTAATTGCATGGGATCCGCCTATAAAATGGATAAGAGAGAAGATTGAATTGGCAGGCACTACGATTGGTTCAGTACATTTTAAAAAGCGTTCTGACGGTAAATTGCGTAAGATGAGTTATAGATTACATGTTAAAAATCCATCTATTGCATCAATTCCAAAATGGTTGATGAATGCTATTGGTGGTAAATTTTTAGAGCATGAAGTATCTGATAAGGTAAGAGTTTCTCGTAAAGATGTTGATATGGAGAATAATCAGATGACAGCATTTGATGCCAATAAGGTTATTCGAGATGATAGTGGAGTAATTATAGGACGTGGGGCGTGGCGAACGATACCATTGGAAAGAGTAGAGCGGATTTGTAATAAAGGGGTGTTATATATCATAAATAGGTGAAAATGATATAATATTGTAGGTTGTTGTGATATAAAAGGCTGTCTTTCTTTTCAAAAAGAGAGACGGTCTTTTTGTTTTTGTCAAGTAAATTCATTTTGGCGTGGAGTTTAGACTGTTTTATTTTGGATAAAGTTTGTCAAGATTATTTATTTTGGCGTGGAGTTTAGAGATTTAGTTCATATATATTTGCATTTGTCAAGTCTAAACTTTCTGGCGTGGAGTTTAAAATTGTCAAGAAAATACATTCTAGCGTGGAGTTTATGTTGATTTATATGTATTTGTATTTGTCAAGATTATTTATTTTGGCGTGGGATTAGTCATATTTTGTATATATTTTAAAAAGTCAAGCGTATATTTTCTAGCGTGGAGTTTAGATTCTAGCGTGGAGTTAGTCATATTTTATTATTTGTCAAGTGGAATATTTCTAGCGTGGAGTTAGTATTTTGGCGTGGGATTTAGAGATTTAAAGGATTTTAGTTGAAAAGTTGTTTTAATTATGTTATATTTTAATTGACAATAAACAAAGGAGGTAAGATGAGATACATATATACGAACCATTTTCAGAAACGATTTGATGAGAGATTTTCAGATGTTATACTGAAAGATATACTGAAAGATATACTGAAAGATATACTGAAAGATCCTTATTCTTATTATAAGGAATTAAATAAGATAATGGATGACAGCAGTATTGAGAGAGCATTTTTAAATGACACATCTCCAAATAGTTTAAGCAACAGGATGAGAGAGAATCATATAGATACAGATGGTAGGTTCGATTTTTTTTAGTAAATAGAGAGCATAAGATATTATTTAGTTGTCGTTATAGAGGTGAAGATATAATTATAGTTACTTGTATGCATATAGAGGGAGAATGTTTTAGGCGTTATTTTATGCCAAAGATAAAATATAAGAAGAAGGAAAAGTTGCCGATATATTTATTAGAGGTTGACAGGTTTAATAATTTGTGATATATTGGATGTAAGAAAGGTGGTAAAAGTTATGCTTGCTGGCAAATATACATGGTCTAGTGGTTGGAATGGTTATCCTGAATATACTGATGAAATAAAAGGGTTATGTATTGATAAATGTTCTTGTGATATATGTCGTGCCGCTCGTAAGAATGATATTGGATATCAAGAGTATTTAAAAAATAAATGGGCATATGAACGTAAGATAGAAAATAAACGTACATTGGAGAATGCTATAGCTCATGATAATCTTTGTTCTAAGCATAAGAAAGATTTAGATAAGATGGGGAGGAATGAGAAAGCGGTAAGATTTTTTCAGGATGTTAAATAATTGATTGACATTTTGATGTGATTATGTTAGAGTATTGATAACAATTAAGGGGAGGAAGTTATGGGTATATTTGAATGGGCACTTGGTTTTGTGGTTGGATATTTAGCTTATAAACTATGTTGTTGGATACAAAAGGTTTAAAAGAGGAGTTAATAATGAAACAGTTTGATGGATGGAAGAAGTCAGAAAAACATTTAACTTATTTTAATGGTTGCAAGTATGAGCGAAGGAATCTTGAAGGTAATGGAGATATTGGTATATTTTTGGAACGATACAATGTTAATGGTTGCAAGTATACATTGCGCAAGCGTCCTGATGGTGATAGTTGGGGACATGGGATTCGTTTTAGTACTATTAAGGAATGCAAGGTTCATGCGGACAAATATTTTTTGAATAAAGTTGAAGAAAGTGTTTGACATTTGATTATGGTTTTGGTAGAGTGTTGTTGACGATGATGGAAGGCACTTTGATTATTGAGATTGAGCTTTGAAAGAAAGTTTAAGAAAAATAAAAAAAGTGCTTGCAAAGAGAGAATAGATGTGGTAGAGTATAGGTGTGATGGTTGAGAGAGTAGGATAAACAACGAACTAACTGAAAAAACGGTATAGTTCAAAAAGACAGAAAGAGAGAGGTGGTTGTATCATGGCTAGTAATCATAAGAATCCGTATCGGGAAGGTTCTGCTTACAATGCGATTTTTGCGTTCATTCGTAAGAATCAGGTTGTTACAAGGAATCAGTTGCTTGAAGCTGGATTTAAGACTGCTGATATAACGGTAGTATTGTCTCCAAGGGCAGAAGGGGTAAGTACTCGTGGTGGGGAGCCTAGGGGTAATTTGTCTGCTCGTGGTGAGTATTATTACATGGAGAAGATTGCAAAGAAGGAGAATGGTGATGCTTTGCGGTTTCGTCTTCGTTATCGTGTGACGCCTTTGGAGAAGAATAGTCGTCACATCAAGAAGGAAGTTGAAGCTACGAAGGAAGTTATTGATACTCCTGAAGTTATTGATGTTGTTGAAGTTACGGAAGATACAGGTGTTGTTGAAACGAATTTGATTTCGTAATAAAAGTTAAAGTACATTCAGTAGTTGAAATATATTACTGAATGTACTTGACAATTTTTAATTAGGGATTTAATATTATGGGCAAGAATAAGAGAGATAAGCGTCATTTTATGGATGAAAGTTTTGAAAGTTATAGAAAGATTAGGAAACCAATGCCAAAATCTTCTAGGGTGATTAGAACAAAAGTAGATGATAGTTTGTCTGTTAAATTTGATTGGCGTAATATTAAAGATGATAATGATTGATTTATGGGGGTATATTCTTGAAACAGAAGTCAATGTCAATAGGAAATACTATGTTGAGGTGTCGTGAATGTAGGAATTTTTATGATTTAAATGAATTAGTTAAGAAAGCAGATTCAAAAAATCAAAAGAATATATATTGTGAAAAATGCGGTATTAGGTTGGGAATATTAAATTGACAAAAGAGAAATTACTTTCAGACATTCAAGATTTGATATTATGCTGTAAATACGACAAGCTTAAAGATGAACGTATTAAGCGACTTTGGTTAGAGAAGCAGGATTGTTTAGAAGCTGAAGTTAGAAAATTATCTAAAGAAGATCATGAATGGGTTGACAGTGAGTATATTAAGTGGTGTATTGCTGAAGGGATTATACCTACTTTAAAATAGTTCTTGCTTTTTAGTATAATATATAGTATATTGTATTAATTGATGGTAGTAAACAAAAAAACAACAAGGGGTGCAGAGATGGGAGATGGAACGGTAAAGATGGCTGGTATTGGTAGTGGTGGAATGCGGAATAAGCGTAAGAAGAAGGTTCGGTTGCAGCGGGAAGCTATCGCAATGGAAAAGATGATGCGTAGTAGGGAGCGGGAATCGCGTGAGAATCAATTTGAGGAAGATTGGGGAAGTTACGTAGAGGATAATCGTCATCGGTAGATTTTATAGATTTTGTGGGGAAATTTATTTTTTAAAATAGAAAGTACCCTAATCACCTAGAATAGCAATAGCAGGATATTTGTTCTTTTTTTGTGAATGTATTTTATTAATGAAAAATGCATATACAAAGAAGCGATTTCCAGAGATGATAAATGAGTTGGCTTGTAGTGATTGTTCTAATCATTATTGTTTTTTAAAGATGTTTGTAGAGACATTGCATCCTGAACCGATAGTTTTGATACAGTTAAAATGCATTGAATATTTCAAATGGGAAGAGAGTGAACGAGAGGGGAAAGATATTGGCTGGAATGAAGCTGGAATGCGTTGGGCTACAAATGGATATGCCAGTTGTTTTCGTCATGTCTTTAATGAAGAATTATCAGCTAAAGAGAACTATCGTTTGACGTTGGAGTGCTTAAAAAAAGGCTAGATTATGTTCACGTTGATTATTTTATGTTTAATTGCATCATTTCCTTGGGCGCATGGATTGGAACATTTGGGTTTTAAATGGAAGCTATTAGGCATTGGGATTAAACTTTCAGCAATTATTTGTTTCATTGTATATTTGGTATATAATATGGAGTAACGTTATGGAAGGTCATGAAAGTTAGAGAATTTGATAAATATCTTTGTAATAAATATCCTGATTTATTTAGGGAGCGTAATTTACCTATGAGTCAGACGTGTATGTGTAATGGCATTTCTTGTGAAGAAGGTTGGCAAAAAACGATAGAGGAATTGTCAGATATTTTAGTTTTTCTTCAAAAGTGTTTAGGAGTTGAAATTGTAGCTAAACAAGTTAAAGAGAAATTGGGGACTCTAAGATTTTATTGGGACATTGTAGTTGACGATACAAATAAAGATATAGACCTTGCAAGAGTTAGACGTGCCATAGGTTCAGTTGTATCGTATTATGAGAATAGAACTGAACATATTTGTGAATTTTGTGGTAAATATGGTAATTTATGTACTACAAAAACAGGATGGAAGAAGACTCTTTGTTCAGAGCATAAAGAAGAAAAAACAATTTAATTATTGACTTTATTGAATTGATATAGTATATTGAAATGAAAATCAGATGAATGGATATAGTATATTGAAAGGAAAAAACAGATGAATTTAGTTCAAAAAGTTACAATTGATGAATTATCTCCCATTAAAGATGCAGATAAGATTGAAAGAGCAAGGGTTTTAGGATGGGATTGTGTTGTTCGTAAGGGATTGTATAATGTAGGGGATGAATGTTTATTTGTTTTTCCTGATACAATGGTTCCTAAGAAGTATTTAGATTCTACATATACAGGCGATGAAGTTATCAGATTGAAGACTGTAAAGATGAAGGGTCAGCTTTCAGCGGGACTAATTCTTCCATTATCTTTGCTTGAAGGTCTTGCCTTTGAATTTAATAATTTATCAGATGCATTAGGTATCAAGAAATATGAGAAGTCAATTGAAGGATCTATATCTGGTAATGCTAAGGGTAATTATCCTATTGGTTATATTTCCAAAACAGATGAAGACAATTTAAAATCTGTTCCTGCTTGTATAGATGATTTAGAATGTTATGATGGTGCTATTTTTATGACATTAAAAATTGATGGTACATCTACTACAGTTATTTTGGATAGGAAAGAAGAAGAAGCTAATTGGTTTAAGGTATGTTCTAGGAATTTAGAGCTTAAGCGAGATGAGTCCTCTGTATATTGGATGATGGTAATGAAGTATGATTTGGAGAATAAATTAAAGTCTTTAGATGATGATTTTGCTATTCAATTTGAGACTTATGGGAATAAGATAAATGGTAACAAATTGAAGAGGCGAGATATAGGCATGATGGTTTTTCATGTTAAGAATTTGACAAGTGGTAAATGGTTAGGTTTTAATGAGATGAAGGAATTTTGTAATAAGTTAGAAATTCCTATGGTTCCTATTTTGAATACATTTACTAAGGAAGAATTTTTAGATTTAGTAAAGAGTCGTAAGTTATATGAAATGGTTAATGAGTTAAGATATGAACATGGTGGTTATGCGGAGGGGGCTGTATTTAAGACAGAGATTGTTTATCGTTCATATTCTTTAAGTAAGCCGTGGTGGAGTGTAAAGATTATTAATGAAAATTATAAAGATGATTGAAAATAGTTATTGACTTTGTTTTCTGGATATAGTATATTGTATTTGATGATTGATCTTTGATGTTTTTTATAGCTAGACCTTTGACTAATGGATCTAAGAGTGTCGCTCATATAATAACTACTGAAACTCAAATGGGAGTGTAGCTCAGTTGGTTAGAGCACCATCCTTATAAGTTGGGGGTCAGTGGATCATTCCCACTCACTCCCACCATTCTTATAAATAAAAAAAGGATTATATTGTCATAGGAAAGAGCATTGGAAAGATGAATGGGGGTTCAAGTCCCTCCCGCCCTACCATTTTAAGGAATAATTATGAAGTTAAAATTGAAAAAGAATAAAGTTATAGATGGAGAGATAAAGAGTCCTGTAATAGAAATTGCAACATTTTCTGATGAATTATGTGAAGATGTAAAGAAGAATATTATTTCTATAGTTAATCATGGAGAAGAAATGTTGAAGATTTATTCTAAATATAGAGATAATATGCATATATGTAATATTGTTGATATGCTTGATAAGATGGAGCAGGTATATAAGAAATACGATAATGACATATATTTAGCAAAGGTGCCATTTTGATTGATGAAATGCAAACATATATTCCGGAGACATGGACTGTTCCAAAAGATACTATTTATGCTTCCATTGATTCAATTAAAAACGGACTGGAATATGCTCGTGAATGTTTGAGTCAACATGATATTTCTCTTGGAAGAACGACTTATAAAAATAGAACATGGGCAGAGACGATAGAGGGCGATATTGTTCAAATGGAAAAAACATTAAAAGACTTGCAATCATTGTAGAAGTATTTGTATAATAAGAAAACAGGCATCGTTGGCAGAATGATTATGCGCTATCCTTCCAAGTTAGTATACGTGGGTTTGATTCCCACACGATGCTCCATACATTAGGGGAGTAGTACAGTCTGGTAGTACGTTGCGTTTGGGTCGCAAAAGTCGCAGGTTCGATTCCTGTCTCCCCTACCATTTTCTTTAAGAAAGTAAAAATTACTATTTGAGGTTTTTATGTTAGAGAAACTGGTTTATCTTTGTAAGGATAATTATTTAGAGCCATTAATTCAGACAGTACCATATAGTATATCTGAAGGTTGCGAAGCTAAATTCGTTCAAATAACTAAGACAAAAGGTGTTAAGTTTTTTTGGACAAAGATAGAAGCTAGTAGGTCATTCAATCGTCAAAAGAAAGCGGCATTACATAAATTTGGTCCAAAAGTTTTTTCAGAAGATGTTGAACGATTTGGATTTACTGATAAGAATGCAATTCATATTCAATGGGGATATATTACAGAAATTGCAAAAACGTTTAATTCATTGAAAGAATTAAAAGATTATAAAAGTAAAAACATTAATCATATGGATATTCTAAGAGCTGGATTAAGAAAGATGAGAATAGGCGGATATGATTTACATTTCAACAATATTGGTATAATAAGAAGAAGGTTAGTCTGTATTGATTTTGGAGATGAAAGCATAAGATAAAGGAGGATCATGAATAAATTAATATTATGTTCATTATTGTTCTTGTGTTCTATAGTTGAAAGCGAACCTGTTTATTCAAATGTTGCAATGGTAATTAATGTAAACGACAAAACGATTGTTTATACGTTTACTCATGATGAATTTGAATTAGTTCAGTCTTATGTTTTTTCGTTTAGTCAAGACAGTTTTAATGCATTGATTAAAATATATGGAGAAGACAAGACGCAATTATTGTCGCAATTGAAAGTTAAAATAAATAGGGACATATATCTAGCAAAGAAAAATGATCGTATAGAAAAGTAAAAATAGTTATTGACTTTGGTTTCTGTTTGTGATAATCTATGTTTAACAATTAACAAAGGATGTGTCCAACATGAATCAAACAGTAAAAGTACCGTCTGCGAAACAGTTGTTGAAGATCGTTACATTTGGAAAAGGCAAAGAGTCTTATGAGTTGAATTCATTGTTGTCTAGTGGGAATATGAAGTTGCCTAGTACTACTGCAACATTCAATATGACTCCCGCTAAATTGTGTCCTAGTTTAGCTTTGGGGTTATGCAAGGCTTATTCTCCAAAAGGCAATCATGTTTGTTATGCGAAGAAAGCTGAAACGAGTAGGACTGCTGAAGTATATCCGTATCGTGTTAGACAAATGAAGTATTGGGAAACCGTTACTGCTGAAGAATTTGTTGGACAATTTCTATCTATTAACGCTTTGAAAGAGGTTCCTTGGACAAAGTTGCGTTTCAATGAGGCTGGTGATTTTCGTAGTCAGGAATGTTTGAATAAAGCTGAAAAGATTGCGACTTATTTATTGCGGTTTGGGGTAAGGACATATTGCTATACACATCGTTCTGATTTGGACTATACAAAGATTAAGAGTTTGGTAGTTACTGGTTCAAATTTTAAGAAAGAGGGAATAAAGAGTACGTTTGTGATGGTAGAGGATGTTAAAAAGGAAAGACCTAAGGGGTGGAGTGTTTGCGGTGGGAACTGTAAGGTTTGCGAAAAATGTAGCATAAATGGTAATAACATTGTAATTAAAAGGCATTAAATTTAGTTGTTGACATTCATGTTCGAGTATGATACATTGATATTGTTTTAAATGAAGAAAGGGTAATTATGGCAAGGCTAAGTTTTGTTGAATTGATGGAGGAACTTTCAAATACATTGGATGAAATTGATGGAGATGTTATTTCTGATATTTTCAATCATGTTTGTTGTAAGAAGATTCGTTATGTTGAGGCTGGTATTTGGGAACACACTGGTGAAGATGATTCAATTGAAACTATTTAAAGGAGGATATCATGGGGTTTTGGTTCCTAATGTGTCAGTTTTAGTTAGAGATGGGAAGCAGATATTTTTTTCTGCAACAAATCCTTAAATATATATTGACTTATTGCAATAGAAGATGTATAATTAGATTTTAAAAGATTAGGAAAATCTGTTCCTAACCAGAAGCAGAACTGGGGCAACAGACTGTAAACGTAAACTTAGAATTATTTATTGTTAAAAATACGTTTCAGGGGGACTGTGGGAAACAAATGCATTCGAGTAGACAGATGCTTTGTGTGCCTAATCTTGAACAAATGGAGGGGCTAGAGTGTGCCCGTTGTCGGAGACGATGGTTGGGGTCGTCCGATGAAAAGTTGAATTAAGTTTCAACTTTGGATTTTGTATTGGACAAGACCTATAATGTTCCAAATGAGTATAACGTATGCGTTGGTGTTTATAACAAAGGTAATTTGATTGATTCTTGGGATTATAAAAAGTAGAGGTAATTATGAATCCAACTGATTTCATAAAGAGTTATTGCGGTGATTTCCATAATCCTAATTGGGTTTGGATTTTAAAAGGGATATCTCGTTCCAAAGATAATCAAAACAATCCTGATTATCATAAATGTATGCGTAGATTTGTATTGACTAAACCTGAAGATATAGATGAATGTTATCTTGAGTTGAGATATTTTGCAAATGATCGTTCTACAGTTTATCGAACTTATATATCATTAAATGCTAGAGATACATTTAAAGCTGCATTTTCTTTTCAACATACAATGGCGACTTTAACTTATGGATTGGCTAGGGGATTAGAAGATGCTTTAGTTAATAGCAAGAATATTAGTTCATTGTGGAAGACTGAATTAGAACAGAATGGCAATCGTGGTACAAAGCGATTTCTTTTAGATATAGATAATTGTTCTAATGAGCCGACTGATTTACTTAATTATATTAGAAATGACTTTTGTATTTATTGTCATAGGAAGACTGTTTCAGGTTGGGCGATAGTAATAGATGCTGGAGATACTAGAGATTTGGTTGAAAAATGTAAGAAAGAAAACATTGAGCTTACCGTTCATAATGATTCTATGTTATTTATTGAACAGTTTTAAAAAAGTAAAAATTACTATTGACATTGGTTAATGAATGTGATAATATATCTTTAACAATAAAGAAAGGGTTACAAGAAATGAAATTCTTCCATGTACATATTGATGACGAGATTCGGAGTCGTTCGACATTTTTCAAGTCGAATTTAATTAATCCAAATGAAGACGATATTACTTCTGAAGCACTTTCAATAGGGGCGATTGAATTTGATGAATTTGAATATGTCGATTTGGCAGAAGAATTGACTGAAGAAGAATATAAAAAGGTAACAAAACAGCAATTGTGATTGACATTTGATAATTGTTGTGGTAATATATCTTTAACAATTAACAAAGGATTGACTTATGAATAAGAAACAAATGGACAGAATGAATCGTCTTATGCCTAACGGGAAACCAAAGTATATTCGGGTATATGATAATGATGGAAGAACAGCAGATAGATACACTGTTGTTTTTACAGGGAACTACAATAATAAAGGATCTTTTAATCCTAATTGGCAAGGCAACTCGTATTTGTATATTGGTATGTCTGCTTATCCATATCATCCTCAAGGGTTTTGTTGTCATGCAGAAACAGAGGAAATAATTGATGTAAATAAAAGTGGATGGGCACCTGCAATTGGTAGAGAGAATCATTTGGGAAAGAGAATTACATTTGATTCTCTGTCTGATGATTGTAAGAGAGTTGTAATTGAAGATTATAAAGAAATTTGGAGTTTATCATAATGATTACATATGAATTATTAATGCGATTGGTGGCTCAAATCACATCTTCGGACTATTACAGTTTAGTATTTACGGGTTCTAGGAGATATGAATTTGGAGACAATCTTTTTTTTGAATGAAGTAGTTAAGCTAGACAACAAACAAGATATTGATATAGTATTCCCAGTTAATGAAAATAGTTGGAAGACCATCAATAGGGTTTTTGATTGTGGTAGCGTAATTACTAAAACGTTTGAGAATAATGATAAAGGTATTACGTTTCGTTATCCATCGGGTTCTATTTCAGGGTACATTGAGGTTTTAGGATATCGCATTAATTTGATAGGAGTACAAGCGAAAGATATTGATGGTTGGAAATTTGCGACTTCAATTATAAGTAAGTCATGGGAGCATTTTCCAAAGTTAAAGTACGATAAAAAGTATAGGGTTTCTTTTTTCAAATTACTTAGAGCGGCAAAATAATTTAAAATAATGCTTGTATTTTATCAAACGGTTTGGTAATATATAAACGTTAACTAAATCAGGAAGTCATTACGAACTTCCAAAACATGAGCAAGTAAGAAAGCTCAAAAAAGAAAGAGAGAGTGCAAAATGGATATGATTCATGAGTACATTAGGGAGCGGGTTGCAGGTAAGGGTAAGCAGAAGGTTGGAATCATGGTTGGGTTGGTTCATAATGGAGTAATCTGTACAGGATTTTCAAAGACGAATCTGAAAGCTGGTGATACGTTTGACAAGGATGAAGGATTTCGTATTGCAAAGAATCGTGCGCTAGGGGAGATGGAATCGCCTGAACTTCCTCCGCAACTTGTTCGTCCTATGCGAGAGCTTCAGATGCGTTGTGTTAAGTATTTCCAGCAGGCGGATTTGCTTTCTACTAAGGGATGTTATAACGAGATGTTTAAGCGTTCTGTTAATCGTTCATTGAGTCAAACCAAGTCTTGTAACTGCAAATGTAATAAACAAAACACATATCTTATCAATGACATTATCAAGATGGAGAGTGATTTTTTTGCAGGTCGCAGTGACAAAACATTGACTGAACTTTTGGATATCGAAAAGAATTTCATTATGGAAGGTGGACTTTCGACTCCAAATGCAAAAGCGATGATTAATTCTTGGAGAGAGTTTTTGGAACAGGTATAATTATAAATTGTTTAGCTTGCTTCGTTGGCTGAATTGGCAAGGCGGTCATATCCTTTAAGCAGTTCAATGGAATCCTAGGAAAGTACACGGACTGTTGGATAATTGTACAATATAGGTTCAAATCCTATACGAAGCATTTTTATCTTGACTTATAATAGATTGTATAGTATCATATTGAAAATTAAATGGGGTGGTTAGCTTAGTGGTAGAGTTCCAAGACCTAATGTTAACAGCGATAAATGCTAAAAATAGTTAAAGCAAATATCGTAGGAAATTGGAGGACACAAGTTCGAATCTTGTACCGCCCCCTACTTTTAAAGGAGTAAATATGATAGGAAAAGTTATGATTTGTCGTTTTTGCAGGGCAGAAATGCTATTTGAGGGAGATTATTGTTGCGATTATTGTGGAGCAACATATAATAAGTTTTCAGACAAATGGACATTGCCGACAGTTGAAGTAGTTTGCGACAAATGTAATTGCAAAGTTTCCATTCAAAATAGCAATTTGAAGACAACATTGAGTTCTATTGAGTTCTATACTAAAGTCCTTTGTGATAATTGTATCATATATTGAAGGACAATTCTATCTCAAATCTGTATTATATTCTTTTAAACATCAATAAAAAAGGTTTAATATGGAAATAGAAAAATGCATAAATTGTGGTTGTCTGATAGAATCCGATAAAATGAAAGACTTCTTAAAGACTAATACTTTAAAAAATGTCTGGATAAGAATTTGTGAGATTTGCTATGAAGAAGAATTAGCAGAAGAAATAAAAGAATAATGAATCAACTACCCAATGACTAAAGATCATTGGGTTTGCGAGACCTTATCTCACAATTAGCCAGTTGATATGGCTTGCCTATAAGGTTTAATCTACCGTCAATAGGTAGATTAAACGAAACAGGGAGTTCTACGCCTTTCACTTTCTTTCTCATGGCGTAACGATTGGCAATGTTTATTGATGCATTCCAATCAGCATCAAAAACCTTGTTATCGCTTGTGTAATATTACATGGGTTTCAGTCATTCCAAAGAAAGAGGGCATACCTAAGTTGATTGAATTTTTACAACAACTTCAAAAAAGTAATTAACTTTTCACTAGACGAAACTTTTTTGAAGAAAAAGCTTGCGTCTTCACGGAATGTGTGATAATGTATATGTATATTAAATAAGAAAGGAGCATAACATGAAGGTTAGCATTGAGTTGAATGTAGATTGGGATATGTTGAGCAATCAAAAGAGGGCTTTAATTGAAGCGATAAATAATAGTGGGACAGATGCATTAGAAGGAATTTTGAATTTGATTGACGATATTCAAGATCAAGCAGCATCGCAACTTGGGAATGATGTTGTATTTAAGGAATTTTGGGAAGATGAAGAAGAATAATTAACTTCTCATTATTTTAAAAGAAATAGTATTTGACTTCTCACTGAATGTGTGATAATGTGTTCGCATATTAAATAATAAGGGAAGGATTAAATGATGATGGCAATGGTTTTTGTATGGACGCTTCAAAGTGTGTTTCAGGCAATATTTCTAGGGATTCTTTTGATAGCTGGAATTATTTTCGGATTGTTTTTTGTGTTGATGATTTTAGTAGATCGGTTTAAGTTTAAAAAGCACAAACGATTGCGTAATAATAAGATAGGACTTGACCATCTAATTAAGAAATAATTCTTAACTTCTCACTAGACGAAACTTTTTTGAAGAAAAAGCTTGCGTCTTCATTGAATGTGTGATAATGTATTCGCATATTAAATAATAAGGAGACAACTATGAAACATACTATCCCGAGTTCAAATCCTATTTTCTGGACAGACGATAATGCTGAAAAGTTGGGACTTCTACATAATCTGGTTTCAACTGTTTCAAAACTTAATGAGAGTAGTTCTTTCATTGAATCAGTGCAGGAATGTATTAAAATATCTAATCAGCTAATGGAAGATACGGGTTTGAGACCTCCATTTCTCATTCAGTTAGAAGATCAATGCATAAACGAACAAAGGGAATATTTAAAATCAAAGAATGAAAACTTGTAAAACTTGTAAGAATTTTAAACGTGGTAAATGGCATAAGGTTATAGACCCGTTGGAAAGTGAAAGACTTGGCGGGAGTTGTCCTTTGCTATTATCTGTATTAAAGATGGAGAATTCTGAAATGATATGGATGGAAGATCTAGCCATACAAGATACTTTTGGATGTATTTTTTATAAAGAGCAATAAAATGAAAAAAGAAACAAGATTTATTATTCAAGCATCTGGAGATTTTCTAGTAGAGAATTTTCCAGACAACTTAGAATCAATGAGCATGGAAGAAATAGAGAGTTTTATTAATTGTAACTCCCTAGATAACAATCCTTTTTGTGCTTATGAGATATATGAACAGATCAAGGCATCCGCTTTTTCATGGATGACCTTTTTCGATTCATACTTTGAAAAAGAAAATACTTGAAGGTTTTTTCTATTTTGTATTAGAAAATTACATATTTAGCGAGGTATAAAAATGATATGTAACAATGAAATTTCTACTCCAGTCTGTATCAATTGCGGTACTATCCCGATTACAGAGGAGTCTATAAAAGCTTTGAATGATAAATTACAGAGATACGAGAATGCATTAATTCAAATGTCTAAATTTTCAAAAGCAGATTTTTGTAAACCAAGTCCTTCATGGTTTATTGAATTAGCGAAAAGAACATTAGAGTCAAGCTAAAAAATTCTGGCGTGGAGTTCATTATGAGATCCGAAAAAATCGAGAAAGACAAAAATGCCATTGATGAAGTTATCGACAACTATTAATTCAAAAAAGTAAAAATTACTATTGACATTGATTGATAGATGTGATATATTGTTCTCATAATAAATTAACAAAGGATTAGATTATGGCTTCTCAAATGGTTCTTACTTGCGTTGGATGCGGAGAAGATAAGGGAACAACGAAGACTCAATATGAAAAGCTTTTGGCAATGGGAAAGGTAGAAGGATATCTTTGTCGTAGTTGTCGTCCAAAAAAGACAAAAGAAATTGTTGAAACCAATGGAATTGTTGAAAGCGATACAGCGGAGACAATGGTTGATGATATTGTAGTTGTTGAAGAAATTAATCATAAGTTAAAGCTTCCTGAATGGATGAAGAATTATAATCCGTCATGCAATCATCCTCTAATGGCTAAAGAAGAATTCAAAACGATTAGCACTTGTTTTCGTCCTGATATTTTTTATGGAAACAAGCGCAATAACAATGATGATGGATCTTGCGATGGTTGTTTGATGTTTAGTTATTGCGGATGTTTGACGAAAGTATTGAAGAAAAAAAGTTGACAATCAATCAAATTAATGATAATCTATTTAAATTATGACTAAGAAAAAAATATTTAATGAATGGCTACCTGCAAATGAATTGGGAATTGCAGAGGGGTATATTGAAGGGTACGGGAGGATTGCGATAGAAACATTAAATTTCATGATTTATTTGGAAAATAAACTTGACATTTGATTTCATAGATGCTATTATGATGTTTTAATATAGCTATAAAGAAAGGCGGCAATGAAAATGAAATTGTATACGACTTCCAAGGTTGACGATGTACAGGGGCTTATAAACGATGAAGAAACTGGTAAGACGATTGCAGTTTGTTATGACGCCAAATATTCTGCTTTAATTGCTGCCGCTCCTAAGTTATTGCAAGCGTTGAAAGATAGTGAACAACGCATTGATCAACTTTGTGATTTAATTAATGTTCCTCCTAAAGGGAATTTTAAGGTAAGAGTTGCGGATTGGACAAAGGAAGTTAGCAACGCAATTGCAGAAGTTGAATATTTTTCTTGACTTTCATTTAATTTTAGTATAATATGATTTGAAAATGATAATGGGAGTATAACATAAAGGACAGTGTCACTGGTTTCTACCCAGTTGTGTGGGGGTTCAATTCCCTCTACTCCTACCATTTTTAATTATTTCTGTTTTTTTGGAAAGAAAAAAAGGAGATAGACATTGACTTTGACGATTACAAGAATACGACGGCTTATCCTACCAAACCCAAAAAACCTTATCTGCATAAAGACCATTCAAGCTGCGATGTGCTTAAATACTTTGAAAAGCTAAAGGAATATGAATCGGTAATGGTTGAATACGCAAAAGGAATTAACATTTACCAAAAAAAAAATTGACGAACTTTACTGCACAATATCAAAAATCAGTTATCAGTAATGAGGACAATGATGTTTATTTGATTGATATTTTACAGTTGACTTCTCACTGAATGTGTGATACATTACATACATACAAAATGAAAGGATGTGTCTGATGAATGAACAAACAAAACTTAATTATAATGATGCTGGTCATATACAACTTTTGTCCAATGATGCTTTGATTAAAATTGCCCTTGGTAAAATTAATATAACTAAGGTTGCAAAAGAAGAAATAGCTGCTCGTGGCTTTGATAAACAGAATCAATGGGTTGGATTTGCAAAAGCAGAATCTGAATGGAGTTTTGAATAAAATAAATAAATGCCAAATTGTTATCATGTTTGGCGTTAATTGATTGGAAGGAAATTATGCAGGAAATAAATCACGAAAAGATTGTAGAATTTTTAGCATTGGATAATCTTGACTTAAATATGAACGCTTTGATTTTGGAGTATGCACATAAGAGTCAAAAGAATGTTCGCCGTTTGGTTTCATTGATTACAGATATAACGGATGTATCTTTAGCTATGGCAAAAAAGCATGAGAATGAGTTAGTCCATGCCGTAGAAGATATGGTTCATGCTTCCGATACAAGCAAAGACAAGGATCTTCCGCCTGATAGATATGTTGTAAAGTATTGGAGAGGGATTAAGGAATTGTTCCCGAATGCAGAATGTCAAGCGCATAGTCAAAAGGCAAAGGAGTTCTTTCACCAATTCGTAGAGCAATTAAAACTATGCAAGGATGAAATTATTGATCAATGGTGGGCAACAGAGGTGGTTTATTGTAATGATTTCTTGAAAAAAGTTTTGGAAAATAATGTATAATAATGTTCAGTAATTAATAAATAGGAGGAGATAAAATGAAGAAAATGATGATGGTGGGTAGTGTTTGTATTAGTATGGTATGCGGAAATGTGTTTGGGGGAGATGATCCAGTAAATGTTAGACTGCATCAAACGGGGGATGAATACGCAATTGAAGGTAGCGTTGATCTTCTTGCATTTTCTAAAAAAGAACGTGAAGCCAGAAAACTGAAGAAAGCTGAAATTCAAAATGAGACTAAAAATTTCACGCGATCTGAAAAGATTAAGTATCATTTCATGCATAATTGGGAGTGGTATCTTGGGGCAGTTGGTTCGCTAGTTCTTATTGACCGAGTATCAGATAATAATGATTGGCTATGGTACAAGAGCGATAAGTCTAAGAAGTTGAACCTAGAAGGACACGCTCCAGGTTGTGATGGTATACATGAGCCTATTGTAGAGACTTATGACGATGGAACCACCGTTATATTCCAACCAGAAGAGTATGAATGCCTGCTATAAAAGTTTAATCAAATTTATAAAAAACCCATATAATTTAATATATGGGTTTTTTATTTTAATAAGACTTGACATTCGGTTAATATTTTGATAATCTAGTTTCAACAATTAAGAAAGGATGAGAAGAATTATGGAAAACAGGAATCATATTGACGTTGGGATTGATAGGCAAATTGTTGATATTGTAATTCAGTTTATTTCAACTGCAAATGACAAGATTCAGGAAGAACTTGCAGATAGGGTAGAATATGATACAAACAATTTTGTTACAGTAGAAATGTTCGAGGAATGGCTAACAACCTTTGATGTAGAAAATATCAACTGACATACTCCCACATCTAAAGAAGTGGGGTTCTAGGCTCGCTTTCGCTCGCCACAGTCTTTGCCCAGACTGTTTTTTTGAATTTAATCAAAAATTTAAGTTAATCTTGGTTATCGTATTAACTTGTTATACATTTAAAGTTTTACTCTACTAATGATTTTTAGTAGAAACCTTATACTTAGCTTTCAAAGAACATTAATATTGTACAGGAAAATTATGAAAATATCCTTTAGTCATTTTAAATTGTTCACTTTCATCCAACAGCTAAAGCAGTTGGCTTTCCCGCTCACCATCGTAAAAACTCTTGACATTCCAATAAGTTTGTGATAATCTAGTTTCAACAATTAAGAAAGGATGTTTCAAATGATTGTAAGATGTATGGTTGCTGCTATTAATGCTAACGGCGAAGCGGATTTTTATTTCGTCAAGGCGGATTGTTCAGGATGTCAGTATGACGTTGGTGAACATTATGATGCCGCTGAAAACCAAGCCATTGAAAAAGGATATGAGCCAAAGTTGACATTTGATGAATGGGATACGGCAGGAAAGTCCATCTTAGATCATTTTGTATGGGACACGGCAACAACGGTTAATATTTGATAATGTGGGTTAGTATTGAAACAATTATTAATGAACAACTTTCTAATGCTGGAATAGATGTAACGGTTTATGATTTTTAATTGACATTTGTTAAGTATTCTGTTAGTATATATTTAACAATTAAGAAAGGATATTTAGATTATGAAAGACAGCGCCGAACGGTTGGAAATGTTTATGCAAGAAGAATATATTGACAATCCTTGCATTGGGGCACCTGATATTTCCGCAGCTATCAGAGATTTATTGACAGATTTAATCCATATTGGTATGAAATATGACGTAGATATACAGGATAGACTTGTTGATGCTGAAATAGTATATGATGAAGAAGAAGTTGAAGAATCATAATGAATAAACATAAGCAAGTCGCAATTAAAGCATTGAGAGAATCCAAAGGCGATGATTTGTATAGAGCTAAACACGCCTTTAAAAACTATACAAATAAACAAATGAATGAGCCTTATGGTAATTATACCGAAAAAACTCCAACTCAAATTCTTGAAGAATATGAAAAACGAGAAAAAGCCATAGACGAAGCTATTGCATGGCTCGTAAGTCTTAACGAATGATAATTATAAATGAAAATTAATACAAAACAACTTTGGATGATTGTTGAAAAAAATACCAAAAAAGTACTATTCCCTACTTATTCCTTCAATAATAAGTCAGGCGCGTGGGCATATTTATCTGCTGACATACTCCCACATCTAAAGAAGTGGGGTTCTAGGCTCGCTTTCGCTCGCCACAGTCTTTGCCCAGACTGTTTTTTTGAATTTAATCAAAAATTTAAGTTAATCTTGGTTATCGTATTAACTTGTTATACATTTAAAGTTTTACTCTACTAATGATTTTTAGTAGAAACCTTATACTTAGCTTTCAAAGAACATTAAT
>Ga0316607_1000310_pt1 | contig 18871 bp, 15 predicted proteins | sample MIS2016062E_MG_FD_207674 | JGI IMG/M metagenome (GOLD analysis project Ga0316607, IMG submission 207674) | Microbial mat bacterial communities from Middle Island sinkhole, Lake Huron, Michigan, United States - MIS.2016.062E | ecosystem: Environmental > Aquatic > Freshwater > Lake > Sediment...
GATTAATTGATTTTAATGGTCGCCCGTTAATCAGTAAAGGGACAAATCCCGGCTGATTTGAAGTTAGCGCCACTAAATTATTCAATCCTAAATCAATACTAGCTACTAATTCTTTCTGATTTTCATCAATGGTGGACTCCGGCTCATCATAAATTACCTCGATTACATAAGAATCACATTTGGGAACCAGTCTAACTTGACAAATTTGCTCTGGTTTTATTTTGGTTTTAATTAAAATATTAGTCCCGGACAGCTTGATAATTCCTTTCTTCAATTGCTTGCTACTAATCGCCTGAATCGTATAAACGAGAATATTCCGACCCTTAATTTTATCTTTGTACTTCGGTAACTTCGGGCGACCCGTGAATCTCGCTGACTCAATATTGTAAGCTTTAACAGCTTCAAAAAATGATTTCCAATTCTTGTCCAGTATCATCAAGATTTGTTGACTTACCTTGGCTGGTAACGCCTTATATGCTTGATGAGACTTCATCAAACGGTTCATTTCGTTGTAATTAATATAACCCCATCCATAGACAAAACTCTGACGAATAACGTAGTTAGCGACGTTGTAGAGATTTTTTGATTTAAAGGCTAATCCGTCAATTTCAACAAAACGATTCTCGGTGGATTTAATGATATGTCTTTCTGCTAGTTGCATTCAGACTCTCCATTTTTTAACAATCGCAATAATTCTCTCAGTTGAGCCTTCTGACTATATGATACTACCATTGCTTACTACTGCTTACAAACTTAATAAAGTTTTATAATACTTAAGACCTTGACATACTCACCGCCCTAAAAACTGCGGTGGTTGCTGAGCGTAGTCGAAGTATGATTCTTGACACTTCCGAAAGGCGAAGCTACCGAAAGTAGTCTGACTCTCCTGAAATGTCCATTTAGAGTCGTGGCGATGCCCCATCCCGACTTTTCTCAATTTTAGCTTAAAGCCGTCCTAGAAGGACGGGGTTTTCGACCCATTTTCTTGATAAAAAAACCTAACCCAGAAGTTATTAGCGCTGGTGTTAAAAAATATTTCAACGTGCAAGGGAGACAAACTCCTTTCCGTCTCACTTAGTACCAAATCGCACTGCTCTCTAGCTCGGCCGATGGGAATTGTACCTCGGTGGTTTCTGTGGCTTGTGTGGAGGTGAAGGTTTGCGATCGCCCTTAATTCCCTTCCATCCATTCGAGAGTTAACATATACATAGTTACCTGCAAGATAGACATCCGGCATCTGATGTGAGCCGATTATACTGCGGAGTGCCTCGCGGTTAGTCTAAAATAAATTCAGAAAAATGTCAAAATATAATTAGATAGGACTTCTGCAATGACAGCCCGACACGGATAAACACAGATACACGGATTAATGTTTTTTAATCGCTCCTACTGACTAATGACTTCGTTATTTATAAAATCTCAAATTGTAAAGTTATGTCCCAAAAAAACGAAACTGCTGTTCTCATCTTATCACTCCTAATTACGATCGGGCTAGCCGGTACAGGTATTTGGTGGCTGACAAACCGTAGCGTCATAAATCCCGGAGGTGTCTCTCCCGAACAGACGTTTTCCAATAAATCCCCGCAGTCTGAACAGTCTATGGAGCAGCGTTTGAGCGCGGGGAAAAAACTGTTAATTCCAGGCGGAGCAACAGCCAAAAAACAAGAAGCTGTACAGGCGATCGCATCTGGCAATTATAACACAGCTATTACCAACCTAGAAACTTCCCTGCAAGCCAATCGCAACGATCCCGAAGCCTTAATTTACCTCAACAACGCCCGGATTGGCAACCAAAAATCCTACATGATTGCTGTAGCTGTTCCTATTGGTAGCGATATCAATGCGGCTCTCGAAATTCTGCGCGGTGTTGCTCAAGCTCAAAATGAACTAAATCAAAGTGGCGGCCTTAGCGGTATTCCCTTAAAAGTGCTAATTGCTAATGACGACAACAACCCAGAGATAGCTTCGCAAATTGCCAATGCTTTAGCAAAAAACTCGGAAGTTTTAGGAGTAATCGGACATTTTGGATCAGACACAACGCTAGCAGCAAGCAAGGTTTATCAACAAAATCAATTAGTAGCAATTTCTCCTACCAGTACGTCTGTCCAACTCTCAGGAGTTGGCAGTAATATATTTCGGACAGTGCCGAGCGATCGGTTTGCGGCTAATGCTCTCTCCCGCTATATGCTGACAAAATTGCAAAAGAAAAAAGCTGTTGTTTTTTTCAATTCTGCCAGCAGTTATAGCAAGTCATTAAAAAATGAGTTTACCACGGCTGTCTACGCAGATGGAGGACAAATAGGATCGGAATTTGACTTGGCCAATCCTAATTTTAATGCTGCTGACAGTGTTAAAGATGCGATCGCCCAAGGAGCCGAAGTCATCATGTTAGCATCCAATTCAGCCACCATAGACCAAGCTTTGCAAGTAGTGCAAGTAAACGCGAAACGGCTGCCCTTATTAGCAGGAGACGGCGCTTATACGGCTAAAATACTGCAAATTGGTGGAGCGGGAGCAACAAATATGGTGCTAGCAATTCCTTGGCACATTCTGGCAGATCCGCAGTCAAACTTTCCCCAAACATCCAAACAACTTTGGAATGCTGAAGTAAGTTGGCGCACAGCTTTAACCTACGATGCGGCGATAGCTTTAATTGCCGGTTTACGGCTTAATCCGACTCGTACCGGGATTCAACAAGCTCTCTCAGCGTCAAATTTTTCGGCAACTGGGGCTTCTGGTGAGATTCGATTTTTACCTTCGGGCGATCGCAATCGAGCCGTTCAGTTAGTAACTGTTAAACCGGGAAATCGCACAAGTTATGGTTATGAATTTGTACCGATATCTGGTTTGTGAGCTATTTGCCTTTTATGAACAGGCAAGATGCCTGTTCCACAATAAAATTCATCTCTTGTGGAACAGGCATCTTGCCTGTTCTTGAGAATGGTGTAATATCAAATAAGATAGAAGAACAAGTTTGGATGGTGAATCCTATGACTTCTCAAGTTTTGTCTCCGGTGATTGTTGACTCTTTACCAGAACAGCGCGTGGTGCTGGAGGGGGTAAGTTGGCAACAGTATGAATTATTGTTAGCCACTTTGGGCGATGATTTTCCAGCTTTGCGGTTGAGCTATTTGGAAGGAATGTTAGAAATTATGAGCAATTCCCCCCTGCATGAAGAACTCAAAACAACGATTGGGATGCTGATGGAAGCGTATTTTCAGGATACACGTACCCGCTTTCATGCGATCGGTTCGGCGACGTTTCGCAAGGTTGCTAAGCAGCGCGGATTGGAGCCTGATGAGTGCTATTGCTTAGGGCAGAAAAAGGAGTTTCCAGATTTGGCGATCGAGGTAGTGCTGAGTAGTGGCATGGTGGATAAGTTGGAGATTTACCGGGGGCTGGGAGTGACGGAAGTGTGGGTGTGGGAGGCTGGGCGATTTACGATTCGTCATCTGCGGGCGGATGGCTATGAGTGCCTTGCTAGGAGTGAGTTGTTGCCAGAATGTGACATTGAGTTGTTAGCCAATTATGTGAAACCAGAGGAACAGTTTGATGCGGTGATGGCTTTTCGGGAGGAATTGAAGATGCGATCGTATAACGAACAGCAGGAATGATTTTGGGCGATCTAGCCGTTCAGTTAGTAACTGTTAAACCGGGAAATCGCACAAGTTTCGGTTAGGATTTTGTGCCGATATCTGGTTTGTAAACTATTTGCCTTTTATGAAGAATGAAAGATGTTAGATAGTAACAGTCGTGGATGCACGCAGGGTCAAAAACCCTGGTGGTTGAGCGGAGTCGAAACCCTGCATCAATATCTCTCGGATATATCCACCCGGTCACGAAAGCTGCCCCCCTGAGCGTAGCCGAAGGGGAGTCGAAGTGTTCAGAAAAATTTGGTTTTTTAACCTTAGTTCAAAGAGGGATTTACAACAAGAATCCCTTTACCAGGGCCTTCGTAAATTTCAACCCTAGATACTTGTCCACTACCGGCATAAAATATTACTTCTGCTTTCGATTGAGATGGCATTGATTGCCAAATACCATCTTTTGACAACTCCAGATTAGTGGTGAATCCATCATCCCAGCTAATTGTAATTTGGTTTGGATTCTGCTTAATTGAACAGCCTATTGTTTGTGCCTGTCGCTGATTCTGTCCGTAGAAACTGCATCTAGCTCGATAATTTTCACTAGAGCTTTTCGTCTCGGCTTGAACACCGATACTGAACGCGGTGAGAGATGCTAGGAGCAAATTTGCTACCACAGCAGCTTTATAAAAAAAAGATGAGTTGAGTTTCATGGTTCGGAAATTTCGAGAAGAATAACTTTATGTTACTGCAAGACTCATAGCGTGAGATCTAATCAGGATCTAACAGCGAGATGTCGCTAAACTTGCGAAACTACGATCGCCCTAACTTGTCGATTCCGCTCAAAAATCGCCCGCGGCTTAAGCTGAGTAAAAAATTTAGTAGATAGACCTCACCGATCGTGTTTAGATTATTTAATATTTTCACAATTTCATGATCACGGTAGTTTGTTGAAAAATCAAAGAGGATTGCTATATCAAACTATAGCAATCCGTATCGCAGACAAATTAGACGACTTTGACATCTAACTAAAGGTAGATAAATTTTAAATAAGTTTGAAAAAGTAGGGGACTCTTCGATAACACGTAAAAAAATCTCAAAAAAACTCGATCGCTCCCCTCAATTGATCGATCAAGAAATTCTGACGAATCACCCAAGGATGACGGCGATGGCGATCGGTAATTGCTGAATACCCGGTAACAGAGCGTAGTCGAAGTGCACAAAAACCCAACCAGTCAAAAAACTAATCAGAAAGTTCTAATTGCGATATAGCATAGCGGGCCACGGCCAAACTAACTCTAGCTTGTTCTATTTCCGACAATTCAGTCCAAGGTCTTCTAGTAGCCATCACCACTTCCACCCCGAAGGAATCAGCCTCTCGCATGGCGTAAGCCAAAGGACGCGCCAACACCTGCAAATCTTCCTCAGCCCACTGAGGCAAAATATTTAATACACACTCTACCATTTGGTCAGCTAAAGATTGACACTTAACAGTTGCTTTTTGGACGCTTTGAGCGATGCTAGCCAGAAAATCTTGAGGAACCAGAGCAAATTTATCGCGCAAAGACTTTTGCAGAGTAGTAGCTAGCCAAACTTGTTCTAATTGCGCGAACAATATTTGTGACTTCTGAGCAATATCGCTGTCGCTGAAGGCATCAAACAGGGCAAATTCTTGCTCCTTCGCTGTCAAATAAGATTCTGATTCAAGCTGTGCAGGATTCCAGGGGTAAGCAATATCAGTCTGAACAATTGTGGCGAGAAGTTCCATCTCAGCCTGAGTTTGAGAGTCGCGAAAATATTGAGAATCAGTAGATTGGGTAGCCATGATGTCATACCTAAATGAGAAAGGAAAATACAGAACGGGGACTTCGATCAGAGCGAGTTGCGAGTTGCGAGTTGCGAGTGGTGAATCACTCTGTTAACTCCCGACTTAAGGCTCAACGCCCAAAACTTTTCTGTCACTCTATGGTCACGCTCGCGGAGTCGAAGTGGAGCGGAGTCGAAGTGGAGCGGAGTCGAAGTGGAGCGGAGTCGAAGTGGCCAAAAATTAGCTACACCAGCACCTTAATTCGTTCCGCAATCAGTTGCACGCTCCGCCCTAAGTTTTGGCAGCCTCAATGGTAAACTCAAAAATCTGACCTTGAGAACTGCCAAATTTGAGCTGAGTGCCCGATCGCAGCAGCAGTTCTTGATGGTGAACTCTCTGCCATCCGTCAGGGCCTAAAACTAGAGTCCCATAACGAGAAAAATCGCGCAGGAAGTAGCTAGGTTCACTTTCGTTATCCCTGATACTGTTACGGCAGAAAATTTCTGCGTGTTTTTGAGAAACCCACTGTTCTCGAATCACTACATCATTTTCTTCCCAGCGTCCGACTCGAACCATACCAGCGCGAATTGGCCAAACCTGATTTGTCGTTGAACTGCGGGAATTGCCATGATTGCGATCGCACCCCCGCAAATAAGCACAGGAGGGCAAACGTCCCAGCCAAGTAGAAGAATTTACAGGCAATTCAGTTTTAATATCATCTACAGGCTGAGTCAGTTGCCCGTCGAACTCCGGGTGCATATACAACACCGGTAGCGTCCAAGCCGGTTGATTGAACTTGTAAAGCGTCAGTAGCTGCTGTCTAGCGACGGCCACAGCTCGATCGATCGACATCCGTCCGGCCAAAGCTTGGGCGAAAGTTTGGATAAAACTCAAGGCCTCGCGATCGGCGATCGAGTCCCGCATCCCCAAAACCGCCGGCACCCCGTGATGGATCAACACCTCTGCCAAACTGCTGCGGGCGATCGCGTGTTTCTGGCCACCGCTAGAATCAACCATCTCCACCGCCGGCTGAGCGCCCCAACAGGCATTAAACACCGCCAGAGTCACCCGACAGCGGACTAGCACTTGAGCCAGTTCAGTACCGTTAATCGTGGTGTCCGGCCCCAAAAACAACAAACCGCCGTCGGGGCCTGGTATCCCGTGGCCCGCGTAAAACAAGATGTTATAGGCTTGGGTTTCCAGACGAGAAATTAGTTCGGCTGGGGTGGGTTCGATCAGAGTATCGACGTGAGTCGGAACACTGATGTCGAAGTATTTCCCCGAATCGTCGGTTTTATTGGCATTTTCCAGAACACTAGCCAAAGCCAGTGCTTCTGCTTCCAACTGCAACTGACGATTATTCACCTTGGAAAATTGAGAATTCGCCACTAAGCTTGATTCTCCTTCTCCCAAAACCAGCAAAATATTTAGCGATTCGGCTGGATGCAGCGGCCCCAAAGGCTCAACATTGCTGGTAGTGCGGCTAAACAGCAGTTGCTGCGACAAAGAAATGGCAGGTTGACCAGCTTGAGGCTGCATAATTTCCCAAGGTAAAGCAATTAAATAGGGTTCCCGCAAGTCTAGTCGCACTCGCAGGGGTTGATTTTGCCCGATCGCGATCCCCTTACTTTCTTGGAGACTACCTTGAATCGGCCCTTCAAACAGCCACTGCCAAAGATTAATCCCCAAATGCTGCATGAGGCGACTGCTGTAGCTGGGGGGTGGCGACGGCGGATTTTGCTCCCCCCTGTCACCCAGCCCCCCTTCATCGAGGTGGAGGGGCACTGGGGGCGCCGATGGAGGTAGCTGTAGCGAGTTATGGGTGGGTTTTTCCGTTTCTGACCGTATCTTCTGGCTGTTTTCCAGAGTTGAGAAACAGCCGTCAGGATTTAGGGGCAATTCGTGAATTATCCCGGAGGGAGAGAACATTTCCTGCCAAGCTTGCCACGCTTGGGATAGGGTGTCCGGCCACATACAATCATGGTGAACGTAGCCGCTGGGATAGGGGGCTTGTAGAACCCAGGTGGCAAAATGGTTTGCCCCAGCGGTTCTCAGGCGAGCGATCGCTATACTGAGGCAAGGACTTTCAGGGCGCGCCATTCACAACTACCAACTCTGGATATAAGGTCGATCGAGTTTCTCTATTAGTAGTTTATCTGTTTTGCGGCTGATAGAGTTTTGAGTTTTGGGTTGGGGAAGGGGAAGTTATTTCGGGAATTGTAGGGGCGGGTTTTACCAACAATAATTGCCTAAAACCCATAATCTCGTAAACCCGCCCCCACCCAACAGCAAATCCCTTACTTACCTGCTACTCAAAAATTTCTCGAAATTCGGTATATCTACCCAAGTTCCCGTAGCATTTGACTCCTGAGTCAAATCCATCAACAACTGGGAGTAAACCCCTTCCCTCAGCGACGGTATCAAAGATTCCCCCGCTAAAATTGCTTCTACCCACCTATCTACTACTCGAATAAACGCTGCAATTCTCCCATCTGGATAAACGCGAGGAAACTCCAATCTTTGAGGAATTTTGATTTCAGCTAAAGGTTCTCCTCCTTGGGAACCCCACAGGCGAAATCCATGTACATAATCTTGCTGATTGTCACTTCCCAAAACTAATGTGCCATTACTCCCGTAAATTTCCATCCAGTGTCCCCGCCCTTGATAAGTAACAGAACTCAAGCAAACTTGACAAGGCGTTCCGCCTGCTAATTCCAACATCAACATACAAGAATCATCCGCATCTACTGGTTTTAATTTTCCCGACTCATTCGGATCGGGGCGCGCCGAAATTCCTGTGATTAATTGTCCAGAAAGTCTCTTTACTGGGCCGAACAGCCAGTTAATATAATCAAAGACATGGGAACCTGTAGCGCCCAAAACTCCGCCCCCTTGATCTTTTTGTGCGTACCAATTCCAAGGGCGATTAGCATCAGCGCGACTAGACACCAGCCAGTCAATTTTAATTAAACGCTTTTCTCCCACATATCCTGCTGCTAATAATTCGGCTAGCATTTGCCAAGCAGGAATGAATCGATATTCAAAATCCATTGTGGTTATTACTCTCGATTCCCCATTTTTTAAATGGGTTTGAGATTCGCCGTTCGCCAATTGGTAAAGTTCCTTAGCTTCTTTTACTGTTAGGGTTGTCGGTTTTTCTAGCAATAAATGCTTGCCTGCTTGTAACACTGTTTTTGCCATTTCAAAATGCAAAAATGGCGGTGTGGAAATGCTGACGCCCGCTACTTCCGGGATGGCGACTAGATCTGCGATCGAGTTGCAAGCATAGGGAATATTGTGGGCGGAGGCGATCGCCTGTGCTTTGTCCAAATTCCGGTGGTAAACTGCCACAACCTCAGTTTGATGATGTGCCTGGAATCCGGGAATGTGAACTTTTTGACCGAAACCTGTACCGACTACTGCAACGCCAATTTTAGACATAATTTAATAGTTGGGAATTGGGAATGGGGAATTGGGCATGGGGCATCGGGCATTGTTAGCTGTTAGCTGTTAGCTGTTAGCTGTTGACTGTTGACTGTTAACCGTTAACCGTTAACCGTTAACCGTTAACCGTTAACTACTGACAACTGACAACTGACAACTGACAACTGACAACTGACTAATGACTAACAACCCATTCAATTACTTGTTTGCCCAAACAAACGCCGTCAAACAAGTCAATTTCTCTGATACCTGTAGGGCTGGTGACATTAACTTCGGTGAGATAACCGCCAATGATATCAATGCCAACAAAGTACAGTCCGTCCCGTTGTAGCACCGGCGCTAACTGAGCACAAATTTGCAGTTCTCGATCGGTAATTTCGGTTTTTGCCACTCGGCCACCCACAGCCATGTTGCCGCGAAATTCATTGCCGGTGGGAATGCGGTTGACAGCACCGATCGGCTTCCCATTCAACAATATAATCCGTTTATCTCCGTCTTTTGCTTCCGGCAGATAAGTCTGAACCATGACTGGAACAGTACCTTGTTGAGTGCTAATTTCGACTAGGGAATTGAGATTGCGATCGCCATCTTCCAAAAATAAAATCCCTTCCCCAGCTTTGCCGCCCAAAGGTTTAAGAACAGCCGCTCCTTTTTTCTCGACAAATTGCCGAATCACCTGCTTGTTTTGAGAGACAATTGTTTCTGGGATCGCTCCCTCAAATTGCAAAGCGTACATTTTTTCATTCGCATCCCGCAATCCTTTTGGACTATTAACTACCAAAGTTTTAGCGGGATCGATGTAGTCAAGCAGGTAAGTAGCGTAAAGGTACGGAATATTGACTGGGGGATCGCTACGCATAAATACTGCGTCCATTGCTTCGAGAGGCTGCAAAGTAGGTGGTTCCACCTCGTACCAAACCTCTGTCGCCGCCCAGCGTCCTTTTACCAATTTTACTGGGGTTAGTGTCACCCGACTGAGGATTCCCCAGGTTTTGCCGCCGATGACGCTTAACTCGTTGGCTTGAGTCGCCCAGACTTCGTGACCCAACTCTTGAGCTGCCTCCATCAGCGCTACACTGGTATCGTGTCCTGGAATTAGCCTCGCGAGGGGATCGATGATGAATGCAAATTTCATTAGACTTGTCCAATAATTATTGTGGAACAGGCATCCTGCCTGTTCGAGACAGGCTTTTTTGGAGATGTCTATTGTTAGTTGGCAATTATGAATTGGTCGCAGGAAAATTCCGCAAGCTAAAAGTAATTTTTATTTTGCTAGCAGTGGGTCTAGCTGGCCGAGAGCATCCAGTTCGTGGATGTCGTCGCAGCCGCCTATGTGTTGGTCGTTGATGAAGATTTGGGGCAAGGAGCGGCCTCCGTTGGCTCGATCGCTCATTTTAGCTCGTGCAGCTTCATCTCCGTCGATCGCGTACTCTGTAAATTTCACCCCTTTTTGCTTGAGCAGTGCTTTGGCACGAATGCAAAACGGGCAGGTTCTCCAAGTGTAAATTTCTACTTTAGGGGCCATCGGATACTCAAACAGTAACAATATTCTTTTATTTTAATCTTAACCAATCTTATTTAAATTTTTATCTAGTCGCAGCCAACAAGCTAGCTGTCAAGTTATTTTTCATACAAGTTATTTATTATTATAAACCAATAAATAACTACCCGCCCTTAAATAAACGGAGACATTTTGAAGGCAAACAGCAGATTCATCAGCCTGGCTAGCGCTGCTGACCAACCTGCTTATTTCGCTTTCTGCCGGAACAGATCATTCCTGCACCTGTCAGCAGGAGTGCGATCGCAGTACCCGGTTCTGGGATAGCTGTTGACCTTACCGAAGGTGCGTTTATATATATATTGGCAAAGCTCGGCGATGCCGTCGGTTGGACTACCGGCAATGGCGGTATCGGGTCTGCTATGACTGCTGGTGATTGGACTACCGGCAATGGCGGTATCGGGTCTGCTATGACTGCTGGTGATTGGACTACCGGCGGCACTACCGGGTCTGCTATGACTGCTGGTGATTGGACGACAGGCAATGGTGGTATCGGGTCTGCTATGACTGCTGGTGATTGGACGACAGGCAATGGTGGTATCGGGTCTGTTATGACTGCTGGTGATTGGACTACCGGCGACGGTACCGGGTCTGCTATGACTGCTGGTGATTGGACGACCGGCGGCGGGACCGGGTCTGCTATGACTGCTGGTGCCGGTTGCGGAGCTGATCGGGATGTTGCCGATCGGGATGCTGGTGATTGTGGACTGGGGGTATTGTTAGGGGCGCAGGCACTAGAAAAATTTCCGGGCCCGCACACATCTATTTGAGCTGAAGCCGGAGGGGCGGCAGCTAGATAGTAGAACCCTGTTGCCATTGCGGCCCAGATTCCAATTGCTAGTTTTGCCAGTGGCGTACACATAACTATTTAGTTAAACAGTGGTAAAATCCGAAATAGTCCTACAGATTAGGGCTGCACGGGCAAGGATTTTCGAGTTCTTACAAGTTGATGTTGGCTTTGGATCGGGTCTGTAAAAGATGATCCTGCGCTTGAGGCGATCGCCCAAACGCTTTAATAACTTTATTCTATTTCACATTGGCGCCGTCTGTTTGAGAACATACCGCCAGAGTACCCTCCCCGATCACATACCGCAACATCTTCTTGCAACCTCTTAACCAACAGCCGTTACAGCGATTAAAAAAGAGTATTTTTACCTTGACTATCGCCTCCTGCCTCTTTGATAAAATACTATATTTCGCAGAACGCAAACTAGATCTGCCGTATATAGTTGGCGCAGACACCTCTTTGATCACATACTGACTACTATTTTATCATCTCATACTTCAATGATATCTGTCCTCAGTATAGATACTTATTTTTCAGCTTGTCAACTACTTAAAAGCAATATTTAAGTATTTACCGAGGGCAGATGGCTGGTGACTGAGCTTAGTCGAAGTGTTGTTGATTAACATATTGAATGAGCATCCCTAGTCTGTCGCGGAGTGTTTCCATGCCGAGACCTTTTGCCGCCGATATAAATACGGCTTGAGGAAACTCTTCTCGGGCGAGGGCGAGAGTATCTTCATCTACTGCGTCGATTTTGTTAAAGGCTACAATGGCTGGTCCAGGGGTTACGGGCATATCTGTCAAAATATTCATGACCGATCGAATTTGACTTTGCCACGCGGGATGGGAGAGATCGACAACGTGCAGCAAAGCATCGGCGTCAGTAACTTCTTCGAGGGTAGCGCGAAAAGCGTCGATCAAAGAGGGGGGTAGTTCGCGAATAAAGCCCACTGTGTCTGTGAGGACGATGGACAGTGGTTCCTCGGCGACGGGGCCCGGAATCGTTAGCCGTCGGGTGGTGGGGTCGAGGGTCGCAAATAACTGGTCGGCGGCGTAGACCTCGGAATTGGTGAGCAGGTTGAGCAGAGTGGATTTGCCGGCGTTGGTGTAGCCGACGATCGCGATCGAGGGTACTTCGTGCTGGTGGCGGTTTTGGCGCAGCCGGAAGCGGTGGGCTAGCAGTTGATTTACCTCTTGCTGCAAGCGAGCAATCCGTTTGGCGATCGTCCGCCGTTCTGTTTCCAGTTTAGTTTCCCCAGGCCCTCTGGTACCGATGCCGCCACCTTGTCTCGACATGGCCTGACCGCGACCTCTGAGCCTGGGCAGGGTGTACTGTAGTTGAGCGAGTTCGACTTGCAATTTACCCTCGCTCGATCGAGCTCTTTGGGCGAAGATGTCGAGAATTACTTCTGTGCGATCGACTACGCGAATACCGAGCAGAGTTTCCAAGTTCCGTATTTGTGCGGAGGAGAGGTCGCGATCGAATACCACGAGGTTAGCGCTAATCGTCTGAGCCGTCAGGGCAATTTCCTGAACTTTGCCTTCGCCTACGACTGTTTGGGGGTGCGGGCGCGATCGCTTTTGGCGCACTGTTTGCAGTACCTGACCCCCAGCGCTGTCAACCAGCCGCGTGATTTCTGCGAGTCCGTCCTCAAAATCCAGCAGAGTCATCTCCTGAGTCATTACCCCTACTAGGAGCACTTTGTCTTGATCTGCATCAACTTGTCTGGCGACAAACTCGCCTTCAAACTCTGCTTCGAGTCCTTCGACCACATCCAGAAAGTCTTGGTCTGCGAGCTCGTCGAGACTCAGCGGTTCAGATACTGTCCACGGAGAGTTGAGAGTGGGCATTTGTGAGCTTTGAATAGCAGATTCTGCTACCTGAGAACTCAAAACTGACAACTCCAAACTGGCCTGATGTGCTTGGGGGATCAGGTGAGCGAGATAGGTTGCTTCGATGTAACCGGTGGCACCGCCGCCTCGGCGCTGAAATCCTAGCCCTGTCAGTGTCAGCCAAACTAGGGCGTCCAGCCGCTGAATTGCCATTGCGGTCAGGGCGGCTTCGCTTGGTGTTTCTGGTTTCAGGTGGGTGGCGATGCAGCGAATGCCGCTGAGGCGACCTCCTCCGTAGCGGGGCAATTCTACGGGCGGAATCTGCGTTTGGCGGGGACTCCCGACGCCGACGCGAATTACTTGTCCGCGACGGTTGATGTAGATGCAGATTGGTTTGTCAATTTCGGTGCTGATGGCGGCTACGCGCTGGGCAAATTCGGTCGTGGTAAAGCGATCGCCCGGAAGTCGCTGGTGGTAAAGTTTTTCTAGTTGCTTGAGCTGGCTGGACTTTAACCCTTGCAGATTGCCGTAGATGGTTTCGATAACTGTTTCTCCCGATCGCTCTGTTTATCTAATTATTTTAATTATGACAAGCGCGATCGTGTTCTGGTTTTGACACTCCCCGCTCTAAAGAGACGGGGATGCTTTAGCAATCCATAACTGAATTCTAAAAGGCGCAGTCAAAGCACCCCTACTGATTCCGCTGAGATTTAATCCCAACTTCACCGCTACTTTTCTTAAAATGTTGGCTGCGCCATTGCAATCTGCATTAATCAACCAGCCATTAGCCGAACGATACAGACCACGCTTTACTCGCTTGCCAGACAATGGCCACCCTTCAGGTTTTTCGCCGAATGTAGGTAGCAGGTCAGAGTCCAGGAATGATGCCTTGGATGTATACGATTCTTCGGTTTCAACAAACTTCAAGCCATACTGCTCACACAATTGAGCAATCCGATTTTTCAGTCTGGCAGTAGGGATTTGAACAAACTTCTGATTTGTTTTGGCTCCCAAGTTAATCTCTTGCCGTTGTCCTTTATTCCAGCCAAAAACCACTGTACCAATGCGGTTTTCTAAGCAGTGATTGATTACCAGTCGAGTCGCTTTGTTGACCGCATCTCTAACTTGACGGTTGCGCTTCTCAGTGATTCCGGCTAGATGTTTAGACCAAAACCCTTGTAGCTGGTTTTCTTTCAGGACTGATACTCGCTTGTTGTACCACTGATTCAAAGACTTTAAATGCAAGCCGTCCACGATTAGAGATGTGCCTACATTGCTCACACAGGTCAGCCAGTTGTTCAATCCGGGGTCAATCCCTAGCGCTTTGGCAAAATCTACATCAGCCTGAATGGATGGAATCTGATAGACAAGCTCTAGATAGAACTCTCCATTTCTGGGCAGAATCCGATACTCTCTGATGGATTTGTATTCAAGGTTTGACGGCATGGGCAAGTAGAACTCAGCCAGACCAAACCAGACCTTGACCTTACTGCCCAAAGGGAATCGCAATCCTTCAGGTTTAAGCTTGACCGCTTGCCTTGGGAATGTGACAAAAGTCAACCCTCCATCTCGATAGCCAGGAAGCTTAGGCTTCTGATCTGTCTTGCCAGACTTGACAGCTTTGAGCAGTCCAATAAATGACTTAAAGGACTCTGCCACTGTCGTTAGGCATTGTTGAGCCACTTGCGAATATATTGCTCCAAAATGAGGATTGTTGGCTAACTCCCGATGCAAGTCGTATTTGCTGGGGATTTTACCATTCTTGAAATACAACTGACGAGTATAGTAGGTTCCACAGTTGGCAAGCTTGGTAGCTTCACCACACAAAAACTCTAAGGTCGCTTTTAGATCTTTGTCTGGGCTGATTAATATCTGCTGACATCCAAACATTGTGTTATTACCTATTCACTATAATAACACAATGTTATTACTTTGAGGAGTCTTATGACAACTAAAAAGCATCCTGTTCCCGCCTATTTGGACGAGAAAGAGTTTAAGATTCTGACGGAAATAGCGGCTGTTTGGGGGTGTAGCTTATCTGCTGCCATCAAGAGGTTGATTCGAGAGAAAAAGCCGTCCTAGAAGGACGGGGCTTTAGACCCAAAAATCATGGTAAAATGCGGAAGCAACCACGCTTTCTATCCTGATCAAAGGGCGCTTTCGCTTGCAATTTCCCGAACAAGAAATCTTGCTATCTCGCGAGGGAGACTACGCTTTGTGGATGCCTGGAGTGCCTCATTATTGGTCTGCGGAGGAGGATTCTGCGATCGTCACTGTGCGTTGGCCTTCCCTATCTGGAGATAGATAGTTCTGGAATTAAGAATTAACTTTAACTTCGGGAACCAAAACCCGGCCCTTGTAACCCGCACGCTGGTAGCGGGCGATCGCCTCTGAGGCGATAACACCCGCTTTACCGCTTTCAACCAGCGCAACACAAGCACCACCAAAACCTCCGCCCGTAAGCCTTGCACCAAATACTCCGGGGGTTTCCTGCAATATTGCGGCTAGGGTGTCTACTGCTGGTGTCGAAACTTCATAGTCGTCGCGCTGGCTGGTGTGAGAGGCCTTCATTAACTGACCGAAACGCTCTGCTGACAAGGGCTTCAAGGCTTTGAGGACGCGGTTGTTTTCAGTAACGACGTGGCGAGCTCGCCTCCTGAGAGGTTCTGGTAATACTTCCACAGCTTGCGGAGTGGCGAGATCTCTAAGGGCTTTAACTCCCAGTAACCGGGCGGCTGCTTCGCACTCGGCGCGCCGCTGGTTGTAGCCACTACCTGCTGCTAGTTGGTGGCGATCGCCGCTGTCAATTACTAAAATTTCAGTGCCTGTCGGAAATGGCACTGGGCGGTATTTGAGGGTGCGGGTGTCCAGCAATAGCATGGAGTTGGTGTCGGCTAAACTCGATGCCATTTGGTCTATGATGCCGCAGTTCAAGCCGGCATATCGGATTTCGGCTAGCTGTCCGATTTGAGCTAGCCGCACGTCGTCTAGGGGGAGGTTGAGGAGGGCGCGCAATCCTCTGAGGGTGGCTATTTCTAAGGCGGCGCTGCTGGACAAACCGGCGCCGATCGGCACATGAGAGGTAATGTAGAGATTTATTGGCGGTATTTTGTATCCTTCTTTTTCTACAATTCTGATGCAGCCGCAGATATAACTAACGAATTTTTGCGGTATGGTATCGTCGTCTGAAAAATTGATCAGTTCGTCAAATTCTACTGAATAAACATGATGTTTGTGGTCGCTACTAAATCCTACTTGTACAGTTGTGCGTTGGGGAATAGCAGTAGGCAGTACAAATCCGTCGTTATAGTCTGTGTGTTCACCAAGTAGGTTGACTCTGCCGGGGGCGCTGGCTTGGGTTTTGGGTAATGTACCAAATACTCGTTGGAAGTTCATTTTTTGGGCATGGGGAATGGGGAATGGGGAATGGGGAATTGGGTCTGGGGAATGGGGAATGGGGCATGGGGATTGGGGATAAAAAAAATTATTTTTCATCGTTGCTCCTTGTATGATGACCAATTTTTTTCCTGGATTCAAGACCTGTTAACAAAAAGTAACCATGTCGGCATCGCGGCAAAAACTATTGGCTTGTGATATAATGACAAATTAAGATTTTTCCCAAATTTCAAAAAATGCGATCGACCATCCCCCGGAAACAGTTTGCTCAACATTGGCTCAAAAGCGAAAAAGTTTTAGATAGGATTATCAAAGCTGCGAATTTGTCAGGCGATCGCGTGCTCGAAATCGGGCCTGGTACTGGCATTCTCACCAAGCGCTTGCTGCCTGCGGCTGAGTTTGTTGTTGCTGTGGAAATCGATCGAGATTTGTGTCTCAAGCTAGCCAAACAATTTGGCGCATCCGATAACTTTTTATTGCTGCAAGGCGACTTCCTAGAGATGGATTTGGATGCTCAACTCGCTGGTTTTCGCAAATTCCAAAATCCGAATAAAGTTGTTGCCAATATTCCTTACAATATTACGGGGCCGATCCTGCAAAAACTACTAGGAACGATATCTGTTCCTGCTGCTAAACCCTTCGATTCGATCGTGCTGTTGGTGCAGAAAGAAGTAGCGGAAAGACTTTATGCTAAACCGAGTTCGAGAGCCTTCGGCGCGCTGTCGGTGCGGGTACAATATTTAGCAGAATGCGAGTTAATTTGCGACGTGCAGGCTAAAGACTTTTTTCCGCCGCCAAAAGTTGCCTCGGCGGTGGTACGGCTGCGTCCGAGATTGATAGAAACTCCTGCTGTTAATCCGCGCCATTTGGAGAATTTAGTTAAGTTGGGATTTAGTAGCAAGCGCAAGATGCTGCGAAATAATTTGAAAGGGGCTGTGGATTTAGATAAACTCGTTCAATTGCTAGAAGAGTTACAGATAAATCCTCAATCTCGCGCGGAAGATTTAAGCGTTGCGGAATGGGTAAATTTGAGTAATAATATTATGTCCGATGTTTGAAGTTCAGGATTTTGTTAGCTCCCCGTAGAACCCCGACTTTTTAGAGAAGTCAGGGTTCTGGGAAAGTTTTCCAGAATTCCAGCATAATATTTCCTTTGAGTTATGAGAAAATGGACTCTGACTGGTGTAAATTAATTTCAACCTGGGGTTTCCTTCACCGCAACCTAATCACTTATGCGTTCATATTCTCTGCTAGCTTCAGCAAAAATCAATCTGTATTTAGAGATAATAGGCGATCGCCCAGACGGATATCACGAACTGGCGATGGTGCTTCAAAGCATAGATTTAGCCGATCGCATTGACTTGCGGGCGATCGGTACAGACACAATTCGCGTGCGCTGCGATCACCCCCAAGTCCCTGCTGATAAGAATAACCTCGCTTACCGGGCGGCCGATTTGTTGGCGAAGCAATTCCCCGATGCTTTGGCGAGATACGGGGGAGTCGAAATTACCATTCACAAGCAGATTCCGGTGGCGGCGGGGCTCGCTGGCGGTTCGGCAAATGCGGCGGCGGTTTTAGTCGGGATGGATTTGTTGTGGCAATTGGGACTCACTCAGTCGGAGTTGCAAGAGTTGGGGGGAACTTTGGGATCGGATGTGCCTTTTTGCATTGCTGGAGGTACGGCTTTGGCAACCGGTCGCGGGGATGAACTCTCGCCGCTGCCGGATTTGGGGAGTTTGTGCGTGGTGTTGGCGAAGTACCGAAATCTCAGTATTTCTACGGCTTGGGCGTATCAAACTTATCGCCAGCAGTTCAGTAGTTCCTATTGTGCGCCGGATGATTTGGATTGTCGCCGGGAACGGCTGCATTCGGGCCCGATGGTGGGGGCGATCGCCCAAAAAGATCGATCGAAAATTGGTCAATTGCTGCATAATGATTTGGAGAAAGTTGCTTTACCTGTGTACCCGCAGGTGTTGCAGTTGCGCGAGGCTTTTGAGTCGGCGGGGGTTTTGGGAACGATGATGTCCGGTTCTGGGCCGACGGTGTTTGCGTTGGCTGAGTCTTTGGCCCAAGCCGAGGAGGTTCGGGAACGGGTTAAAAGTGCGATGGTTGGTGAGGGAAGTCGAACCATCGCCTCTCCAGATTTGGATTTTTGGGTAGCAAAGTTTAGCAATACTGGGATTCGGATTGTTTCGGAGGGAACTGATTTGAAACCGTAGATGAACGCCGACAGGGATGAATCTAATTTTTTCGAGAGTATCAGCTTGAAAAACTGGTAAAATGGAACGAAACACGGATTTTCATTTTGGTCAATTAACCCGAAATCTAAAATCTCAACTCTCAACTCTAAAATCGAAATGGCTGATTTAACTAATCCCAATTCTACTTCTCAATCTCCAACTTCTGCTGAGGATGGTTCGTCGGGATCGCCTCAGCCGCCAACGGTATTGCGGTGCGTGACT
>Ga0316607_1000311_pt1 | contig 18838 bp, 10 predicted proteins | sample MIS2016062E_MG_FD_207674 | JGI IMG/M metagenome (GOLD analysis project Ga0316607, IMG submission 207674) | Microbial mat bacterial communities from Middle Island sinkhole, Lake Huron, Michigan, United States - MIS.2016.062E | ecosystem: Environmental > Aquatic > Freshwater > Lake > Sediment...
GGCTATTCTGTTTCAAGAAGGGAAAAAAATACAAATCGATATGCAAAATGCAGCCGATTTGTTGGATTTATTAAATCAATTTATCAATTATGAACGTCCCGAAGTCAAAGAATTTAATACGGCAGTTACCAAATTTTCGGAAGATTTGCCTACTATTTTGGATTCTTTGCGAAATATGATTGGTGTTGAACTTGCCAATAATACCCATTTTAGCCAAGAAAGTAGCCTTTTTTTGCAGCTTTGCCAAAGTTCCATTAATCCAAATCTTAGCCAAAAAGACGTTTGGGAAATGTTGATTCAGCATATTTTGACCGAAGAAATATTTTTGTCTATTTTTTCGAATGCCGATTATCATAGAGAAAATAACATTGCTCAAAGCCTGTATAAGGTCGAAAAAACCTTTTTTAGAGGGCAAACCAAACAAAATTTATTGGCATCGATTCGTCCTTATTACAATACGGTCAAGGCAAGGGCTTCCGAAATGGTCAGTCATTCGGACAAACAACGCTTTTTGAAGGCTATCTACGAAAATTTTTACAAGGCATACAATCCGAAGGGAGCAGACCGTTTGGGCATCGTCTATACGCCCAACGAAATCGTCAAATTTATGATAGAAGGGACGGATTTTTTATTGGAAAAGCATTTTGGAAAGACTTTGGGCAGCAAAGGCGTAGAGATTTTAGACCCCTGCACAGGTACGGGAACTTTTGTAACGGAGTTGATTGAGCATATTCCAAGCCACCAATTAGCCCACAAATTTGAGAACGAAATACACGCCAACGAAATGGCATTATTGCCGTATTATGTGGCAAATTTGAACATAGAAGCCGTTTTTCAACAAAAAATGGGAACATATAAAGAGTTCAAAAACCTTTGTTTTGTGGACACTTTGGACAATACAGACGCTTTGCAGTATTCGGGCAAACAAAATGCCTTATTTGGGTCGCTTTCTATGGAAAATGTGGAGAGAATTAAGCGACAAAATGAGAAAAAAATTAGCGTTATTATCGGAAATCCGCCCTACAATGCCAACCAACAAAACGAAAATGACAACAATAAAAATAGAGAATATGCCGATATAGACAAACGAATTAAGGAAACTTACATCAAAGAAAGCACCGCCCAAAAAACAAAAGTATATGATATGTATGCTCGTTTTTTTCGTTGGGCAATGGATAGAATCCCCGAAAAAGGCATTATTTGTTATGTTTGTAATCGTAGTTTTATAGATTCTAAAACTTTTGACGGTTTTCGTAAGATTTTAGCGAAAGAATTTGACGAAGTGTATATCGTGGACACGCAAAGTGATGTACGAGCAAACCCAAAAATAGCGGGAACGACTCACAACGTTTTTGGCATACAAACAGGCGTAGCGGTGATTTGGTTACTTAAAAAGTAAAAAAGAAACCGCACTTTTACGCTGACTATGCTCTTGCCAAAAGGCTGACCTCATAGGCTTAGGATTTCTTTTGATACAAAATTACTAAAAAATAAGCAAAAAATCCACTATTTTTCACTTATATAAAATAGTAATAAAACAAGACCGCTATTACAAGACTTAGCAAACCATACAACCATTTATTATAAAAAAGCAAATGAAAAACCATATCAGGATTTTTAAGGTTTTCACGTCCTAATTTTTGATGATAGTCCGTATGGCAATTAGGACAAAGAAAAACCGTTTCATTGTTTTTTCCAAAAACAGATTTTGGTAAAATATGATGCTCCTCTACATAGGTATGTTTTCTACATTTGGCACATTCTTTTTGTAGCATTTTTCTAAGCGTTTAGTTTTGCCCTAAGAATAAGATGCGAAACTGCCACCTGCGAATCCAAATATAGTGTAGGCAAAACGCTTAGTTCAAAGTCTGTATTTTGTAGCAACTCCTCCAATTTTGGATATATGTTTTCCAAATCTTCGGCAGTCGATTTTTCAAAAAAAAGGCTTAATACTTCCAAAAAAGACAAATTAGTATCTTGCAGAGCTTGGGCGGGATTTATTTTTACAGACAAATTAAGTTGTAATTGTTCTTGGATTTCTCTGTAACCGTAGCCGATTTTCCACTCCAAAACCGACTCCTTAGCACTTGGAACGGCTTTTTTCCATTCTTGAAGGCATTGGTTTTGGATTTCTTGTGAAATATTTTTTAGAAATCGTGTCCAATTATTTTCTTGTAGCATTTTTTTAAGATTTTAATTTTCTCTGCCGTTGTTTGTGTCCTCACAAACGACTGTCGTTTGTGAGGACACAAACAACGGAAAAAATGATAAATGAGTATTTTTTGAAAACAAAGAAATTATGGATTCATCTTGCCCTGTGGTTTTGAACGTAAAAATGATTTTATCCTCATTGAGGGCTTTTGTAAGCACTTTCAAAATATTGATTTTTTTGGAATCTATTTGTGAAAAGTCTTTGAGTTGCCGTAAAAACTGTTCTTGATTGGGCAAAAAACTTTTTTTGTTTTTTCGCACTGCCAAGCCAAAAGCAAAATTTGAGTTGATGGCTTTCAAACAATTTTCCAAATTTTTTTCATTGGCTTTCACTATGGCAGCCAAGATTGATTGATTATTTTCCAAGTCAATTTCTAACTCCAAAAGATTATTTTTGCCAAAACCTGTTTTTTGCTCATAAAACATCTTTTTGAATGTCCGTATTTTGCTTTTGCTTTGTGGAAAACTTTCGAAGTAAATCAAATAGACCTTAAAATTTTCCAATAAATTCAATAGAAAATCGCTTGTTATTTTCTCAAAAATAGTCCTTTCTTCTACTTTGTCCAAAAGTTGAATATCCTTTGGCGATAAGCCTTGCACAGAAAAAGGATAGTTAGAAAGATTTATAGGATTTTTGTTGGTGCTAATCATTTTCCCAATAGTGATGGTTTCCTAATTTGTTGGGCGGTTCTCCCGAATTAAAATGCGGAGGCTGATTGCCTCTGCCGTCTTTATCTCCATAAAACGCTTTTTTGTCTTCTCGAATATGGTATTCTATGGCTACCACTCCGATAATGAGATTAAAAATATAAAGTCTAACATTTCTATCATCCAAACTGTATTCTTGTCCCTTGCTTGTTTGTGGATAAATGACCGCTTCGGGCTGTTTGGACATCGGAATATTGGCATCTCTTTTGGCTGCCCTAAAAGCCGCTCTACGACTTGGATAAATTTTCATTCCCAAATATTCTCGATATCTTTTGAGTGTATTTGTACTGATGACCGAAACATGAATCATTCTAAAAATTTAATATATTTGGGAAGGAAATAAAGTTTGCTTGTAGGCTTACTTTCCACACAAAAATATAGTTTATTTACGAAAAATACAACCAAAAAATGAGCAAAAAAGCCAAAATCTACTATTTTTCGCTGACCGACCAAATGAAAAAGCAAGAAAAACTTGATTGGTTTTCGCATACGTCTTTTTCCAAAATCCCTTTTGAAAAAATAGAACCCGACAAAAACGGAAATTGGATAAACCTAACCGACAACGATTTTGAAACTTTGATGCCCGTTTGTTCAAAAGATGTAAAAAACGGAAAAGGCGGAGAGGCTATTTTTGAATTTTATTCTTTTGGAATTAATACATCAAGAGATGAATGGGTGTATGATTTTTCAAAAGAAAATTTGGCAAATAAAATGCAGTTTTTTATTCAAAAATACCATGAATTGTTAGAAAAAAACGATACTTCTTGGGACATTTCTATTAAATGGAGTGAATATTTGAAAAACCTTTTTAATAGAAAACAGAAAATAACATTTGATAAAAAATTGCTTATCGAGGCAAATTATAGACCTTTTACGAAACAGTTTTTTTATGCCGAAAAACTTTTGAATGATAGACTTACACAAAATCATTATGATATTTTTGGGGAAAAATTAGATAGAAATACGCCTTTTATTGCTTTGATGACAGGTGCAGCTAAACCTTTTTCGGTATTACTAAATCAAAATATTTCTGACCTAAACTATTTGAGTCCTGCTGCTGGTGGAACATTTTGTTTGCCACTCTACCGCTACGAAAAAGGCGAAAAAAAGGAAAACATAACGGATTGGGCATTAGAAGAATTTACGAATTATTATGATTTACGATTGACGGAAAAAACCGAAAATCAGCAAGCAAAAATCCAAAAAATAGACATTTTTCACTACGTTTATGCCGTTTTGCATTGTCCTAAATACCGACAAAAATATGAGCAAAACCTCAAAAGAGATTTTCCACGAATCCCGCTATATGAAGATTTTTGGAAGTGGGCAAATTTTGGTAAAAATTTAATGGATTTGCATTTGAATTACGAAAATATAGAAAAGTATCCTCTTGTCGTTTGTGAGGACACAAACAACGGCAAAAGAACTAACAGTTCTTTGAGAACTGTTAGTTCTGAAACCTTGCCAAAACCCAAATTAAAAGCCAACAAAGAACTTGGCGAAATTTTTATTGATGAAGTAACAACTTTAACAGGTGTTCCCGCAGTCGCTTGGGACTATAAATTGGGTAATCGGTCTGCTTTGGAATGGATTTTAGACCAGTACAAAGAAAGCAAGCCTTCTGATGCTACTATTTTGGAAAAATTTAATAACTACAAATTTGCAGACTATAAAGAAGAAGTCATTGAGCTGCTGCAAAAAGTCTGTACGGTTTCGGTTCGAACAATGGAAATAATTGGGGAGATGTAGGGTTTTCATTTGAAATGTACTGAAAATTTTAAAAATTATTTGTAATTTTACACTATGGATAAATTAGGCTACATAGAAATTAAAATAAGCGGTTCAAAAGGAAATCTTGAACTATCACCCGACAACTACGATATTCGGGAGATAATTTCTATTCTTGAAAATGCAGAGAACCTACTATATCCTTATGACAAAAAAGACAGACCTACAATCAGTTACAACATTGAAAAAGGGTCTGTAAAACATATTCTAAAAACATCAATTCAATATATAATTGGTTTTAATGCCATTATCGGACAAGTCAATCAAGTTCAGAACATTGACTTTTTAGAGCTTTCCACTGCAAAAGCATTTGAAAATATACAAGATATAGCTTCAAAGAGAAATTATGTTTTTAGTATCAAAACTTCACTTGACAACACAAACGAAGTAAATATTGACATAACAACAAAATTTAAGCGAACAGAAGCAATTTGGGCAGAAGCTGAATTTTATTTTTATGGGAAAGTGACCAATGCAGGAGGAAAAGACAAAGCAAATATTCACATTTTTACAGAGGATTTAGGAACTATAAGAGTGCAGACACCAATTAGTTTCTTAGAAGAGTATGAAGATAATTTACTTTATAAAACACTTGGAATTAGAGCAGTTGGAAAACAGCACTCTGAAACTGGCGAAATCGACACATCAACACTAAAATTTATTGAACTTGTAGATTATCAGCCTGAATATAACGAATTCTATTTAAAAAGTTTACGGGAAAAAGCAAAAAAATCTTGGCTTGGAAATATCAATCCAGATAATTGGTTAACTGAAATCAGAGGAGGTTATGACGCATAAATCTGTTTTACTTGACACCAGCTTTTTCTTGCGTTTTCTAAATGATGAAAGTCCACTTTACAAAAACGCTGACAATTATTTTCGTTATTTTATTGAACACAAAATCACAATGATGATTTCAACCATTTCCATAGCTGAATATTGTGTTGGTGGGGACATTCACGAATTGCCATTGAAAAATCTTCAAATCGTTCCGTTTAATCTTGACCATTCAAAACGAACTGGAGAATTTGCAAAAATTGTATTCCAAAATAAAGGGAAACTCAAACTAAATGAAAGAAATATTATTCCAAATGACACTAAACTATTTGCACAAGCCGACTGTGAAAAGTCAGTTGAGTTTTATCTTTCGTCAGACAAAGAAAGTTTCAAAATCTACAATCTATTAAAACAACATACAAATCCAAAATTCCAATTCATTGACCTGAATACACCATATAATCAAACATTTGGTGTTCTTGACTTTGGATAAAAAGGAACTAACGCCCAACATTATGTTTGCGAAAAGGCGGGCTAATGTGCGTAATTTCGGCTTTTGTGCTTTCTATAAACTTTGTGCATAGGCAAGGATATGCTGTTTAATCACGTCCTAATTGAAATAAAAAATCAAGACTTCTATTTCCTTCCGCAGCAATCGCCTAAAAAAATCATTCAAGGCTAAAAAAAGCCTCCCAAATCACAAAGATTCGGGAGGCTTTTTTTTATTCTACCCGAATACCAATAAGCGTAATATCATCACGTTGGGCATTGTTGCCTTGGTGCATTTTTAGTGCTTCGAGATAGATTTCTTTTTGTTCGGACATCGGCAGTTGCCAATGTTGTTGGAATAATTCCATGAGTCGCATTTTTGAAAAAGGTTTTCTACTTTCGCCACCTGCTTGGTCGGCAAAACCATCTGTTGTCAAATAAAAAACATCTCCTTTGCTCAAAACAAGTTCCTTACTCGTAAAAGGCTCTAATTGACGTTTGCCCAAAAGAAGCCCTCCGATGCTGCGTTTATTGGCTTCCAATTTTCCAAAAGTACCGTCTTTAATGTAGTAAAGAACATTTTTTGCACCCGAAAACTGCAAGACTATTCCATTTTCGGATTTCACAAAACTACATAAAGCCATGTCCATGCCGTCTGTATTGTTGCTACTTTCTTGGCTTAGGGCTTCCCTTACGCCTTTGTGGAGTTGTTCCAAAATTTGGTCAGTTTGGGTAATTTGCTTTTGATTCACAATTTCGTTCAAAAGTGTATTGGCAATCATACTCATAAAAGCACCTGGAACACCATGTCCTGTACAGTCTATTACCGCCAAAATATGGGTATGATTCACAAAGCCATACCAATAAAAATCACCAGAAACGATGTCTTTGGGCAAATAAAGCACAAAATTATCGTCTGATATTTGCCCTATTTCTGCTTCGCTGGGCAAAATTGCCTGCTGCATGGTTTGAGCATAGTTGATACTATCTGTGATACGGAGATTTTTATCTTTCAATTGCTCGTTTGCTTTTTCCAAATCGGCGGTTCTTTCACTTACTTTTTGTTCGAGCGTATCGTAAAGAACAGAGTTTTCGATGGAAATCGCAATTTGTGTGCTTAACATCTTCAAAACCTCGATGCGTTCTTGCGTAAATGCACCTGCTATTTGGCTATGTTCCATGTAAATAACCAGCCGTACTTTGCCTTGATGAGTAATAGGCATACACAAAATAGATTTTGCACTACCTTTTTGTACATACAAATCCATGGCATAGCGGCTGTCTTTTTTGGCATCATCGGCAACTACAATTTCTTGTGTGCGGTACACATGGCGGATAATATTGAGGGCAAGCGAGTTTCTGTCTTCGTTATTGAGCGGAACAGTTCGCATAATTTCGATGTTGGGACTATGAATACTGGCTTCTGCGGCAAGCATGAGTTCACTTTGGCGGTCTTGAATAAGCAAAGCCCGTTCTGCTCCTGCGTTTTCCATAAGTACGACAATCATTTTTCTGAGCAACAAATCCAATTTGATTTCTTCAGAAATGGCTTGGGAGGCTTTCATAACGCTTAATAAATCCAAAGAATTTTGTCCGTAGTTAGTGGTGAGCAAACTGCCAAAACTGCTGGTGTGCATGGTATAGGCTGTATGCAAATTACTTTTATTAAATGCTAAAAACTGCGGATAATTTTCTTTGAGTTGTTTAACTTTTGCTTCTGCCCCCCAAGTTTGGTAAGCGGCTAAGGCTCTTTGAAGATAGACCTTGGCAATGTCGTTTTTGTTTTTGGACAAGAAAAACAAAGCCGCCCGCTCCGAAGCAAGGGCTGTATATTGTGGTATTTCCATTTTTTCGGCAACCTCTATTGCATTATCATAATTGTCCATTACGGTAAGTCTGTCACCTTCTATGCGGGCTTTTTCGGCTTTTACCAAATAGTAGTGCGGTGCAAAGTTATCGCTACAATCCAAGAGTATTTTTAGCTCGTCCAAACACTCGTTAATAATAATCGCATAGTTTGACTTTTGTTCGTCGTTAGCTTTGTCGTAGAGTACAGATACCGTGAGGGCAGAATAGAGATAGTATTCGCTACGCCAAACTATATCTATTCCGCCCAAAATAGCAATCCAAGTATTCCGTTCTTTCACCAGTTGGTAGGCAATTGGATATATATTCAAAATATATGAAGATTGGAGTTTATATCTTTTGTAAATAGCTACCAATAAGGGTGCTGCATTGTTGAATGTATCCAAAAAATTCTGCTCATGAAACCCCTCACAGTCAAATGAAGGCTCTGACACTGCATCCCAATTTTTGATGAGATTAGTAAAACCTAAATACATATTCATAACCATGGGCAAGTTGTTATTTTTTTGTAAAAATAACAAGGCTTGTTTAGTTTTTTCTATGCCTATTTCGATACTCATAGGAAAATAAAAACGAGGTAATGCACCTATCCCATAGGAAGCATATACAAAGTCTCCCAATTCTACTCCCTTTTCGTAGGCTTTTTGGTTAAAGTTTCCTGCGTAATCAGTTTTATGGATAATAGGGGCAAAATAAGCAAAAATATGATATACTTTGGGCAGAGTAATCTCAGTACCTTTTCTTTCTTTTGCTAAATTTCGTGCCAAATCAGCAATATGATAAGCGCTTTTAAAGTCCTTAAAGCCTGCTCCGTAGATAATGGCTGTAAATACATAAGCAGTTATAGAATGATTGGATAAACCAAATTTTATACTTAAATTATTCATTTTCATAGCCAAAAGCCCCAAAGCAGCAGGCACGCCGACAGTCGCACAGTCCAAAGCCATTGCCAAGATTTCCATTGCCGCTTTTATATCTTGTTTTTCACATTCAGGCAATTCGCCCAAGGCTTCTATGCCTTTTTCGCCCACAAAAGCCAAATATGCCCCTATTTCTGCACTCGCTACCTCTTGGATTTGGGCTTCTTGGCTAAGATTTGGCAATTCCACTCCAAATATTTTTACTGCCTCTATTGCCATTTGTACTGCCTCCCCATACTTCCCTTGTCCCGATAATTGGGCTATTTGTATTTTATAAATTTCCGATTTATCCAAATCACTTTGGGCTTTGCGCATACAAGCAGCCAAAATCTTTTCGGATTCGGAAAAATTGCCCAACAGAAAATAATTTTCGCCTTGTTCTTTATACAAATCAAAGGCTTTTTTGTAATCACTTTGCCAAATACTTTCTCCAAAATAGTCTTGGGAAATGCCTAAAAACTTTTCGGCAGCCGAATACGCTGTACTCCGTTTCGCTTTTTTGCCCGCCTCGTAGTTTAGCTCGGCTAAAAGTGCTTGTTGTCCTTCACTTTGGGCATACTTGCGTCCATTGTTCAAATAATTTACCAAATCAAATAAATGTTCTTGACGGTATTTTTCCCCTTTTTGAAGCATCAATTCCCCAATTTCCCATTGTTTTTCTTCAAAAACTTCCCTGCTCAACAACTGATTGGCAGCTTGTTCGACTCTGTCGTGCAAAAAACGAAAATGAACGTTTTGGTCGCTTTCGTCCTCGATGCTGTAATGGTCGCCGATATAAGGTAGAATCAAGCCTTGCTCCAAAATTTCTACCAAATCTTTGCGTACTTCCACTTGTGGTTTTTGTGCCAACTGACTCAACAATTTGACAGGAAAATTATTGCCAATACACGCAGCTAATTGCAACAAGCCTTGTTTGTTTGTGTCCAAAGCCGCTATGCGGGCTTGCATTAAATCCACCACATTATTACTAATAGGCAAACCTGCTATCTTTTGGCTGTCCCATTCCCATATTCGTTGCGTATAATTGTAAAGAATATGTCCGCCACTGTACAAATTTTGCAAAAATTGGCTCACAAAAAAGGGATTGCCTTGGGTTTTGTATTGAATCAGTTTCGCCAAATCCATGACATTTTCGTCCGATTCGTTGAGCGTATCGGCTATAAGTTGGCTTATATCGTCGAGTTGTAAGTCTTTGAGTTGAAGCTCTTGAATATGGGGAATTGTTTTTTGGATTTCGTTTAAACTCATCATAAAGGGATGGCTTTCGTCCACTTCGTTGTCACTGTAAGCAGCAATAAAAAGCAAATGACCGTTTTCGGTATCGGTGGTAAGCAATTTTAATAAGTTTAAACTCGGCAAATCTGCCCACTGCCAATCGTCTATAAAGACCACAAAGGCGTGTTTGGGATTGCTTAAATCCCTAAAAAACTTTTGGAGAACGCTGTTAAAACGGTTTTGATTCTCCACAGGAGGCAAAGCAATGGGGCTTTCCTGTTTGCCGATAATCAATTCTATACTCGGTATCACTTCGCTCAAAACACCTGCATTATTGCCCAATGCTTCCAAAAATTCTGCTTTCCAATGTGCCAAACGTTTAGGCGACTCACCCAAAATTTGTTGGATAAAGGCATTAATGGCATTGATAAAAGCACTATACGGAATATCTCGCTGAAATTGCTCAAATTTTCCTGCAAAAAAATAGCTTCGTTTTTGGGTAACGGGTTTGTAGAGTTCCCGAATCAGAGCCGTTTTGCCTACGCCCGAATAACCGCTGCACAAAACAAAGCCTAAACCACCTTGTTCGATTTTGGCAAAAGAATCCAATAAAATCGTTCTTTCTTTTTCTCTGCCGTAAAGTTTTTCGGGGATTTGGAAGTTGCTGTTATAATCTTGGCTTGCCAATTCAAAGTCCAGTTCTTGAAAGGCTTTTTCGCCTTTTTGTGTCCATGTTTCCAAACAATATTCCAAATCCAATCGCAGCCCCAATGCCGTTTGGTAGCGTTTATAGCTATTTTTTTCCATTAATTTGAGAATAATTTTGCTCAAAATGAAGGGAATGGTGGGATTGTATGTTTGGGGGGCTTCGGGAATTTTGGCAATATGGCTATGCACCAATTCCATCGAATCAGTGCTTTGGAAAGGCAAAACGCCCGTGAGAATTTCGTAAAAAGTGATGCCCAAGGCATACAAATCGGAACGGGCATCGACGGCGTGGTTCATGCGTCCCGTTTGTTCGGGAGAAATATAAGCAAGTGTGCCTTCCAATTTATCGGGAGCTTGCAATTTTTGGTGTTCTTTTTGGGACAAAGTGGCAATGCCCAAATCTATCAAAAAAACATCTTCCTCGTCTTGCAAAAGCAAGTTCTTTGGGTTAATGTCTTTGTGAATAATGCCGTTTTTATGGATTTCGGCAATAATGCCACAGGCTCGGATAGCCAAGTTTAAAAAAAATTCAAGGGATATGCTTTTTTGCTCTCTGATAAGTTCCTGAAACGAAACCCCCTCGATGTATTCCATTATCAAGGCGTGGCGGTTATTTATTTTTCGCTTTTCGATGATTTTTCGTAAACCTGCTATCTGAAAACGCTGGCTAATTTCGGCTTCTTCGTTAAAACGAGCTACTAACTGCGGCGAAGGATATTCTTCGTTGAGGATTTTAATCGCTACTTTTTTGCCCGTTTTGCGGTCTATGCCGCTAAAAACAAGGCTATTATTGCTTTGGTGAATTTCGGTAAGTTGGTCTATGCCGTCTATTAGGTTCATGCCTTATTTTGATTTAGGGTTTATGGAAAAAGTGTTGGTAGTGCTAAAAAGTAATGCTCAAACGGTCTGACGCTTGCTTCTGTACCGTACAGACCGAAACCGTCGAAGGTAGAGCATTACATCTGTAACACTACCAAAGTGTTAAGCCAAAGTACAAAAAAAATGCTAAGATTGAAATTTTTTTAGAAAAAAAACGGCATTTGTTATGCCGTTCTTATTGTTGCTTAAAAGCTAAAAAATCATCTTTTCCAAACAGCTTTAAAAATTCGCTCTACCCCCAAAACCAAAATAGGGGCGGTAAAAATAGTAAGTAGCTCCTTGTCGATATGGAAATAACGAATTTGTGTTACTTTGTCCAAGTGCCAATTGGGAAAAAGAGATGCTTCGATATGATGTAAAACTGCTTTTTTTTCTATGTCAATTTCATAGCGTCCATAATAGGCTTGGTAACTTATAAAAGCCTCCTTGATTTCTTCTAAGGGGGCTTTTGTCCAATCATGGGTAGAAAATTTATTTCTTTGGCTGCTCATAAGTTGCGCCGCCATTGTACTGTCTGGGCTGTATGTCAAAATTCCTTTGGGGTTCTCGCCCATAAAATCAAAGTTTTGTCCGTCCTCTTGGTAAGTAAGTGAAACCAAGTGCCAAGTACCTAATAGTTGTTCACGAATATTCATTGTTAGAGAAGTTTTTGGGTAATGGTTTGGGTTACAAAATGGGCATCATTGGCAATATAGTGATGCTCTCCCTTTCGTAGAATAAAATCAAAATTTTGGATAGTTTCTTTTTTCCAATCTTCAAGCCCTTGATAAGGAATTACGAAGTCTTGGTCTGCTCCAAAAACAGTAATAGGGAGGTCAAGTGGGTTTTCGGGCAAGTGTTCGAAACTGTTGGCAAGAGCTAAATCGGCTTTAAGTGTCCTAAAAACCATTTGGAAATACTCTTGGTCGCCTCCAAAGTTTTCGAGAGTGATGTCGGTAAAAATACTTTGTAGTTCTTGGTCTGAAAGCCGATGATGGCGTTTTCCTGTGTAAGTGGGCAAATAGGGACTTGCCGAAATAAAAAGATGTTGGGGCAGAGGCAAATTGGAGGCACGAAGGCTGCGAGTAAGAGCAAATGCCAACATTCCACCCATACTATGCCCAAAAAACACAAATTTTTTGTCTAATTCTGTACGAATAATTGGTACAAGCACTTCCAAAAGTTCATCAATGTTGGTAAAATGTGCTTCGTCCATTCTTTCGGCTCTGCCTGTAAGTTGGATAGTATTGAGTTCTATATTTTGGGGAAGTAGGGCTGCCCAAGTAAAATAAGTTTGTGCCGAAGCACCCGAATGATGAAAACAAAATAACTTCATATTCGCCTCTGGGCGTGGAATGGGTTTTTCTATCCATTTGTTCGTGGAATTGGGCAATTCATCACTTGGAGAAGCATTTTGTAGGCTTTTCAGAAAATTGGAAAACTGTTTGATGCTGGGATATTTCCAAAAATCTTTTGTCGAAAAGTCGACACGATATTCTTTTTCGATACTTTTTCGGATTTGGGTAAGCATCATGGAGTCTATGCCCATTTGTGCCAACTTTTGATTTTCGTCTAAATCTGTTAAAACATAACCCGAAATGGCTGCCAATTTCTTTTTGAAAAAAACATCGATGGCTACTTGTTCGGATTTGGCTTCAAGTTTTTCTTCTATCTTTTCTTTGAAACTTGTCGAAGTATTGATTTCTGTTTCCTCTGAATCCAGCCAATACCTTTTTTTCTGCCAAGGATAAGTCGGCAAAGCAATATGGGCTGCCAAAGTATAAATTTTAGTCCAATCTAAGGGATAGCCGCCCGTATAGAGTTTGGTAATACTGTTCCCAAACTCCTTGATTTCGTTTTTATCTCGGTAGAGGCTGGGTACGGCAAGGGCTTTCCATTCGCCGTTTTGGATAATTTGCTGTATTTGTACCAACAAAACAGGGTGTGGGGTCATCTCGATAAAAACTGTATGTTGGTCTTCGAGCAAATTTTCGACGGTTTTGCCAAATAGTACGGGTTCTCTCAAATTATCTACCCAATAGTCGGCTGTAAGGGCTGTTCCGTCCAAAATTTGTGTGCGTACTGTGGAGTAAAAAGGTATATTGGCTGATTGTGGACAAATGTTTTGAAGTGTACTTCTAAGGTCTTCTTTTATTTCGTCCATTTGTGGACTATGAGAAGCGACACTCATTTTTACAAATCTACAAAATATCTCTTTTTCTTCTAATTCAGTTTTTATTTGATGAATAATCGTGGTATCACCTGCTAAAACAGTCGCTTGTGGACTATTGCTAACAGCTATCGAAACTTTATCTTGATAAGGCTCAATAAAAGTTTGTGCTTGTTCTATGCTTGTTTCCGTAAAAAGTACAGATCCTTTGCCACTTAGCCTTTTCATCAATAAACTTCTTTGACAAATTATTTGAGCTGCTTCATCTAAACTAACTATTCCTACAAAATAAGCTGCTGCAACTTCCCCCATGCTATGTCCTACTACGGCATCGGGCGTAATGCCAACAGATTGCCAAAGTTTTGCCAAAGCAATTTCTACAGCCAACAGAACAGGTTGTATAATGTCTGTTTCTTGATAACGGTTTTCGCTTTCTGTTTTGTGCAATTCTTCGACCAAAGACCACGATACAAATTGGCTAAACGCTTTTTCCCAATCATCGATACTTTGTTTGAAAATAGGCGAATGTGCATAGAGTTCTTTGCCCATGCCTGTCCAATGTGACCCTTGCCCTGAAAATACAAAGACTACTTTTGCTTCTTCGTCAGGCTCAAGTGTTAAAGTGTTTTCGGTGTTGTTCTGAACAAAACTTTCTAATTGTTGCAAAGCCTGTGCTAAGTCGGTGTTTATGGCTAAACGGTAGGCAAAATGTGTGCGGTGTAAAGCGGCGGCTGCACAAACACTTGTCCATTCGTTGTGCGTATTTTTTAGAAAATCGATGTATTTTTGGGCGTAGGCTTTGAGGGCTTGGGGAGTTTTGGCAGAAATTGCCAAAATGTCTTCGTGCCAAGTGCCTACCGCATTTTTGGATACGGCTTCCTTGATTGCTGTCGGAACTTCCTGCACAATAACGTGAGCATTTGTACCACCAAGTCCAAAACTACTTGTTGCTGCCAAACGCAAGCCTTCTTTCTTCCATTCTATAAGTTCAGTAGGAATCTTGATATTTCCGTTCCAGTTAATATGTGGGCTTGGTTTGTGAAAATGTAGGTTTTTAGGAATTTGATGATGATGAATGGCTAAAACAGCTTTGATAAGCCCTGCCAAACCAGCAGCTCCTTCAGTATGTCCGATATTGGTTTTGACCGAACCTACGTAAACAGGATTTTCTGAATTTCGTGTTTTGCCATAAATTTGCTGTATGGCTTCCATCTCGATGGGGTCGCCTAAGGGTGTACCCGTACCGTGAGCCTCTACAAAATCAATTTTTTCGGGGCTTAGATTGGCATTTTTGAGGGCTTGTTGAATAACTTTGATTTGGGATTTGGTACTTGGGGCGGTAGGTCCGTTGCTACGCCCTACATGGTTTACGGCACTGCCTTTAATAATTGCCCAAATATTGTCTTTGTTTTTGACGGCATCAGATAAACGTTTGAGAATAACAACTGCACAGCCATCACTTGGTACAAAACCATTGGCAGATTCGTCGAATGTTTTGCAGTAACCATCTTCTGACAATCCTCCCATTTGACATAAAGCTATACTCAAATTAGGTTGTGTATTGACATTTGTTCCCCCCACAATAGCTATATCGGCTTCTCCACTTCGAAGCGTTTGACAGCTTAAGTGAATACCAACTAAAGATGCTGAACAACCTGTTTCGATAGAAACATTTGCTCCTTGCAAGTCATACAGAAACGAAACACGCCCTGCACCTGTACTCCTTGCTGCTCCTGTTGCCGAATAAGCATCTATTTTATTTTTGTCGCTTGCCCATAGATGCCTTTGTTCATAATCACTGATGGCTTGCCCAACCATTACACTTGTCAAAGTATCTTTTATTTGGTCGATAGGTATTCCTGCATTTTCTAATGCTTCATGGCATACTTCTAAAAGTAGGCGAAAATTGGGATCATAAGATAGTGCCTCACGTGGCGAAATATCAAAAAAAGAGGCATCAAAATACTCAACATCCTCTACAAAACCGCCTTTTGTAAGGTACATTTTACCTTCCGAAATGTCAGGTTTATAATATTTTTCGATGTCCCAGCGAGATATAGGTATATCAGTAATCGCATCAAAACCATTTTTGAGTAAATGCCAATAAGAGTCCAAATCGACAACCCCTCCTGGAAATCGGCACACCATACCTACGATGGCAATGTCTTCGTTTTGAGGATTACTTTTGAGTGTCCGCACATCTTCTTTGAGCTGTTTAATAAGCTGTAAAGCTTTTATCATCTGCTCTTTGTAATGTTGTTCTTTTTGTGTATCCATGATACTATTGTTTTAGGAGTTAAGTTCTTGGTCTAAGGCTTGGCTTAGTTCGTCTAAGGACATTTCCGTTAAATTTACGGCTTGTGGAATGCTTTGAGGCATCTCGACAGGGACATATGCTACTTCTTGTACTTGATGCTGTGCGCCCAGTTCGTCTTGTAAATATTGGGCATACTGCTTAACACTTGGATTAGAAAAAAAGCTCGTAACACTTAATTTCAAATTCAACTCTTGGTCAATGGTATTACGGAGTTGCACAAGCATAAGAGAGTCAATACCTAACTGTTTAAAACTTGAAGAAGTACCTATTTTGTTGGCTGATGCTTTAATCGTTATTGCTACTTTTTCTTTAAGAAGTTTCTCTAAAAGAGAAAGTTGTAATTTGGCATCTTTTTGAGTTTGCCACTCAACTAAAAATCCCTTATTATTTATATGGGCTGATTCGTTTTTATAAACGATAATCTTTGACAAATAATTTTTGTTGGCAGGGCTTGTGTAGAACTCAGCCAATTTTTTCGTATTCAGAACAAACATACCTATTTGAGAATGAGAACTGGTATGAACTTTTTGTTCATAAACACTCATAGCCTCTTTTATGGAAACAGCCACCAATCCCTCTGCGGCAGCGTGTTCAAAGAATCTTTCTTGGTCTGCCGCCATACCTACAGCTTTAATAATAGCCCAGTGTACACTTAGTCCTTTTTTTAGCCCTATTTTTTGACGATAATCGGCATAAGCATCCATAAAACTATTACCTGTTACATAACTGGCTAAACCTTGTGAACCAAGTGATACGGAAGCAGAGGAAAACATTACAAAAAAGTCTAAATCCAATTTTTGGGTAAGTAAATGTAAATGCCAAGTTCCGCTTACTTTGGCAGCAATTCCTTTTAGAAAATGCGGTTGGTCTATTTCTTTTGCTAATTTGGCTTCAACAACACCTGCTGCATGAACAATTCCTTTGAGGGGAGGAAATTTATTTTCGACAAAAGCTAACACATCTTCTAACTGTTCTATTTGGCTAATATCGGCTTTGGCTATATGTATATTAATACCTTTCTGCCGCATTTGCCCAATTTTTTGCATAGCGTCTTCGGAGGCTTGTCCGCTTCGACTTAACAATATAAAGTTTTTAGCACCTCTACTGACCATCCATTCCAAATAGCTCATACCCAAGCCTCTAAAACCTGTTAGTAAGTAACTTGCATTGGGACTAAAATGAGCCGTAGGGCTACTTTCAATTTCTTTTTTGACCAAACGAGCTACATATTGGTCTTGATGCCGTAACAAAATTTCTGCTTCGTGTCTGCTATCTTCTTGAATTTGAATTAAACAAGCATCTATCTCCTCATTACTTGGAATAGCACTCATATCTATCCTTCTGATGGGAATATCGGCATATTCATTGCCTAAAACTCTACCCATTCCCCAAATAGCCGCTTGCAAAGGATTGATATGGTTTTGTTGATAACTCTGTGAGTTTTGGGTAATAATATTAAAAACAGCAGGAAAAATCTGGTATTCAGAAAGTGCTTGAAGTATATAAATAATACTCATACTTCCACAAAGTAACTGATTTTCTATTTCTTCACCCGAAAGTGGAGTTGTTGTTAGCCCTGAAACCCATGTATATACAACACCTTTTATTTTTTTTCCTTGTGAAACTATGTCGGCTACCAAATCAAGAAAATGATTTTTTTCTAAAGGATTTACCAAATAGTCTGTTTGCCAAGTGCCATAACGTTTATGGTTAAGTTTTTTAAAGGTAAATCCTTCTTGCACACTAATATAATTGACCTGAGCAGCTTGTAGAGAAGAAATCAGTTTTTGACTAAAATCAGTTTTAGAAGTAAAAAATAGATATACTTCGTCCGTCTTTAAAGTCAATGCTGAAAGTTTATCCGTTTGTCTTTGCCATTCAACGGCATACAACCAATCTGAAACCGCTTGTTTTTTGAGCCTGCGTTTGAACCTAAAATTAAAGCCTTTGGCAATCACACTTCCTTCGTTGTCGTAAAGCGTAAAATCTGCTCCTACGCCCTCATTTTCCAAATTCTCTTTTTGGTAGGGCAACAGCCTACACTCTGCCCAAAGAGGACTACGATATTCCAATCGGTTGATGATGTGCATCTTTTCGATGACATCGTTATAGTATTCGTATTGATTGGAATTGTCTAAAAGTTCTAAGGGAAGTGCCAAAACTAATGTACGAAGACAATTGCCTACCAAAGTAGGGTGTAGCTTATATTTATGCTGTTCTTTTTTTATTTGTTCGGTAGGTACTATTTGCGAAATAACTCTACCGTCTTCAAATCCCCAAACTTTTTCGACACATTGGTATTCGGTGGCATACTCAATACCAAAAGTTTTTAGGTAATAATAAAAGTCTTTTTTGACTAAACTTTCTTGTTGGTTGCGAACCCAATTTTTGACAGCTTGGTCTGCAAAAGCAACGATATGTTCAGACAAACTTATCTGACCACTTGCTACCAAATCCCATGTTCTTCGTTTAGAACTTTTGTCTTTAAGGTCTGCCACAAAAATCTCGAAGTCAGAGAGATTTTCGTTTAGATGCCTTACTTTAAGCTGCATCAAGGGAAAAGAAGACTCTTTAAGTTGGATACTTTTATGAATTTTAAGGTTATGCCCCGCATAATCTGCCTTGCTATATACCTCGTCGATAGCGGCTTCCAACATTTCTAAATAGGCAGAAACAGGGAAATTATAAATACCATTGACTTGATAGGCTTTCAAAAAAGGCATTTTTTCGAAACTAATACGGGTTTCCCAAATATCGATGCCCGATTGTTCGGCTAATTCGATGTACTGTTCCAAAAGAGGGTGTCCTATT
>Ga0316607_1000313_pt1 | contig 18827 bp, 7 predicted proteins | sample MIS2016062E_MG_FD_207674 | JGI IMG/M metagenome (GOLD analysis project Ga0316607, IMG submission 207674) | Microbial mat bacterial communities from Middle Island sinkhole, Lake Huron, Michigan, United States - MIS.2016.062E | ecosystem: Environmental > Aquatic > Freshwater > Lake > Sediment...
CTCTTAAACTTTTTAAATCCGGATATTTCTTCGTGTGTAAATCAATAAATATTTCTTCGTTCGGTGAAAATTTAGCCAAACCATTTGCAGTCGCAATCCAAAAAAAACCTTTGCCATCAATTATAAAATCATTTATATTATTATTGGGTAAACTATTGCTGTCCGTTTTTATATTTTGATATATTTTTGTTTTTATTCCATCGAAACGTACAACTCCATTAGATGTACCAAGCCATATAAAACCTTGTTGGTCTTGCTGCAAAGCTGTAACAATATTTGAGGGTAAGCCATTGTCAATGTTTAATTTATTGAATTTTATATCATAATAATTTGCAATATTTTGCGCCTTTACATGCAAAGTGTAGGTAAAAATGAAATATGATACAATGATTAGTAGTTTTAATTTTAATAAGATATTCATAGGACGAATAAATTTGAGATTGCAGTATTATAAAAACAGGACAAGATATCTAAGTAATTGTTAATTATTAATTGTTAATTTTGCTTTCGATTGATAATCAATGAAATCAATAAAAACCGTTTTAATTTTTTAATCATTACTAATTCTACTTTACGAAGTTAATTTTGATTGCTCTTAAAAGCCTAAAAGGCTTTAATTTGAATAACCTCCGGTAAAACCGGAGGTAAAAAAAAGTATATCAGACAACCCCGAAGTGGGTTGAATCCGCATCAATATTCAACCCACTTCGGGGTTGTAGCTATTGTCTTTTTGTCCCCCAATTTCATTGGGGGTTATTCATATTGAAGTCCTATCGGACTTTAATTCAAATAGTTTTAACTTCGTAAAGTAGAACTAATAGCCAAAAGTAATATTTTTTTTATTACAAATAAAATATATTGAAGTGAATTTTTTGGCGTCACCTGTCCAGATATAGAAACACTGGTTTTACAAGCACATTTGTTGTCAAATCTAAAACTTCTTTTTCGTATTTTTCTAATTTTTCTTTGGGAAGAAGAAAATCGTAGAAATAGATCAAATATATTTCATTGATTTTTAATTGTTTTCCATATTGTGCCGATCTAATAATTGCCTTTTTTATATTGGAACTATCTCCAAAACTTTTCAGTTCAAGTGCATATTTTTTATCTGCATAATTAACAATCAAATCAATCTTTCCATTTCCAGTCGGGAATTCTGGTATTACATATCCATCACGCTTAGTTAGGAATTCGAATAGCCAACGGAAAAAATTGAAATGATAAAAAGTTTCATGAAAACGTCCATCTGTTCGAATAGGGATATTTTTATTGATCCAATGTTTGTTGTTTTGCAGATATACCTCATAAAGTTTAAGTAAAGGATAAACTTTAAGCTCCGTTTCTAAAAATATATCGTCCAATTCTAAGGTTGGGTCATAAGGTCGTCCAATGTATTCGAAGTATTCATTGCAAAATCTGTCAAATAAACGTTTTTGTACAAAAGGGCAAGAAAATTTTGCATATAGGGCTGGTCCTGTTTTTTCATCTTCTTCTATTTCAAATGTAATAACCCCGTTCATATACAGGAAATTGAACTGAATTTGATCAAATTTAAACGGAGTTTTATTTTCAGTATTAAATAACTTTAGAACCATTTCTTTATATTCCAACTGATTCGCTTTGCTTATCAGATTCATTATCGTATTGTTCGGTTCTGCCTGACTGGCATATAAATATGTTTTTTTCCATTCTTTATTAGTTATAGGCGAAGCTATGTTTTCATTGTATTTTTCAGTCATCAGTTCGCCAAGCCATGATACCAATCCGGGTTGTCCATTGGTCTCATAATAAATCTGTTCAATAACATCGGCATCAATTTTTTGATTATATTCCTGCTGATAATCATTATACATTTGTTTTACTTCATCGAAAGTAAGATTTGGGATATGCACGCTACGCTGAACATTGAAAGGACTACCTTTCACATTTTCAATTCCTACTACACTTCGGACTCCAATGAGCGCAACGCTATGCAATAGATATTTTTTTTCAGTAGCTTTTTTGTCTGTTTGATCCTTTCTAAACACAAACATATCGCGAAAAGAGCTCACAACAGTATTAATTACATTTTCTTCTAAAGCATCAAATTCATCAAGGATTAAAATCAATGGCTTTTTTAAATATTGATTTGTAAAACAGTCCTCAAATTCATTTTTTGAATTGGCATTGGGAATTCCTAATTGAAACTCATAATTTAAATCAGCGGCGAGTTTTGAATAAAATTGTCCAACATCTTCTACCTCTTTCAAGGCCTCTAAATTTATTTTAGCTACATAAAATCGTTCATCTTTCTGAATTCGCCACAAGGCATTCTGCAAAATCCATGTTTTGCCGGTTTGTCGTGGAGCCCAAACAGTAAAATAATGACCACCTTCATCAATATTCTCACCAATCAATTGCTTATGTACTTTATCAATTAATGCTATACGAGGAGCATGAAATTCGGACGAAGCCACAATTGGGCCATAAGACGAAAATTTTTTACGCATCTTTTTATGAATGAATGTTAAATGATAAAAATTCACAAATCACCTAACAAAATTTATTTCTGCAAAGATATACAATATTAATTGAAACTTAAAAACTTAGAAAGCAGAAATAACTACATTAAAAAAGGCTAATTAATAAAAAATGAATTACCGAGTTACAATAATTTGATAAAAACCGATACCTTCAAAACTCAAATATGAAGCACCATTATTCTTCAGATTTTGAAAACGAATCCGTGAATTATTCGAATCAACAATTTTCGGTTCATTAATTAAATTTTTAAAAATTAGGGTATTTTTTCCATAAGTCTGAAAATAGTAGGTTATATTTTTATCAGCAACAATCGTTTTTTGCAATCGAACAGTAGAATATACAAGCAAAGGAGCTGTTATTGATTTTTCGGCTAATTTTACCTGAATTTTGTTTTTTCCTGTTTTTAGTTTTTCTTCGGGTATTTGCAATGTGTTTTGCAAAACCTCATCATTTAATACGATTTCATTTATTTTTCCTTTTCCTGTGTATGAAATATCAATAAAAGATTTTTGGAACTGATAGTTTTCTATATTATTAACTAAATTTGAGCCTCTTACAGCAATTCCAAATGGCATTCTTTTTAAGGAAAGGTTGCCTATAGTTCCCAAAAATGGACCAATCGAAAAATATTGAGGACGAATGTCATGATACGTATTACCATCGTCTATTCCGAATATTTCGGTCATTGCGTAAGGCATTGGCAAATATTTTCCCGATCGGATATTTTCGGGCAAAATCAGGTTTATGACATTCACAATTTCCTTTTCATCAATGAATTCGATATCCATGGAAGCCAAAGCTGAAAAAACAGTCATGGCAAATTGTCCGTCAATATCTTTTTTTGAATCAATCAATTTGGTCGTGCCTCTGCCATCCATTTTTGGCATATCATATACAAAATAAACCAAGCTGCTGCCCCATTTTTGGTGTTTTGATTTCAGCTCAGCTTGCACAAAACCGCGTTTTTTTAATTGATACAGTATATCTGGTGTCGTTTTATTTTTAGATAGTTTATCGAAAAACGGTTCCATTTTCTTTGCTTTTTCAAAATAGGTCGAAGCTTTCAATCCTTTTGTCATTGCGCTCAACATCAAATAGCTATTGTATGCCATCAGGTTCCAATCATAGCTATAAATTCGTAAGATTGTATCATTCTCAAAAGTAAGGGTGTAAGGATTTTTTGGTCCAAAACTACCAACGGCAGCGTCGAGGCCATAATCATTACTGCCATAGGTTGGATCTTCGCTGGTGTAAAAATAGCCAAAAGCTTGCTGTTTTTCATCCCAATTGTTTCGCTCCATCCAATTTGTGGCGGCTTCGAGATTTTCCAAATACGTTCCTGTAATAAAGGTTGAATCGCCCGTTTGTGTCCAATAACTAAATGCTGACCATACAGCTTTGAAAATTCCATGTTCTTCTCGTTTGGTAATCTTACCGTTAATAAGTTGTCCATAAAACTTTCCGGCTGGTGGATTTTTTTGTTCGGCTGGGTTTGAAATGGAAAAATCTGTCCATTTTTTCAACGGTTCTGCCCAACCTGTTTGTGATGTTAACACAGTTGTTGCCGCCCCATCAATGTTCCATATCAGATAATAAATATATTTTAAGGCAGCTCGTATTGCACCCGAATGATCTTGACCTGACAAAACGGATCGTCGGTTAATATCTATAAATTTTTGCAATTCTGCATTGTCATTTACTTTGATAACTCCGTTTGCTAAAGCTTTAGATATTTTAGCTTCATTGTCAGTTATTAAATTGCTTATCTTATTTTGCGAAAGACCTTCAACCATTTCTAAAACATGCTCTTTCTCAATTTCGCCGCCAATAACAATAAATTGTTCAGGAGAAACCATGGCTCTTGCATAAGTGCTTCGCCAATAATCAATTTCGGTTTGGTGTAAAAACTTTCCTTTTCCGCCTTTCATCGACGCAACGAAATGAAATTTTATATCATTCGAAACGTGTTCAATTCCAAACGTTCTGTCATTTCTTTTTAGTAATTTATCGTTTTGTGCTGATTTAAAATCAATAAAATCCTCTTTGTCTAACCAAACTACAATTACTGGTTTGTCGTATAATGTAAGAATATGTAAGGTTTGATTTTTAAAATATATTTTGCTATAAAACGGGTCGTAATCGCATTTTACAAAATCCTTCAAATTCAGGTTTGGAAACGAAATTTTATCGAAAAGACAAGTATAATCGTCACGATTCGAAAAGTTTCGCCAATGATAATCTTTGTTTTTTCCTGCCTGAGGCGAAATCCACAATTCTAATTTTTGCTTATTAAAATTGTATTCAATGCGAATGCCCATCGGACTATGCATGAGAACAAAAGTTTCTAAACCATCTTTTGTTGCTGTTGCTGCATAGTCTTGTATGTCTGCTTTTTCGGGTTCAACAACTACTTTATTTGATTCATCTTTATGGTTATTTGTACATGCAGTAAATGCTAATATAAAAAAAGAAACATAACAATATTCTTCATGATATTGATATTAATTTGTTATTATTAATGCGAATTAAGGGTCAAAAAATTATTTTACCACAAAGGCGCTCAAAGTAAATCACAAAGGCACACGAAGTAAAAAATACAAAATAACGCTTTTAATTCCAATTTCCTTTGAGTTCCTTTGTGCAATCCTTTGTTGCCTTTGTGGTAAAAAAAAACCTTAATTGGCATTATTACTTGTAAATTAAAGGATTTAAGATCTTGTAGCCTCTCGCTAAAGTACTAATATATAAAACCTTAATAAGTTATTACTATTTCATTACCTGTTGAATACTTAATTTTTAACACGCCACCCTTATTTAGAGGTTTCCATGTATAACCTTCGCCATTCAATTGAACTATTAATTTCAATTCTTTGCCCGAAACTGTAATTGACTTTGGCTTAGAGGTCAACCGCAAAACTACGTCAGATTGTTTATCGAAAGTGGTAAAACTAATTTTATTTGCCTGATAACTAATTTTTTGAATCGTTGAAGTTGATTTCAATAAATGATTTTCGTTTTCAGGTGCCCATTCGGGAATAGCTGCTACGCCTTCCATAAAATGACGAATATAATCAGTATATCCATCAGAAAACCAAATTTCTTTGCCCCAACTATGGCCGGTTTGAATTACACCATCCGGCTCAGCCATATACGTAGCATGATTAAAATTGCGAAATGCTTCTTCTTTAAACCATTCATCTCCAGAATATTCGTACCACATTGCGCAAATGGAAGCATATCGTGCGGTATGGCTGCCCATTGGCTGGTAACAACCAGTTTGTTCGTTAATTGCATTCATTCCAGGTTCGCCAAATGTTGTTTTTACCCACCATATTAATCCGGGTATTGTTGTTCTTATATTTGGGTCTTTCTGCGGATGCTTTAATAAATGGCGGGCAAATTCCATAGGAGAATTATTTACACGATTCAAATTAATCGGATCCCAGCGAATATCTTCGAAATAACCTTTCCAAATTGATGTTTTTACAGGACCATCAGAGGTAAACATCCAATACCAAACAATATCAACAGCTTTTTGATACAATGCAATTTTTTCTTTCGGAAGGTTTATTACATCTTTTATTCGAATTAATTCTTCTAATAAACGCAAATTTTCAACGGTGTGCGACGTGTAATCTTCAAGCACTTGCCCTGTTTCAGCTTTTACTCGAAATGGCCAGGGCGAAGTTAATTTGAGTTTAACCCAATCTAAACCAGCATTATTACTTGTTCCTTTGCGTACGTGTTTTGCCAACGCATCAGCACAATTAATTGCTTCGTTTAAATATTTTATTTCGCCGGTTATTTCATAAAACTTAAGATAAGCAATTCCCATTTCTCCAATTTTATCAACTTCTAAAGCATACGATCCATCACCACGCCCCATATTTTCTTCGGTCTGTGCAGTATCAAATTTTGAAGCTCCATCATAAATAATTTCACTGGCTTCAGAACTTGCATACGGAACACTTGCCCATACCCAATTTGCTGGAGTTGTTCCATTTTTTATTTGATGATCCAATCCTTTGCGGGCAATTTCAATCATTGAATTATCGCCCGAATAGTTGCGCCAGTCAATAGCCAGACTTTGCACCATTCCTGCATTTACAACTATAGGATTATGTGGCCAATCTGAACCATAAAAGCCACCTTTTCCATCTCGATACATCGAACAATGAGTGATATAAAGCGGCAAGTTGTTTTTCGAACTATTTGGACATTTTTTCCAAAAATCCACTGCTAATTGAACAGCCTTAATATACCCTATTCCAGGAGCTTCTGGACTATACCTCGATAAGAGTTTTTTATCCTTGTCGAGAATAACTTTTGCTCCACACATGGAGTCAACTTTGTACTGAGAAAAACCTATTTGACTGCATAGGATTGTAAAAACTATAAGATAAAAAATTTTATTCATTTTAGTATAATTTATAATTTAATCTTTTGAAAATGCCAATCTATTTAAAAAACTATGAGGAATTCATTTTTTTTCGTATTTATTTCGTCTTCATTTCATCAGTATTTTTTTTTAATGCTGCAATTATAAAAAAAAATCGAATAATTTCGTAATATTTCTGCAAAAATATAACAGGGTTCACATAATTAATTAACCATTTGGTTTTTCTTCTTTTGTAACTCAAAAGCCTTTCTCTTTGTGCAACAATAATGTCGATCTAAAAGGACTCTTTTTCTTTCATTCGACAATTGTTCAATAGCTTCTAATTGTATTGATACATCGTTTAACTCTCTAATAACTTTTAAAGGGCATTCTGGATTTTCAAACTGATCAAAATATGGACACTTAAAAGCTATACCGTACAAATTTAAAAGACTCATAAATAAGTTAAAAGTTAAAAGTTGAAAGTTAAAAGTTCAATATACATTCAATCAGTTATTGAAGATTAAACAAATTGAAAATTAATATTTTACCTTTACTTATTTAATAAAAGTTAAAAGCTCAATACACTTACTATCATTAAATTGAAAAATTTTCAAGCCGAAATTGATATTTTACCTTTGATATAAGAATTTTTTCACCCTATAATAAGTCAATAATTCGTAAAAATATTGCAAGGTGTTATATTGTTTATCAGTTTTATCAATAACCATCAATGAAAAATAGTGATTTGATCGCTCCAAGCGATCAAATCACTAAAATTTATCTGTCAGGCTTAACCGATCTATTTTTTCACAAACCTGTTTATTACAATTGTTCTTCCAATGGCAACTTTAATTAAATAAATACCATTTATAAGACCATTTACTTCAATACTTCCAGTTTCAGCATCAAAAACTGATTTTGAAAGTAAACAGCGTCCCTGCAAATCAAATACTGAAATATCAGCTTTATTGACAATATTACCAAAATTCATGAATAGAACATCTTGCACCGGATTTGGATAAAAACTTAGTTTCATTTGATTTTGCTCAAATGTTCCAATTGTTGTAGACTTGCCTGCGGTATTTGAATAAACCTGAACTTCTTTTACATGAATAGCCCATGAGGTAGCATATACAGTATATAATTGCCCAACCACTCTGATACCTTTGATATTGTATAATGCAGAGCCACTAAAAGTATAAATTTGATTAGAAACAGCAGCAGTATAAGCATAAGCGGGAGAAATACTCCAACCTGTAACATCTGTCCAAACAGTACCATCTGTAGATGATTGTACTTTTATATTTGCAGAAAACCAACCATTTGTGTTTAAATCAACAGCGGTACCATTATAGAATTTTACACTGTTTATATTATTTTGAGCAGTAGCCCAAATAATACCGGCAGCTTGCCAATAATTGGGGGCTGTTACATCTGTGAATACAATATCTGTAGTAATATTACCATCCTTAATTCCAGCTTTTGTAAGAACACCGGTATTGCTTGTAGCAATGGCTAAATTCTGCCAAATTTTACCTGTTCCTGTTGTTGCAATATTGGTAGGTGTTGTAGATGCTGTTACTGTTACTGCACAAGTTGCTGTTTTACTTCCATCAACCGTTGTAACTGTAATTGTAGCTGTCCCTGCTGCAACTCCGGTAACTAAACCGCTTGTACTTACAGTTGCAATGGCTGTATTCGAAGATGACCAGTTTACTGATTTATTGGTAGCATTTGTTGGTGCTATTGTGGCAGTTAATTGTTGTGTTGCTGCTACTGCTATGGAAGCAGTTGTTGGGCTCATGGAAACACCGGTAACTGCTATATTACTTGTTGCTGTGGTAGCAATAATTTCTATTTCATTGATTTTAACAGCCCACGAAATATTGTTTGTTCTTTCTTGTCCAATAACCCGAATTCCTTTTACATTACTAATAGCAGCACCACTTAAGGTATATGATTGAAGTGAAGCTGTTGTATTGTAAGGATAAACAGGAGTAACTGTCCAATTGGTAACATCTGTCCATACGGTTCCATCTGTAGATGATTGAACTTTTAAATTTGCAGTAAAACAACCATTATCAGAACCATCATTCAAATGTTGTCCGTGATAAAATTTCACACTGGTTATGTTGTTTTGAGCTGCGCTCCAAACAACACCGGCAGCTTGCCAGTAATTATCAACTGTTACATCAGGATAAATTTCAGTTACTGTTGTGTTGTTATCGTTCAAAGAGGTTTTTGCTACTTTGGTATCATTGTTAGTTGCTAATGAAAGATTTTGCCATGCATAAGCAATTCCTGAAGGAGCAATATTTGTTGTTGTACCTTGAGCTACTGTAATAGTTTGAGTTACTTGTGAACTGTAAAGATTATTATTGTCCATTACTCTAAATTTTACAGTATATGTACCGGCAGAAGTATATGTATGAGAAGGAGCAGTACTATGGTCAATGCCACTACCATCGCCAAAATCCCATTCAAAACCTAAAATAAAATCACCGGCATCAGGGTCAGTAGAAGCTGAAGAATTAAAAGCAACAACTAAAGGAACTGTACCAGATATTGGTGTAGCAGTAATTACAGCAATTGGTGCAGCATTTGCTAATACTGTAACTGCGCATGTTGCAGTTTTATTTTGATCTATAGTTTTTACAGTTATTGTAGCTGAACCTGCGGCAATTGCAGAAATTTTGCCGGTTGCATCAACGGTTGCAACGGCTGTATTGCTCGATGTCCAAGTTACGGCGGTATTTGTAGCATTTGAAGGAGCAACAGTTGCAGAAAGTGTTGATGAATTTCCTGCTTTAATACTTACGGTGGTGGGTGCAACAGTAACCCCTGTAACCAATATATTGCTTGAAGTTACAGTAATTAAACAAGTTGCAGTTTTGTTTCCATCTACAGTCTTTACTGTAATAGTTGCTGTACCCGCAGCTTTTCCGGTAACTAATCCGCTTGTACTTACAGTTGCAACAGCCGTATTTGAACTTGTCCATGTTACACTTTGATTGGTTGCATTGCTTGGTGCGATGGTTGCATTTAATTGGTAAGTTTGATTTACAGCAACTGATGTACTTGCTGTATTTAAAGAAACTCCGGTAACAGCAATCGAAGACGAACCGGCAATACCTGCATAAGAATAAGTAGAAACAACTTCCCAAACAGTCTGTTGGATAATTGTTGCTAAAGAGCTGCTAATGCTTCCATATTGAGAAGGAACACCAATACCCACAGGATTGTCTTTGTAGATGGTGGCATAAAAAGTGCAAGCAATTATGTATGAACCTATATTGTTCACGTGGATGCCATCAGCATAAACCTGCCATATTGAAGAATAACCTGAAACTTGACCGGCTTTCATTTTATTATTCAGACTGTACATAACTTCACCTACCGGAATCATTAAAAACTTTTTAACTGAAGGATTTGCATTGGTAGAAGCATCAGTAAGTTGTTGATAATAATCGCGAGTTTCATTGGTTCCGTCCCAATCACCAGTATATGTTCTCAAATGAAGAGCATTCCAAGCATCAGCAGTACAAGAAGAATGAGTAGGTGCAACATCATTAGCTGTACGCGGATATCTTCCATAAATGTACATTTGCACATCAGGACTTGTTCCTTTAGCCAGATTTGCATAGTTTGTACAATTTATCACATCTCCTTCATTATTATCGTTTACCAACATTCTGTCGAATGGCTGAAGCGTAATAGCATCCCACTGGTAATTTCTAAAAGCATTATCTTCACTACCATAAGGTGCTTCGCAAAAACAATCTGTTGAAAAACGGTCACCCCATAAAAGAAAAAGAGGAGAACCAGGAATCATGTGTCGTGCCCAAATATGCGTATTCGAGCGGCTCTGCGCTAATGCCTGAAAACCATCGTAATTTACACCATCGGTAACGCTATTACCAATCATATATATACGTTTGGTGGTTTGACTAAAACCTGAACAGGATAATACTAAAAATATTCCTATAAATATTGCCTGTAAACCCATTTTAACCAAATTGAGTCTATTTAAACTCATTTTTTGTGAATAATTTTTCATTTTATTGTTTTATTTATTTATTATTTAATTATTTGACCATTTGGAGTTATGTATGTGTGCCGTTTTGTTAATTTCTGAACTCATTAAATTTTACTTTTACTGCGTACTGTATTTTGTGTTTTAATAAAAAGGCATTCAACAATCAGAATGCCTTTTGATTAAAACTTATAACAAATTATCCAAACACATTTTAATAATTATTTAACTACTACTTTTTTATTGAAGGTTTTCGATCCGTTTGATACACTTAAAATGTAAATTCCTTTTGTTAAACTATTGGTAGCAATGATCAGATTAGAAGTTTCATAGATTTCTGATTGATATGCAACTTTTCCGGAAATATCTGTTATTTTTACAGTTGATACTTCATTTTTTACATTCATTAAATCAACTGTAATAAAGTCTGTAGCAGGATTTGGAAAGACCGAAACAGAATACTCATTATCAATAGTATGATTATTTACAGCTTCGCTTTTAGCACCAGAACCAATGTTTACGCTTATAATTTCAGCAGAACCCGATTTCATAACAAGACGAATAGCATAAACCTTATCAGTACTGCAAGTAATGTTTGCAAAAGCAGTCGTAGCACTTGCACCATTTGTATTAGCTAAATTATATGTACCAATTGCATTACCGGCAAATTCTACTACCATAGTTGCAGCCGCAGTTGTACTATATTGAATTTGTACATTATAAGTACCGGTAGAAGGTACTCTGAATAAATATCCGGCAAAATAGCCATTATTATAAATGTCATTACTTTGACCTAAGGTTAAGGAACCGGTTGCAGAAAGATTTCTGTTATCAGAACCTTTAGAATCGTAATTAGCACCTGCACGAGAAAAAGGAGCAAGTGAACCTAAATTAACTGCTAATGGACTTGTAGTATTAAATTGTTTAATTGCATCATATTGAGGAGATCCTAATCCACCTTCATTTAGATAATTAATTACAGACCAATAATTACCGTCACCTGAGCCACACATAACTAAGAAATTCATAAAATCACAATCAACCTGATTGGTTACATTCAAGTGGTCTAAAGTATTTTGTTTCATTCTTGCATCCCAATGTGTGGCTGCCATAATATCAGCGTCGTTGTTGCTGTATGTAGGATGAGCATCGCCTTCATAATTAACATAAGCCAAACCGTATTGTTTACATTGCGCTGCATCATTTGCTGCTTTATCGTAAAAACCAGCTTGAGTATTGCCCCAAGCATCGGTTACTTGTGCTGTTGCATTCCAACCACCGTTAGTCCAAATATTATCTGTAGTTAATTTTGTTTCTCCATCAGAATACCAATAAGCAGAGCCACCACCACCATAGAAATAATAATTTACAGGATGTGGGTCGCTCCAATTTGAGCGTGGGTCATTTTTTGCATAATATCTATCAATAAAGGTTAATGTACGGTCAGTTAAATCATTATAAGCACCTTGCCAACATATAACAGGTCTTATTGTTGTCATCATATTTTCATTTCCAAAAATAGTTCTGAAAATTGTACTTATTTGAACTGAACGCATTGCTTTGTATCTAAACATTAATGTGGTTCCATCTGTTTCACCATCAAAATTTAAAGGTGCACCATAAATTTTTGCCATATCAGCAGTTTCGCCTGTTTGAGAGAAACCCCAATTCCAAATTTCATTCGAATATTCAACATAAACTTTCAAAGTAGATTTTAATGGAGCGCAAACAGGATTTACTTGTGTTGAAGTGTAAGGAAGAGAATTACCATCGCTACCAAATTTTATTAATTGTGCTAATTTTGTTATATAATCATCAGTAGCTTTGTGAGGAATTGTAATCCAAATATTTTTATTTGTTAAATTTGCCAACATAATTAAACCTTCCCAAGATGCGCCTCTACCTTCCCATCCATAAGTATATCCGGGTATTGCAGGAGGACTTTGACGTGCCATGTTCCAGGTAGTTCTGTCGCTCCAGTTTTTGTCTGGACTCCAGTTTACTGCTACCCAACCTAAACTACGTAATACTGTAAAAGGAGCGATGTTATTTAAAAAGAAATCGGTAAAAATAACATTTGTAGCATAAGATGTAGAACTTCCGGGTGTAATTGGACGCATTAATTTTACATTTTTAACGCCACCTGTTGTACCAGTGAAATCAATATATAACTCGGAGCTATTCGTGGTCATTACTACATCAGCAGTTGTTATATTGGTGGCCGATGTATATACTTGATTTTGAATACTGGCTTGCGAACATGATAATGTTGCTTTTCCAGTAAAAGACAACTTATAAGTACCTGTATTATTTCCATTTTTTCCTGCAAAAATCATGGCATTTGCATCTTCGGTAGGCCAATAATTGGCATCATAAGCTGGCTCGCCATCGCCTTTTATCCATCTACGCATCGAACGAATAGCATCAGCAAAAGCTATTTCTTCGCTATAATCAGTTCCGGGGTTTACAAGGTTTATACCAACATTGTTTGTTCTGGTAGAAATAGGAGCTGCAATTGTTGTAATGTTTAAAACAGTACTTGCATTCGATAAATTACCTGCTGCATCTTTAGCTTTTACCGTTATTGCATAAGTAGTAGAAGCAGTTAAACCGGCTACACTTATTGAGGTTGTTGTTGTTGTACCTTTAGAGCTTGTACCTGCAAATATTTCGTAAGAAGCTACGCCCACATTGTCGGTAGAAGCTGTCCATGATAATGTGAAACTTGAAGAAGTTATATTTGAAGCACTTAGACCTGTTGGTACACTTGGTTTTTCAATGTCAACAATTGGTGGTGGTGCTGTTGTTCCATACGCTTCTACTTCGGTTACGTGAATAGCCCATGAAGATGTATAAACCGTATAAAGTTGACCAATAACTCTAATACCTTTTGCATTGCTAATTGCAGGGCCACTAAAAGTATAAACTTGATTTGAAGCAGATGCTGTATAAGGATATGTCGGAGCAATTGACCAACCGCTAACATCTACCCAAGTTGTACCATCGGCAGAATATTGTAATTTTATTCCGGCAGAATACCAACCATTGGTTGTTAAATCGGTAGCTGAGCCATTAAAGAATTTTACCGAACTGATATTTTGAGCCGTTGACCATACAATGCCTGCTGCTTGCCAGTTATTTATTGCATTAACATCTGTAAAAACTAATTCGGTAGCTACATTAGCATCGTTAATTGCAGTTTTTGCAGTTTTGGTTGCATCGCTTGTAGACGAAGCTGAACCTATATCTTGCCAAATGTAACCGCTACCCGATAAAGCTAAATTTGTCGAAACTACTGTATTTGTTGTTACATTTAAAGATGAACTAACATCAGAAATATTACCTGCTGCATCTTTTGCCTTAACAGTCATTGAATAGGTAGTACCAGCATTTAAACCCGATACATTGTACGAAGTAGTTGTTGTAGAAGCTAAAAGAACACCATCTTTATAAATATCATAACCGGTAACGCCTACATTATCAGTAGAAGCAGTCCAAGTTAAAGTAAACGAATTTGGTGTAACTAAACTCGATACTAATCCTGTAGGTGAAGTAGGAGCAGTATTATCAGTTGTAGTTGAATTGTAAACTTCAAATTCTTTTACTTTTATCGACCAAGATATATTGTTGGTACGTACTTGACCAACCACTCTAATTCCTTTAACATTGCTAATTGCTGCACCACTTAGTGTGTAAATTTGATTTGATGCAGTTGTGTTATAAGGATATACCGGAGAACAAGTCCAGCCCGCTACATCAACCCAAGTTGTACCATTTGTTGAAGATTGAACTTTCATGTTAGCAGTAAACGAACCATTATCAGTACCATTATTCAAATGTGCTCCATTGTAATATCTAATGCTTGTAATTCCACTTTGGGCAGTTGTCCAAACTATACCGGCAGCTTGCCAATATCCGGCAACAGTTACATCGGTAAATATTACATCAGTAGTTAATACACCGTCTTTAATTCCGGTTTTTGTGGTAGCCCCTGTATTACCGGTTGCAGCGGTTAGATTTTGCCATATTTTTCCGGTTCCGGTAGTGGCAATATTGGTTTGTCCAAAAATGTTGTTTACCAAAAAGGTAAACAACAGAAAAAACATGATAGCAAATAGTGTGTTTGCAATCTTGTCTTTTGAGTTGTTAGTTTTCATAAATTTGAATTTGTTAGTTAAACATGAAGCAAAGCTACATGGAAATCTATGGATAAGGGTTATATGAAAATCATAATAGGTTTCATTTCTATTTTCGAATTCATTTGTTCATCAAAAAAGGTCATAATTTTATCAAAATAATAGAATACAAGGATGATTGAAATAATAAGATTTTGAGAAAATTTGGGTTGGCCTAGCAGTTTATTGATGAAATCCAACAATCGATATTTTTCTCGTTGCTTCATGTTGTTCAAATTCTGATTATTATATTTGAAACAGCATACTTTTGAAATTATACATGTGGGCTTATACTCCAAAATTCATTTGCTTTAAAAAATAAATTCTTTATTTTTTGCGAAACGAAAGCATTTATTTCTATTATTTTAGTTAGCAAATTAGTACACGCAAACTCAATATACATGAAAAGACGAGATTTGGGATCCCACCTTGCTTTGGGCACTCTTGCTGCAACCTTGCATACTCATTTAGCTTGTTATCAAAAGAAAAAAGTAGCAGATGATGGTCAGAAATATTATTCGAATATGCCTGTTTTGTTATCATGAATGTTTATTCGCCTTTTGTACACCATTATTTGAAAAACTCATCTGTACCACGCTTTTATGTGAGCAGATCCATTATCATCCACACCAATTTACAACTTACCGCCGCTGGTAATAGCAAAACCACAAATCCATATTTCGAAAAATATAGTGTTCTGTTGTGATAACAATGCAACAGTCTATAGTTCTGATTTTTATACTTTGGAGAATAATAAAAATTCATTTAGATTTTTTAAATGAATAATAAATTGCATACTTTTGAAATTGTCCATGAGGGCTTATACCTCGAAATTCAATTGCAATTTCTAAAAATAAATTCTTTTTTTTCGCGAAACGAAATCATTTATTTCTATTATTTTAATCAGCAAATTAGTACACGCAAACACTATATATATGAAAAGACGTGATTTTGTATCCCACCTTGCTTTAGGCACGCTTGCTGCTACCTCGCTTACTCATTTAGCTTGTAATCAAAAGAAAAAAGTAGCAGATGATGATCAGGAATATTATTTGAATATGCCTGTTTTCTACACAGAAGCTTCATCCTTGCCCAAGAGTGGTATAGCAGTTGGAGGCATAGGTTGTGGATCGGCAGAATTGCGCCAAGATGGAGTTTTTTATAACTGGCAAATTGCTAATAATAAACCCAGAGGAACGGGAGCAAATATGACAGGAATGCCCGCTGAAAACTTGTTCTTTGTTGTTCGTTATCAGACAGAGAATTCGGAACCTCGTTTTAAAGTTCTGCAAATAGATCATAATGAAAATCTGGGTGGAATAAATTCTTATGGAAATGTTTATATTTTTCCATGGCTTTCCGGTGTCAAAAAAGTTAAATACGTTGGGTGTTTCCCTTTTGTTCGACTTGAGTTTTCAGATCCAGATATGCCATTTATTGTCATCATGAATGTTTTTTCGCCTTTTGTACCCCATGATTTGAAAAACTCATCAATACCAGGCTTTTATGTGAGCATTTCCATTGAGTCCACAAGTCGCGAAAGTGTCAACATTACCCTGATGGGAACTTTCAAAAATTTAGTGGGATATGATCATACCGAAAAATTTCACAAATCTACACTCAGCAAAAACAATAGCTGGTTAGCCGCAACATTCTCTTGTACTGAATTAGACCCAAAAGCATCCTCTTATGGTGATATTTCATTAGCTTCTCTTTCGGGTGAAACGAGCTATTATTTGGGGTGGGAACATTTGCACCCTTTTTACGAAATAGCCCTCCGAAATTCTCAATTGCCCAACGTGGATGATACTGATGCAAGGAAAAAATTCAACAAGAAATTAGGCAAAATGATGCCGCTTGAAAGATGCCTTTCTTCTTTGGCCGTAAATACTCAACTCAAACCCAAAAAGACATTTACGCATACTTTTGTTTACGCATGGAATTTTCCAAATCAGTATAATATCAAGCAATGCGAATTAGAAGGAAATTTTTATTCAAATTATTTCAAAAATTCCATTGAAGTAATTGAATATCTCATTCAGAACAGGAGCGAATTATATACCAAAACTTTTGGCTTTGTAGAGAACTTTTTTGATAGCACCCTGAACCCTGTTTTTTTAAATCAAATTAGTTCTCACTTAAATACTTTTATCACTTCTGGTTTTCTAAACAAAAAAGGTGATTTTGGGATATTGGAAGGTATGAATCCTGAGGATTCCTGTTGTGGGGTTGCAACAATAGATGTAAGTATTTATGCATCCCCTATGATTTGTGCTTTATTTCCTGAACTTCAAAAGTCCACCATGCGCAATCATAAAAACAGGCAATTGGAAAATGGCTTGGTTTTACATAGTATGGATAAGGACTTTTCATGCTGTGGAGGAAAATGTGGCGATTCTGGTATAACCGATCGACTAGATCTTTCTGGGCAATTTGTGATGATCGTGTTGCGTGATTATTTCTGGACAGACGACAAAGCCTACTTGGATGAAATGTGGCCAGCAGTTAAAAAAGCGATTGATCATGTGATTAAACTAAGAGATAAGAACAATGACCTCCTACCCGATATGGAAGGAATTATGAGTTCTTACGACAATTTTGCTATGTTTGGTGATGCCTCCTATATTCTGAGTCAATGGATTTGCGCTATGCGAATGGCCGCTGAAGCTGCTAAAATTATGGATGAATTGGATCTAAACGAAAAGTACAGCAAGATAGCGGATCATGGTCGCAAAGTTTTCGAAGAAAAGCTTTGGAACGGTAAGTATTTCAGGCTATACAATTCAGAAATTGGTAAAAATAAAGGTGTTGATGAGGGATGCCTGACGGATCAATTGATTGGGCAATGGTTTGGTCATCTAACTGGTTTTGGTGAATTATTCAATCAAGCCAAAGTGAGAAAAGCTTTGCAAAACATCTACGATATTTCCTACAAACCCAAGTTTGGATTAAGAAATTGTTCTTGGCCCGAGGATAAATTTTTGCATGATGTAGGAAAAGACACTTGGGTCGATCAGGCCAATACCTGTTGGACGGGAGTTGAACTCGCATTTGCTTCTTTCTTGCTTTATGAGGGCATGTATCAACGAGCAGCGGATATTATCAAACAGGTAGATTCCCGTTACTTAAAAGCCGGTCTTTATTGGAATCATCAGGAATGTGGGGGGCATTATTACCGGCCCATGTCGGCATGGACTATATTAAATGCATCTATTGGTTTGTCTATTTATTTGGGTGAGTACAAATTCCAGCCAAAAATTCCACAAAAATATACCAAAGTCTTTTTTGCCTTTCCAGAGGGAACAGCGCATTTTATTTCGGGCGAAAAAGTAGAAATTCCGGTACTGACAGGAGTATGGAAACCCAAAAAGATAATCTTATCCGGAGTTTTATCGCAAGTTGAAAATCTCAAAGTAACATTAGACCAAAAGCCTATTGATGCAAAATTTGAGAAAAACACAGACACAATTACGATTACTTTTTCAGAGAAGTTTGAAATTAAAGGAGGTCAAAAACTTGAAGTAGGATAAAAAAAATGGGTAAGCTGATTATGTCGCACCGCTACAACCATCTACCCTTGCTTCCTTCCGGATCTGGGGGGGTTCGACAGGAGCTGATCGCATAAGACTTACCCGGGACAAAAGTAACATTAATTCTATTCCTGCAAGAGTTTTTTAACAATTATTTTTCAATTCATTTTCTTTTGTCTTGTAAT
>Ga0316607_1000314_pt1 | contig 18759 bp, 16 predicted proteins | sample MIS2016062E_MG_FD_207674 | JGI IMG/M metagenome (GOLD analysis project Ga0316607, IMG submission 207674) | Microbial mat bacterial communities from Middle Island sinkhole, Lake Huron, Michigan, United States - MIS.2016.062E | ecosystem: Environmental > Aquatic > Freshwater > Lake > Sediment...
CCGCTTTATCTAATTTGATGCAGGGTGCACACCAATCTGAACCTGAAAATACTAGCAAAATATTTTTATTTTCCTTAATAGCTTCTTGCTTGGCTTCTTCAAAATTTGATTTCCAATTTTGAGAATATCCCAAAGAGCTTACAAAAATTAGCAGGATGATTATTTGATTTTTCAATTTTAAATTTAGATTTTTAATTTCACAAAAAGTACATTCAAATTTCAAAACGTAAAATTATATTTTTTAGTACAACTAAAAATTGCACATTTGAATATTAAGCCAATATTAAGTTTAAAATTGTTTCAGAAACCATTAAAAATCAGGAAGTGTAAATTGCTTTAAAATAGTCTAATCCATTTCAAAACCTTTTCAAACTGCTCTTGCTTTGAAATGTTTGAATTATCAAATTCGATGGCATCTTTAGCTTTCACTAAAGGAGAATCAGTCCTATGGGTGTCGATATGATCTCGTTCTTCAACATTTTTTAAAACTTCTTCAAAGTTTACTTTATCTCCTTTTTTTTGTAATTCATCAAATCTTCTTTGAGCACGAATCAATGGACTTGCAGTCATAAATAACTTAATTTCTGCGTCTGGAAAAACTTTTGTTCCAATGTCTCTTCCATCCATTACAATGCCTTTATTTTTTCCCATTTCTTGTTGTTGTTCGACTAATTTGGCACGAACTTCTGAAATTTCGGCAACCAAACTAACAAAATTAGAAACTTCGATTGTCCGAATTTCATTTTCAACATTGAATTCATTCAAATACATTTCGGCAAAACCCAAATCAGGATTGTATTTGAAATTCAATTTTATTTCGGGCAAACTCTCGATAAGTGAAACTGCATCAAAATAATCTTTTCTGATAAATCCCTTTTGCATAGCAAATAAAGTCACAGCCCGATACATAGCTCCAGTATCGACATAAATAAAGCCAAGATGCTTGGCCAATTCTTTTGCTAATGTGCTTTTTCCAGTGGATGAATATCCGTCAACGGCAATGATGATTTTTTTGTTCAAAATAACATTATTGAAGATTAATTGTTAGACCAAACAAACTGGTATTTGCTGCTAAGGTATATCTTGAATAGGAATAATTAAATTTAAGCTTGTTCATTTTCAAACCAAAACCAAAAGAAAGTCCAGAGAAATTGCGGATGTCTTGCACTTGTAATTCTTTGGCTCTTCTGAAATTGTATCCTAATCGAAGATTGAATCCTTTTTGTGGAAAAAGTTCCACTCCAAAAATGACATGTCTCAATGCGTTCCCAAAAAATGAGGTTTTCTTCTGAGTAGTCGTTCCATCAAGAGAAGTTTGGCTTTGATTGGGATTTGTGAAAGAAATATTCCATTGTTGCAAATTCTCTAAAGTCAAATGCCAACGAATGGGTACGTTTTCTAATTCTTGCGAAACTCCTGCCATAATTTCCATAGGCAATTTTTCATTGAGTCCGTTGTAGGTGGTAAATTGTGTCCCAATATTCCGAATGACCAATGCCCAATTGACATCGTTTACATCGTCTATATAAATTGCACCAATATCAATAGCGCCGCCAAATGAGCTGTATCTTTCTAGGACAGACGAAATAAGTTTACCACTAGCTCCTAAAAAAAAATTGGAATTAGGAACATTGTAAGCATATCCAAAAGATAATGCCACTTCGCTACCCGTAAATTCAGAAGTGGCTTGACCATTTTCATCATACCCGTCAAATTTACCATAATTTACATAATTTATTCCCGCCTGAAATGTTTGCAAATGACGGTCATAAGTATAAGCATAAGAAGCTGTTCCGTAGGTCACTTCGCCAAAATAACTTCCATAATTTAGGGCTAAATGATTGTCCATTTCGGGGTTTATTGTTGCTGGATTAAAATGCACCTGATTAACGTCTTCATCATAAATGGTAATGGTTTTTCCTCCCAAAGCTGCTTGACGGGGCGAAGTAACTAAATTTAAAAACTGATAGGTATATTTACCACCAATTTGACCGTTTGAAACAGCACAAATCATAAATATAAAGAGAATTAAAAGTTTTTTTGGCATAGTAAAATTGCAAATCTGGAAAGTAAAACGCAATTGCGAAGATAAAATTATAATAGTAAAAATTCTTATTTTTCAATCAAAGTTTCACAAAAGGTTTTGTCTTTCATTTTTCTGACTTTGATTAATAGCAATATCTATCATTAAATTGCAATCCAAAAGAATTAAATATTAAAAGCCATAGAAATTCTTTGGCTTTAATTAATTATCTTTACCCACTAATTTATTTCATACAATAATTTTACATTTTAATGATAAACAACGAAGAATTTCAAGACGAAATAGGAAACAATCATATTAGTACATCAGCAAAAAATCCAGTTAGAAAAGATGCTTTTGATATTTCTGATGATGAAAAAATCGAAAAAATAAAAAAAGATGTTCAGAATATACTCCTAACACTTGGGATGGATTTGACCGATGATAGCTTGAAAGGAACGCCCAATCGAGTAGCAAAAATGTTTGTGAAAGAAATTTTTGGTGGTTTAAATCCCAACAAAAAACCAAATGCCTCCACTTTTGAAAACAACTACAAATACGGTGAAATGCTGGTCGAAAAAAACATCACTGTTTACTCCACTTGTGAGCACCATTTGTTGCCCATTATTGGAAGAGCACACGTCGCTTACATCTCGAACGGAAGAGTTGTTGGACTATCAAAAATAAATCGAATTGTTGAATTTTATGCCAAAAGGCCCCAGGTTCAAGAACGCTTAACGATGCAAATTGTGCAAGAACTTCAGGTTGCTCTTGGCACAGAAGACGTGGCTTGCATTATCGATGCCAAACATCTTTGCGTCAATTCTAGAGGGATAAAAGACATCGAAAGTAGTACAGTAACTTCAGAATTTGGTGGTAAATTTAAAAATGAGCAAACTCGGAGAGAACTATTGGAATATATAAAGCTGGAAACGAAATTTTAAAATCCTCTCCCCGACCCTCTCCAAAGGAGAGGGAGACAAGTCTGATAAAGGAGGAACAAAAATATAACAATAGTAATAACATATTCACCTCTCGACTCCCTCCCCTTCGGGGAGGGCTGGGGTGGGGAAAACGCTAAACAAGAATGTTACCATACAAATCTCAAATCTTAAAAATATACAATACTCTTTCGGGAGAAAAAGAAATTTTCACACCTATTCACGAAGGAAATGTGGGAATGTATGTTTGTGGACCAACGGTTTACAGCAACGTTCATCTAGGAAATGTGAGAACATTTATGTCCTTTGATGTAATCTTTAGGTATTTTTTGCATTTAGGTTTCAAAACACGTTATGTTCGTAACATTACAGATGCAGGACATTTGACCGATGACGGAAATGTAGATAACGACCGATTTGTCAAACAATCTCGATTAGAAAAACTAGAACCCATGGAAGTGGTTCAAAAATACACCGTCGATTTTCATCAGGTTTTAGAAAAATTTAATTTTTTGGCTCCAACAATTGAGCCTACCGCAACAGGTCATATTATAGAACAAATAGAATTGATTCAAAAACTGATTGCCGATGGTTTTGCCTATCAAACTCAAGGTTCTGTCTATTTTGATGTTTATGAATACAACAAAAAAGGCTTGAATTACGGCGAATTAAGTCATCGAAATATCGATGAATTGTTTGCCAACACCAGAGATTTAGATGGTCAGAACGAAAAGAAAAACCCTCAAGATTTTGCCTTGTGGAAAAAAGCTTCCCCTGCACATATTATGCGTTGGAATTCTCCTTGGGGCGAAGGTTTTCCGGGTTGGCATTTAGAATGTACCGCTATGAGTACCAAATATTTAGGTGAACATTTTGACATTCACGGAGGCGGAATGGATTTGAAATTCCCGCATCACGAATGTGAAGTGGCTCAAGGAAAAGCCTGCAACGGAACGACCCCTGTAAACATTTGGATGCACACCAATATGCTTACTATGAATGGTTTGCGAATGAGTAAATCGACCGGGAATTATATTCTGCCAATGGAATTACTTTCGGGAGAAAACACTTTTTTCGAAAAGAAATTCCAACCTAATGTCGTTCGTTTTTGTTTCTTGCAAGCGCATTATCGAAGTGTTTTGGATATTTCAAACGAGGCCATGTTAGCCAGCGAAAAAGGATTGATTAGATTGTTGGAAGGCGTAAAATTGATTTCGACCATTCAACCCAAAATCAGTTCAACCTTTTCGGTAAATGATTGGATTCAAAGTTGTTATGACGCTATGAATGATGATTTTAATACGCCAATCCTGATTGCCAATTTATTCGAAGGGGTTCGTTACATCAATTTATTAAATGATAATGCTGCCAGCCTGACAGCCGAAGATTTGAAATTATTCAGTCATTCGATTACTACTTTTGTCTTTGATGTTTTGGGACTGAAAGACGAAAAAGCGTTAGAAAGCAATAACGAAAAACTCGAAGGCGTAGTCAATATGCTAATAAACATGCGAAATGAGGCTAGAGCCAATAAAGATTTTGCAATGTCGGATCAAATAAGAAACCAATTGATTGCGCTAGGAATTCAGTTGAAGGACGGAAAAGATGGGACTACTTTTAGATTTTAGATTGCAGATTTCAGATTTTAGATTGCAGATTTCAGATTGCAGGTTGCAGGTTGCAGATTGCAGATTTTAGATTGCAGAATTTAGATAAATAAAATCGTTGTTTGAAAACCAATAGACTGAACTTTATATAAATATGCTAAACAAAATTCTCATATTTCCCTTTGTTTTTTTGGTTCGGTTTTACCAAACTGCGATTTCTCCGTTTACTCCTTCGGCTTGCAGGTTTGAGCCAACTTGTTCGAGTTATATGATTGAAGCACTGCAAAAACAAGGTTTGTTTTATGGTGGATTTTTAGGAATAAAAAGAATATTGAGTTGCCATCCTTGGGGAAAAACAGGTTATGATCCAGTGCCAACAAAAAAAAATCATCATAAGCATTGAGCAAAACAATACAACTTAAATCAAAAAATGTATTTTTACACAAATAAAAAAATATGACACACGCATTAAACATTGTTTGGAATCCTTCAGAAGGAATTAATTTAGGTTTTTTTGTAATTCGTTACTACAGCCTAATGTTCGTAATTGCATTTGGATTGGGTTGGTACATTATGAAAAAAATATTCGAAAGAGAAAATGAATCCATAGAAAAATTAGACACTTTATTTATTTGGACTGTTTTGGCTACTTTGGCTGGTGCTCGTTTGGGTCATGTTTTCTTTTATGATTGGGAATATTATCGCAATCATTTAGTAGAAATTCTTTTACCCGTCAGAGAAAATCCCGAAGGAACACTTTTTCACTTTATAAATGGCTGGGAATTTACTGGTTATACTGGATTGGCAAGCCATGGAGCAGCTATTTCTATAATTATTACCATGTATTTTTATAGTAAAAAAATATTAAAAAAACCACAAATGTGGATTTTGGATAGAATAGTTATCCCTGTTACAAGTGGAGCTGTTTTCGTAAGATTAGGCAATTTTTTCAATTCAGAAATTATAGGAAATGAAACAACTTCTCCTTTTGGGATAAAGTTTATTAGAGACCAATTTTCACCAATTGAGGCCGTAAATTCCACCCAAATAGCCAATCCAAACCAAGCCTACAAAGCCATTGCAAACAACCCTGATTTTGAATATTTGTTGCAACAAGTACCCGCCAAACACCCAACACAATTGTATGAAGCTTTCTTTTACATTTTTGTTTTTGCTATCTTATTTTTCTTGTATTGGAAAACAGAAGCCAGAAATAAAACAGGATTGTTGTTTGGATTGTTTTTAGTTTTGTTATTTACTGTCCGTTTCTTTGTTGAATTTTTAAAAGAAAGTCAAGGTGGTTTTGAAAGTGCTTTAGGATTATTTTCTACCGGTCAGTGGTTGAGTATTCCTTGTGTTTTGGTGGGTTTTTACTTTGTATTTACCGCAAAGAAAAAAGTTTAAAATATTTCTTTTTAATTACAAATCAAAAACAGAAGTGCGTTTTCCTCTAATCAAATCTTTCAATCGAATCCAAAAAGCCAAGGTCAAATAGACCCCAAACCACAAGCCTGCAGTCACAAAAGTAATATAGATAAAAAATAATCGCACGTCCGAAACTCTCATTCCCAGCTTATCGGCAAGGCGAGACGAAACATGAAAACCATGTTTTTCAAAAAAATATTTGAGTTGTAATACTGCTGACATTTATTGGAATTTGGGTAAAATTACTGATTATTTTTCAATAATTCCATTCCAATAGCACATTCAAGGCAACGACTTTTGTCGCAATACTCTTTTTTGAGTTGCAATAAAGATTGTGTCTCGAAAGCATTTTTAGGTTTGATTCCAAAGGAACTAAATTTATCCATAATTGCATTTTTTTCGGGAGCGACTTCGTTTATCAACTGAATTAAGTCTTCGGAAATTTCTTTGCCCTGACTTTTGGAATAGGCAAATTGAAGCGGAATTATGGTGTTGATAATGACCAAATCTATGAAGGATTTGGACAATTTCTTTTTCTTTTTTGGGCTTTCTTTGTCAAACTGATAATGATTTTGCCAATAATCGGAAGTCGAAACATCAAAAGTTTTATAAATACTTTCAACTGAATTTGAAGTGCTGATGCTTGAAAATAAATTTTGCTGACTGTGAAATAAATTAGCCAATTGCGACAATCGAATTGTAGGGAAATTATCCGGTCGATGTTTGAAAAACTGAACAGGTTCGAGTAATTTTTTTTCTATTTGGTATTTGTGTAACAAATAGAAATACCTGAATTTCAAATCTTTGAAATAATTATCCTCTTTTTCTGAATCTAAAAAACCCGAAGTCCCCAATAGCAAAGCTTCTATATTTTCGACCTCAAAACGCTCTTTTCTTATGATGGAAAACGGAATGGATTTCGCCATTTTCAAAAAGATTTCTCCATTGGTATTCAATCCAAAATTCTTGGCCAAAAGGCAAAACAAAACGGCTTCCCAATCGTTATTTGTTTCTTTCAATAATTCAAAAATAGGGTTTGATTTCCGTTCTAAACGCTCGAAAAACAAACGTTCTTGCCAATTTTTTAAGGTAAACTTCTTAATCTCCTTGAGTTGCTTTTCACAAAAAATCCAAGATTTGGGTAACATCAAGGATTTATAATTAGCAATTGTTGCAGCATCAACATATTTTTTGAGTTCCAAAACTGGAATTTCGGTATTGTTGCTTCTAAAAATTTCGGTGTCGTGTTCCCAAACTACGTGAAGAATCACGTTTTTGTATGCTTCGTCTCTTTCGTGATGATGCACATACCAATCAGAAGATTTAAGATGGATTTCTACATTTCCTGCCCATTTTTGATTGCCAATTACAATCTGAGCATTAAAAAAGTCTGGTCCAGCCAATTCTAAATATTGTCCCACATTGATAATGGTAATTTCCTCTCCATTGAAAGTTTTTAGATTCAAGCTATCGAATTTCTTGAATTTCCAGAGATAATGGAGAAAATCTTCTTTCATTTTTTTTTAAAGATTAAAGAGAATAGAGAAGAGAAAATAGATTTGTCCTGAACAACCAAAGTACTAAAAAAAGGAATACATTTTTTGTTTAAAATAAAAAAAATCATAAACACCAATTAGTTAACGCATCAAATACAATTTGGCACAAGCCCGAGCATCGGATAAAGCTTCGTGGTGGTTGAGTTCGATTTGCATTTCTCGACAACAATCGCTTAGTTTTGTTGGCTTCAATCCTTTGGATTTATAAATTTTTACGGTACATTCCCAGCGAGTGCCAATATTCAAATCCTCATAATTCAAACCGTAAAGTGCCATCGATTTGGCCAAAACATTTCGGTCAAAGCTTTCATTATGAGCCACAACAATACGGTTTTGCAATCGTTTTTGAATTTCAGGAAATACTTGTGCAAAGTTTTTTGCATTGACCGTATCTCGTGGATAAATTCCGTGAACCGCTATGGTAAAAGGTGAATATTCGTTTCTTGGAGGCTTGATTAAGCTAACAAATTCGTCAACAATAATACCGTTTTCGACCGTAACAATTCCTACTGAACAAGGATGAAAGGCTGTGGCGGTTTCAAAATCAATAGCAGTAAAAGTCATTTTGGAAGTTAGAGGTTAGAGGTTAGAGGTTAGAGGTTAGAGGTTTAGAGGTTTGAAATTGATTTTTGCCATTGACATTGACATTGCCATTGACATTGCCATTGACATTGCTATTGCTATTGACATTGCCATTGCTATTAAAACTACAAAAACAGCGATTTTGGTAACATTTCAAGAAACGGCATCGCTTTAGAATAATTTAAGGAATCGTAATCAAAACCTAGTCTCCTAAGATTATCATAATACAATTGATGATTTTGATAATAATATTTTTCGCTTTGAACAAACCAAGATTTTGCACCTATTTTTTCCGACAAAAACCATTTTTCTAACAATCTTCCTGAACGTCCATTGCCATCATTCCAAGGATGTATTTTTACAAAAACCAAATGGATCATACTTGCAAAATAGAACACTTCTACGAAAGATAAATCCCGTTTCAAAAGACATTCAATATCGTCATAAAACTTGCTCATTTCATCATCCACTTGAGAAGGCAAAGCTGCGACATATTCAATTCGTCCTTCATCATTTGTAATATACATATTCTGATAGCGATGATTTCCTTGCTGGTTTTTCGCAACTATATTCTTTGCTAAAAGTGTATGAGCTTGAGCAATAGTGCTTTTATTCAATGTATTTTCCTTTGCAAACGAATAAGCATTATATAAATCGTCAATTTTCTTTGTATAATCCGGAAGAAATTCCATCCCAAATTTTTTGTGTTTTATATAAGAATCCAATTCTATTTCTTCACCTTCAATTTTGCTTGAAAAAACTGATGCTACTGAAGTGTAAAAACTAAATGATTCAGTAGAAATTTGGGCATCACAAAGAGTGCTGAATTTTTCTTCTAATCCTTGCGGGAAGTTTTTAGTATAGTCTTCTAAAAGTTTTTCTGAAATTATTTTCATCAATTATATTAGTTATGTAAATCAAGGGTTGACAAAAATACTATTATCCTTAGGGTTAGACCTAACAGGTTTTAAAAACCTGTTAGGTCTTGTATTGTTAATCAAAAAGTTATAAATTCAATTCTTGCTTCAGATTAGTTATTCAAATTTAATTTTTATTGGAAAAAATTCCAAACCAAACCTAACCGAATGATAAAGTCAGTGTAAGGATTATTGGGTGAGGATAAATAATTGTATCCTGATAACGAAGAATTAAAATGTTCCAAGGTTAGATAAACTCTTGTCCTTTGAATTCGGGCATTGAAGAAAAAATCGAAGTTGGTAAAATTCCCTATTTTTTTCTGGTTTTGAACAAAAAACTCACCAATTACAGGATTGTATTCGTTTCCATAATAGGCAGTAAAATAATTAAAAGTAATGCCTGTTTGCAAAAACAAAGCTTTTTTGAACAAATTTTGAGAGTAATAAAGGGTATTTCGAGTGACAAACTCAGGAACATTCAATATGTAATCTTGTTGATCTACTTTTTGATATAAAATGGTGTTGTCTAATGCAAATTTCCAAAACTTAAACTCATTACTGGCTTTTACTGACAAATAATTTATGGTTTTGGTATATTGTGCAGGTGCAATTATTTGTTGTTGTAATGCTATTTGACCCGCAGTAGAATCATCTTCAAAATATAAATGATCCTTAAATGACGAATATTGAACAGACACATTCACCCAAGGAGAATCGGCGTTGATATTGATAAAATTTATTTTTTCGTTCTTAAAATCATTCGACCAATTGTAATTCACAAAACTGCTTTGGTACAAATTATAGTTGTCGTTGGGCAATTTATTCAGGTTTTGATATTGGAAAGAAAGCAACACTTCCTCATTCAATTCATATTGCATTTTAGCATCCAAATTCGAGAGTGATTGATTGGTTATTGATCTTGTAAACAAAAATTTTCCTGTCCATTTATTTTTTCGATAGTCATATTGTCCGCCATAAGAATCAATTCTTCGATTCAAAGATCCTGGAATAATTTGGTCATCCAAAATTAATATTTGGTAGTAATAATAATTGCTAAAAAAATCATCAACAAAAAAATTGAACTTCCCTAAAGTGGTATTTTCATAAGTCAACCCAACTTTATTGTAGGTTTTATTGTAATGTGTTTGGTCGTTTATATTGCTGGTTTTATAGGAATCACCAAATCGATATATTGTGAAATTTCCAATATTTGAAGTAACCGTAGGCTGATTGTATTCAAAAAATTTGTTTTCATAATTGAACTGGTGGGTCACATACAAATTATTGTTTCCCTCAACAGAATTAATTCTAAAATAGTGATCCAAAAAGACTCGTTTCCCTTTCAGAAATGATTGAGCATCTTTCAAATAAACTTCTAATCGATCTCGCTGTAAAAAATCTGAATTACCACTTTCGAAATCATCAATAGTAGTAATTCCGCCATTTTCTTCATTCAAAATATCTTGACCTGTGAAATGAAAATTAGCAAAATATCGCTTGTTTTTAGTGTTATAACTGCTAGTAAACCTAAAATTTCCTGTACTTGCCAATTGATTTATATATTTCCCTTGAGAGCGCAATCCTTTATAGGCTAAAGAAAAATTAAATCTTGGAGAGGTATTTACCGAAAAAAAAGCATCCACATTTTGACCTTTTTCCATCACCGATTTAAAATACAATTCGGTAACTGGAGTAGCTACTGAACAATAACGGATTTGGTTGGCTTCTAGAAAACTAAAATGTTTGGCTTTGAATCCAAATTCTGGAAGCGGCGAAAAAGAATTCAAACTATATTGCAAGGTATTATAAGTTTGTCCTTCGTTTGGAAAAGCTAAAAGTCCAAAAAGGTCCTTTCGCAAATAATTGTGACTGTATTTTTTTTGAATTGTAAGAGAAGTATCGATATAAGTCGTGTCGCGTTCCAAAGTAATTACCCGATACATATCGATAGTCGCCAAAGGCTGATTCTTCTTTACCGAATCTTTACCTATCAGATTATCAAAAATATTTGGCTTTTTACTGTTTTTCTCCTGAGAAAAAAGCAAACAAGAACAAGACAACAAAACTACCAGAAAGAAAAATCTCATCGAGAAGGATTATAATTATGAGGAACTATTTATTTAATCAAGGCAAAGGTAAATGAAAAAAGGTACAAAGAAATGATTTTTTTGATACCACTAATAAATTTTATCCTTACAAAACTCGATTCACTTGAACCAAATTCTTCTGATAATAGGACTCTTTAGTTGAGGAAATAATTACACCTCCATGGTTGGAGGAATGAATAAATTTGATTTCACCCTCACTCACTTCAACCACCATTCCAACGTGATTGATATGGCGTCGTCCATTGGTTTTGAAAAAAACTAAATCACCTTTTTGAGCTTCTTCTATGTTAATTTTAGAACCATAAGAAGCCATTTCTATCGAAGATCTTGGTAATTTTATATTGCTATTGGAAAAAGTATAGCAAATTAATCCAGAACAATCAAAACCATCCTTGGTCGTCCCACCATAACGATAAGGGGTTCCAATATGCTCAGAAGCTATAGATATTAACTCATCCACAAAATTATTTGTTGTGTTTGGATCTTTATTCTCATATTTTTCCACATCAAAACTGCTATCATTAATTGTTGTAGCTTCTGTTACAACTTCTTTTTCAATTTCTTTTGAAGTACGAATTGTAATCACCGAGCCTACTAATAATTTTTTGGAAATACTTGGATTTTGTTTTTCCAATTCAGATATTGTAATACCATATTCTTTGGCAATTCCATACTTGGTTTCTTTTGGTAAGACCTCATGGGATATTTCAAATTTTGGCTTATTGTTATCATTTTCAACCTGGGCGATTGCATCAATTTGCTCTTGAGATTTTATTTCTTTTTTTTCGACAACCAAACTTGAATTTAAATCTTTATTTACAGGAATAGTAATTTTTTGACCCGCTTTCAAGGATTTATTTTCTAAATTGGGATTGGCGTTTTGCAAATCGGCAATCGAAATTTGGTATTTCTTGGCTATGGAATATAAAGACTCTTTGGGCAGTACTTTATATTCAATCTTTGATTTAGAGATATTTATTTTGTTTTCTAGTTTAGGGGATGCTACAATTTTTTCATTTGAAACATTCTTTGTAGAATCGCTAATTATTTTTTCTTCGTTTTTTTTGTTTGGAGTTATTTCTACTTCAGGTTTTTCATAAGCCGTTGAAGGAATGTTTATGGTTTGTCCAATTTTCAAACCTTGATTTTCCAGATTAGGATTGATTTTATATAAATCTTGAATAAATATATTGTATTTTTTAGCTATGCCAAAAAGCGTTTCTTGGGGAAGTACTTCGTGTGTTTTATGGTGCTGTTGGCTTGTAATAGCTAAAGTAGAAACCGAAATACTTTTTTTGGTTTCGTTGGGAATTAACAACACCATTTTCTCTTTAATTCCATTTACAGCTTTAGGATTTAGTTTGTATAAGTCTGAAATATCTACGTTGTAAATTTGAGCAATTTCGCTGATAGTCTCGCCATTAGATATGGTATGACTTGCATATTTTTGTTGAGAAAAAACATAAAAACTGTTAAAAACAAATACGAATACAATCCATTTACAACTCTTCATTCTATAAATTTATATAAATTATTTGTACGCTAAAATGCAACAAATGTGAGGGTTAATTATTATTTTATTACAGTTTATTCTACTCTGAATGATTGATTTTATTGTGAAATACAAATATATCACTTTTGTTGGTTTAGTATGTTAAAGAGTATATAAAATTGAATATAATCCAAAAAATGAGCCTAAATTGTTTTAAAAACATGGCTATATACCAAATAGTTTGATCAATTATTTAAAGAATTTTTTAAAATTATTTTATTCAAGACCATATAAGAGCTTCCTTTAGACATTTTGTAAAACATGTAAAAAAGAACTTTTCCCAAACAAAAGGATTCTTAATTTCCATCAGGGATAGGCATTCGGTTATAGAATAAACTTTGTATATTTGAGGAACATTTTTCAATGTCAATGCCAATTGCAAAAATCAATATCAATAAAATAAAATAAATGTCACAAACCCCCAAAGAATTAAAACTCGCCGTCCTCATTGATGCAGATAACGTGCCTTACAGCAATGTGAAAGGAATGATGGAAGAAATTGCCAAATACGGAACGCCCACCACCAAAAGGATTTATGCCGATTGGACTAAACCCAATGCCAACGGCTGGAAAACCGTTTTATTGGAACACGCCATCACTCCCATTCAACAATATAGCTACACAGTTGGGAAAAACTCCTCCGATTCGGCTATGATTATTGATGCTATGGATTTATTATATTCGGATAAAGTAGATGGATTTTGCATCGTTTCCAGTGATAGCGATTTCACTAGATTGGCGATTAGATTAAGAGAATCTGGAATGAAAGTCATCGGTATTGGCGAAAAGAAAACACCCAATTCCTTCATTGTTGCTTGCGACAGATTCATTTATATAGAAGTTTTGGACGGAGCAATCAAGAAAAAATTGCCGAAAAGTAAATTATTCGAAGAAAATAAAAAATTGGTTGACCCGAGCGATAGCCCACAGACGAAGCAAAAAGTAGCCGAAAAAATTCTCGAAAAACCAGAACAAAAACCCCTCAATAAAATCGACACCCAAACCATAGAACTTATTGAAGACACATTAGATGCCATTGGCGATGAAGATGGTTGGGCATTTCTTGGCGATGTTGGAAATCTCATTGTGAAGAAAAAACCTGAATTCGACCCCCGTAATTATGGCTTTTCAAAATTGACTCCTATGCTCAAATCTTTGACAGATATTCTCGAAATCGACGAAAGAGAATCTGATAAGAAAGGAATCAAACACGTTTTTGTAAGGTTGCGTTACAGTTAATTAATAATTATATGAAACTCGTATTTGCCACCAATAACAAAAATAAAATCCTCGAAGTACAACAAATGCTGCCTTATTCTATCGAAATCCTAAGCCTCGAAAGCATTGGCTGCTTTGAAGAAATTCCAGAAACAGCAGCCACTATCGAAGAAAATGCCATTATGAAAGCCAATTATGTGACTGAAAAATACAGTTGCGAGTGCTTTGCCGATGATACAGGACTTGAAGTGGATGCACTAAACGGAGCTCCAGGGGTTTTCTCGGCAAGATATGCTGGCGAACAACGCAATTCTGATGATAATATGAATAAATTATTGGAAGCTTTAGCTGATGAAACTAATAGAAAAGCCCAGTTCAAAACCGTAATTGCATTGAATTTAAAAGGCAAACAACATCTTTTCACGGGAATTGCCAAAGGCGAAATTACTTTAGAAAAAACAGGAAATCAAGGTTTTGGCTATGATCCTATTTTTAAACCCGAAGGTTATGAAGCTACTTTTGCGCAACTTTCACTTGAAGAAAAAGGTGCCATCAGCCATCGTGGTATAGCTATGGCGCAATTAATAAATTTCTTAAAAACAAAATAAAATTTGTTATTACTAACGAATATTGTCTTTAAATTCTCAAAATTCAAATCTGAAATCTGCAATCTGAAATCTAAAATTCTGATTATCAAATAATAATAAATAATTAAATCTGAAAAACCCATTAGATTATCTCGTTTTTTTGCAGTACTTTTGCACGAAATTTTAAAAATACATAATGAACAAATTTGAACAATTAGGATTGAGTGAATCGCTACAACGTGCGATTATCGATCTAGGATTTGAGAATCCGACCGAAGTGCAGGAGAAAGCGATTCCCCTATTATTGGAACAAGACACAGATTTAGTTGCGTTGGCTCAGACAGGGACAGGGAAAACGGCAGCTTTTGGTTTTCCAGTCATTCAAAAAATTGATGCCAACAACAGAAATACACAGGCGTTAATTTTATCACCTACTCGCGAACTATGTTTGCAGATTACAAACGAGATTAAAAACTACTCCAAATACGAAAAAGGTATAAATGTAGTGGCTGTTTACGGTGGTGCAAGTATTACAGAACAGGCTAGAGACATCAAAAGAGGGGCGCAAATTATTGTGGCTACTCCAGGTAGAATGCAGGATATGATTAACAGAGGTTTGGTAAACATTACCCAAATTAATTACTGTATCCTTGACGAAGCAGACGAAATGTTGAATATGGGTTTCTACGAAGACATTGTAAACATCCTTTCGACCACGCCAGACGAAAAAAGCACTTGGTTATTCTCGGCAACCATGCCAGCAGAAGTAGCCCGAATTGCCAAACAATTTATGCACAACCCTCTAGAAATTACTGTTGGAACTAAGAACTCCGGTTCTGCAACAGTTTCTCACGAATTTTATTTGGTAAATGCAAGGGATCGTTATGAAGCGCTAAAAAGATTGGCCGATGCTAATCCAGATATTTTCTCGGTAGTTTTTTGCAGAACAAAACGCGATACTCAAGCTGTTGCCGAAAAGTTAATCGAAGATGGTTATAGTGCTGCCGCTTTGCACGGAGATTTATCTCAAGCACAACGCGATGGCGTGATGAAATCTTTTAGAGGTCGTCAAATCCAAATGCTTGTAGCTACTGATGTTGCAGCTCGTGGAATTGATGTGGATAATATTACTCACGTAGTAAATTACCAATTACCAGACGAAATAGAAACTTACAATCACCGCTCAGGCCGTACAGGCCGCGCTGGAAAACTAGGAACTTCGATTGTGATTGTTACCAAAAGTGAAATTCGCAAAATTTCGGCTATCGAAAGAATCATCAAACAGAAATTTGAAGAAAAAACAATTCCATCTGGAATCGAAATTTGCGAAATTCAGTTGTTGCATCTTGCCAATAAGATAAAAGATACGGAAGTCGATCACGAAATTGACAACTATCTTCCAGCCATCAACAATGTTCTTGAAGGATTGTCTAAAGAAGAATTGATTAAGAAAATGGTTTCGGTTGAATTCAATCGCTTCATCAATTACTATAAGAAAACACGAGATATTTCTTCTCAATCTTCAGGTTCCGAAAGAAGAGAACGAGATGATAGAGAACCAAGAGAAAACAACAATGGTGGTGCTACAAGATACTTTGTAAACATTGGTTCGAGAGACAATTTCGATTGGATGTCCTTGAAAGATTACTTAAAAGAAACATTAGACCTTGGTCGTGATGACGTTTTCAAAGTAGATGTAAAAGAAGGTTTCTCTTTCTTCAACACCGACCCGGAACATACTGATAAAGTAATGGAAATATTGAACAACGTTCAGTTAGAAGGACGTAGAATCAATGTTGAAATTTCTAAAAATGACGGTGGCGGAAGACGCGATCACAACGGAAGAAGTTCAGGTGGTGGTTTTGGCGGAGGCCGTTCAGGTGGAGAAAGAAGTTCAGCTCCAAGAAGAGAAGGCAGTTTTGCCCCAAGACGTGAAGGCTCTGGTGGATTTAGAAGCGACAGAAGCTCAGCACCACGTGAAGGTGGTTTTGGCGGAAGAAGCTCAGCCCCAAGAACTGGCGGTTTCTCTGACCGAAGTCCAAGATCTTCTGATGCTCCTAGACGTGATGGTGGTTCTTCTGAAAGACCAGCAAGACGTTCTGAAAGTTTTGGCGACGCACCAAGAGAAAGAAGACCGAGGAGAAGTTAACTGATTTTAGATTGCAGATTGCAGATTTTAGATTTTAGATTACAAGTTGCAGGTTGCTGTCCTGAAACTTCGGGATTGATTTCTTATTTGCAATTTATTCCGAAATTTCGGGACTGTTAATTTTCTTATAATTATATTGAAACTACAAAATATTTAATCCCATTTTATTACTTTTAAAGTTTTAAAACAGTTTATGAAATATTTTGTAGTTTTCTTTTTTTTAATACTCGCCTCAACAACTTTCGCACAAGTTATTGAACCAGCCCAAACCGTTACTGGGACTATTATCAATGACAATACGAAATTCCCTATCCCCAATGTAAATATCATCAACATCAATAAAGTAAGAGGTACCACTACTGATGAAAAAGGTAATTTTGAACTGGCTGTTTCTGTAAATGATACCCTTCACATTACTATTATAGGTTTTCAATCTTTGAGAATTAGAGTGACCAACGATTGGGTAAAAACCAAAACCACCAAAATCCAACTGACCGAAAAAGCTTATGCCCTCGAAGAAGTCATCGTAGGTCGTTATAATTTAACAGGATATATCGAAGTCGATTCGAAATTGATTCCTGTAAAAGAAAATTATCGTTACAGCATTTCGGGCTTGACAGAAGGCTACGAAGCGGGTGAATATTCGCCAAATGCTTTTGGAAAAGTGATGGGTTCCATCTTTAATCCTGCCGATGCGCTTTATAATTTTTTTGGCAAAAAACCCACCGAACTCAAGCGATTAAAAGAAATGAAAAAGGACGACACCGTTCGAAATCTTCTAGAAACCAAGTACGATCGTGAAACTATTGCAGTCCTCTTGGGTGTGGACAAAAAAGAAATTGCCGAAATTCTGGAACGTTGCAATTACTCCGAATCCTTTGTAAAAACCGCCAACGACCTCCAAATCCTAGATGCCATAAGCGGATGTTATGAAGAATATAAGATTTTGAAGAAGAAATAGTAAATTAATAAAAAACAAGTTTAATCCTTAATTGTTCAAACAGTTAAGGATTTTCTTTTATTTATTTCCTGTTCTAAAAAAGAAGTGCTGTATTTTAAAATCCATTTCAGTATTTGTAAAAAAATATCTATTTTTGATAAAAAATAAAGCGAAATAAACCTTCGCCAATCTACCCAATTTTGGGTGCATATACGAAAGATTGTTTCGCCAATTTATAAGTTGGCGGCAAGTTTAGAGCGACAGTGCACAAACGAACTGACCTGCAAAAAATGAACAATAGCAAATGACACGACAAGAAGCAGAAACAATTTTACAAAGGACATTCAAGCTCCCTAAGTTCTATGACGAACAGTGGCTGACTATTGACAAAATTCTGAAAGGTGAAAAGGTTTTGCTAATCGAAAAGACAGGTTTTGGCAAGTCACTTTGTTTTCAATTTCCAGCGACAGTTTTCAATGGCATAACAGTTATATTCTCTCCTTTAATCGCATTAATGCGTGACCAAGTCAAAAAGTTAACAGCACTTGGTATTGCAGCAAAGTGTATCAATAGTGAACAGACACCCGAAGAAAATACCCAGATAATAAATGATGCTAAACAGGGAAAAATAAAAATCCTTTACATAGCACCCGAAAGACAAGAAAACAGTGAGTGGATTGAAGCTACTCGACAGATGAACTTGACAATGGTGGTAGTTGATGAAGCACACTGTATTTCCGTTTGGGGACACGACTTTCGACCTGCATTTAAAAGGATAATTAATCTTGTAAAATTGTTACCTAAAGGTCTTCCTGTTCTTGCTACTACTGCAACAGCAACAAAAAGAGTTGAACTTGATGTTGCCCAACAAATTGGCAACAACATTTTGACAATTCGGGGAAACTTAATGCGGGACAATTTCAAATTATTTGTCGTTAAAGTTGCATCTGAAGATGAAAAATTGATTTGGCTTGGCAAGAACTTAAATAATCTTCCTGGTTCAGGAATCCTATATACAGGAACTAGAGTTGATACCGAAATTTACTCCAAATGGTTTGAGAATCTGAAAATATCATCTACTGCCTACAATGCAGGTTTGGACGCAGATTCGAGAATTGCTATAGAAAACGGCTTGATGAGCAATAAGTGGAAAT
>Ga0316607_1000316_pt1 | contig 18533 bp, 11 predicted proteins | sample MIS2016062E_MG_FD_207674 | JGI IMG/M metagenome (GOLD analysis project Ga0316607, IMG submission 207674) | Microbial mat bacterial communities from Middle Island sinkhole, Lake Huron, Michigan, United States - MIS.2016.062E | ecosystem: Environmental > Aquatic > Freshwater > Lake > Sediment...
AGGAGAAGCTAGTATTTGTTTTATTGTCTCCCGACAAGTTGATATCGATCACCTTGACATTGACAGCCACTTGACGGCGGCGCAGATCTAGTTGCGTCAAGAAAGCTACGGCGATATCAATTTTACGCGGGTCGCCCACCAAAGTGATCGAATTGAGTCGGGCATCCGCCAGCACCGACAGTCCTATCAGCAAGAGCGGCCCCTTGCCACCCTTAGCGCCGATCGCCTTAATATCCGGTTCCCGAATTTCCACATCCCGCGCCGTATTTCCCTGACCAACGGTTTGAATACTAACCCGAGTAATCGGCAGTTGAGTTGACGCACCTTGAGCGCTCAAAAAGTTAGCTGCATCCGCAGACTTAACTTGATTGAGCCGCAGAGTCCGAACGATAATATTCCGGGAATCGAGTGGCAGCTTAGCCCCTACAAAAATCGTCCGCCCCACCCGGTTAGCTTGCAGCCCACTGAGGCGGAGCACGTAATTAAAAACATCTTGCACCGACTCATTTTCGATGTCCAAAGAAATGTCCCAAGAAATCTTCGGCTCTTCATCGTCGTCTTTTGCACCCGCTGCCGGTTCCGCCGCAGGCTGGCCCGGTTTAGCTGGCGCCCCGCCGCCTGTAAAAGCAATATTCAAGCCCGCAGCACGAGCCAGCAGAGCCAAGACGTCACGAACTGGGGCATCCCTTAGTACCAACCGGGGGATACGTTCTCCCGAACTCAGCTCAATATTTCCCGCCGCCGGAGCGATGTTAGAAACGGCGATATCTCCTAGGGGCGGAGCAACCGCTCGCGGTTGGAAAGGCGGGGCCTGATTTGTCTGAGATTGAATCTCGCTGGGTAAGGGCGGGCGATCGTTCCTAGTAATCGTAACTTCGGGATTTGGCAGTACCGTATTGGGGTTTTGAGACGTGCGGATTTGGGGAGCCGGCTGGGGGGCTGTTTGGCTCAGTGGCAGGCCTGGAGGTGGCGGTGGGGCTGTTTGGTTCAGTCTTGGTGATCCCGGCAGTGCAGCTTGAGTAGACTGCGGTGTGCCGCCCTGTCTTGCCACGCTCAGGACTATGCCACTGCCTTCTCCCTGAACGATTTGTCCGCTGGGAACGCCGTTCGTACCTGTCACCACAACCCGGATGCTGTTAGCGTCTACCGGGGTGACTTCTACTGAAGAAATGCCCGGAGCGGGGTTTTCTTGCCGAAAGGCATTGCCTTGGGACAAGCGGAGCTGGGTATTGATGATTGTGGCTTGGTAAGTGTTGCCGTTATTAATTGCGAAAACTTGCGGGCGATCGCCCTTTTCGGTCGCCAGCACAATATTTACGCCATTATTGGCTTGACTTATTTGCACTCCTGTGACTAGAGTCGGCGCCGCCCAAACGGGGGCTTGCGCTACGAGAACTCCGGCAACACTGCCCAAAAGTCCTCCACTGAATCGTAGATGCTGTTTCACGTTCACTCCTCAAATAAACTAGATTAATTATTGTCTGTTATCTCTTAGACTTCTTAAGAAAGTCAGAGATATTTGTATTCTGTTTTTTTAGATCGACTTATTTAGGAATAGGAGTTGCCACTGCACTGGGAGTCGGAGTCGGCAGTTTTTCCTCTTGCTTTAACGGCAGCAATGCGTGCAAATCAAAAGTAGTTTTGATTTGAGCTTGAGGCTGCACCACGGGGACTATTTTACCCTTCAGAAAATCAACTTCTACTGTCGGATTTGATACTACCAATTCAGATTTCAAATTTCTCACCACCAACAGCGACTGCATCAACTCCAAGTTACGCATAAAGTTGCGGGTTTGAGCAAAATTGCCTTCAAACTCTACCTTATATTTTTTGCGTCTGAGCTTGCCAGCCAGAGACGGCCCGAAAGACGTATCTTTCAGAATATCAGGGTCTACGGCTCCTGCCACGGCGGTTGTGGTTGTCGGCAAGATATCAGGCTCAAATTTTGTGAGTTTAGCTTTGTCCTCATCCCCTTGCACGCCTGCGCGGTCAGTGAGCGTAGTCGAACCGCGGTCGGTGAGCGTAGTCGAACCGCGGTCAGTGAGCGTAGTCGAACTGTTGATTCTGTTCACCAGTTGAGTCATATCCAGCAACAGCGTGTTGGCGCTCGCGTCGCTGGCAAACATTGCCGTCACTTCGACTAGGCGCTGTTTTGCTTCTTCTTGCTTTGTTTCTGCTTCTGCCTTTTTTTGAATTTGAGCTTGCAGTTGCAGTTGCGTTTGTTTGCCCTCGCTAATTTTTTGCTTGATTTCGTCGGTTTTCTGCATTTCTGGCAGCACAAACTGGTAGGCGATGCCCCCAGCAATTCCCAGTCCGACAACGGCGATGGCTATCGCTTGGATTTGGGGTGTCAGCTTAATCCCGAATATTTCCTTACCTGACGATTCTTCTGCTTGTCCGCCAGGACCAAACTCATTTGCTACTGTCATGGTTTTTTCACCTCTCCTTTTTGTTCACCTTTTGGTGTTTCTAGCACTCCTTTTTCTTGAAGTGTTTCTATCCGTATGGCCAGCCCATCTGCTTGCTGACTCCGCAGTTCTGGGAGCAACTCGGAGGCAACAGTTGGACTGAGGCTAGTTTCAATTTTATATTCCACCACCGGACGCAGTTTGGGAAGTTCTGTTATTCCTGCTGTACTTTGGTTCCGCAATTGTACTTGTACGGGGTTAGTTTTTAAGGTCGCTGCTACCAGTCTGGTGTCAGTATTCAGGAAGAAAGGAGAGCGCTGGATTAGCAGCATAAAGTCGTTAACTTGATCGAAGCTACTGGCTATCCCAGAAATTATTACCTTAGCTCCCTGCTCCGGGGTGACCGGGATGGGAGCAGCCACCGGGGTAGGGCTGGCTGCTGTGGACGGACTCGCCCCTGGGGACGGACTCGCTGCGGGGGCGGCCGCGGGCGGAGGGGGTGGTGCTGCTGCTACTGGGGAGGGACTGGGGTCGATTTGCTCGATTTTGGCAATTTGTACTCCGGCGGGAGTGCGAGAACTTAGGTCTTGCAGCATTGCTGACCAAGGTTTAATTTGGTCGAATACTCCGGCTAAAGCTTTGTACTCAGCGGTAACTTTGTCGGTTTCGGCATTGATGGCTTTGATGGCACTTGCTTGAGTGTTTAATTTGGCAACTTCTTCGTCTAGGGCTGCTTGTACAGTCGTCAAGCCGTTATTTTCATTAGTCGCCCGCCACCAGATGCCCATGACGGCGGCGTTGATGCCGAGGCAAAATAGCAGCGCGCCAACTAAGGGAAGTAGGTCTTTGGTTGGGCTCGGACCCTTTTTAGTTGAAACTTTGGCTGGTTCGTCCTGTTTGTATTCGGGACGGTCTCTGAGAAAGTTAATATCTAGGGTGTACATGGCTTTACTCGATTTGAGATTTTAGTTTATGTTTATTAAAAGAAGAGGAAGAGTGAGATTTTAGTTGTCTGTTCACAAAACCTCCCTCAGTCCTAAACCTAAAGCTACTCCTAAACCCGCTCGCTGTTCAGGGGTAATTTCTTCGCTGATTTCGAGTCCTAGGGTTTCGATGGGATCGACTTGAGAGGCGGGCAAACTTAATCTTTGCATGAAAAATTCATCGAGTTTGCCGATCGCAGCTCCTGGTCCTGCTAACAGTAATTGCGCTACTTCTAGTTCTTCACTCTGGTTGAGATAAAAGTCGATCGAGCGGCGCAGTTCGTCTGCTAGTTCTCCCAATACTTTAATCATCGCATTTGTGCCTGGGTTGGCATCTCCCGATATCCCTATTGTATCTGTGACTGGCAGGGTCATGCCTTGCAGTTCGCTGGTGTCTCTGGTTGGCGGCAGGTTCATGGCTTGGTTGAGGGCGGTCTGGATTTGGTAAGTGCCGATCGGGATGGTACGGTTGAAATGGGGTATGCCGTCCACTACTATAGCTAACTCGGTGCTGTCAAATTCTATGGCGGCGAGGACTGCGGCTTCTTGGGACGAAAATTGTTGCAGTTGGTCTTTGAGGGTGCGGATTAGGGCAAAACTGGTTACTTCTAGTACGTCTATAATCAGTCCGGCTTCTTTGAAGGTTTCGAGGTAGGTGTCGGTAACTTCTTTGCGGGTTGCTACTAGGACGACTTGCACTTTTTCTACGTCGTCGTCATCTACAAATAGGCCGATTTTTTGATAGTCTACGTCGGCGTCTTCTCTGGGGAAGGGTAAGTAAAGTCCTGCTTCATTGTTCATGTATTCGCGCAGTTCTTGATCGTCGAGTTCTGAGGGGACTGGGATGAGGCGGATGACGGCTTCTCTACCGGGAATGGCTGTGGCTACGCGCTTGGCTTTGATTTTGTTGTCGGCGAGGACTGAACGTATTAGTTCTGCCATTCCAGGCGGATCGACTATTTGTCCCTCTTGCACTATGTCTTCTGGAACTTCTATTGAAGCCAGGGTGGCTAGTTTTAATACCTGAGCTTTCTTTTCGAGCTGAATGATGTTGATGCGGTCTGGGGCCAATTCGATACCGATTCCTGGCTGGCGTTTGGAAAGTAGACCTTTGAAAAAGTTAATCATCTGATTGGGTTGTTGGGTTTTGTTTTTTATCGAAGAGGGAAGAGGGAGGGGAAGGGGAAGGAGGGGGGAATGGGGGGTTGCGGGTGGTCACTGAGCGTAGTCGAAGTGCAGAGTTAGCGGTTAGGTGTGGGAAGGTTTTCCCGCTAAACGAGTCATCTGACAACTGGATGCTTCCCTCAGCCCTTCGACTCCGCGAGCGGGCCGCCCTTCGACTCCGCGAGCGGGCCGCCCTTCGACTCCGCGAGCGGGCCGTATGCTATCCAATTTATCTGAGCATAGCTATTCTCGTGGGAAAGTCAACCAATTCAAACTCACCTGCTCGAATCAAATGTCTGGGGATCGCTTTTTTTACTGTTCCCATCACGGTCGAATTTAATTTTATGAAACGTAAATCTTGGCAACTGTTTGCTGTTTTTGGGCTGGTGAGCCTGCTGCTAGCTGTGACTGTCAGTTGCAGTAGAGCTGTTTCTAATTCTCGATCGAATAATTCTCCGGCGATCGAGTTTTGGACTATGCAATTACAACCTCAGTTTACTGATTATTTCAATCAGACGATCGCCAATTTTGAGAAAGAAAATCCGGGGGTGAAGGTGCGCTGGGTCGATGTGCCTTGGTCGGCGATGGAAAGTAAGATTTTGGGGGCTGTTTCGGCGAAAACTCCGCCGGATGTGGTTAACCTCAATCCTGATTTTGCTTCGCTGTTGGCGGGGCGCAATGCTTGGCTAGATTTGGACTCTCGGATACCGGAGCAAGTTCGATCGACCTATTTGCCGAATATCTGGAAATCCGGTGTGATCGACGGTAAGAGTTTTGGCATTCCTTGGTATCTCACAACTGAGGTAACTATTTACAATACTGAGCTGTTTAAAAAAGCTGGAATTACTAAGCCTCCTGCTACTTATACTGAGTTGGCTCAAGTAGCGAAACAGGTGAAGGAAAAGACTGGTAAGTTTGCTTTTTTTGTGACTTTTGTACCGGAGGATTCGGCGGATGTTTTACAATCTTTGGTGCAGATGGGTGTCACTTTGGTTGATGCTCAGAGCAAGGCGGCTTTTAATACTCCGCAAGGTAAGGCTGCTTTTCAGTATTGGGTGGATTTGTACAAGGGCGGGTTTTTGCCAAAGGATGTTTTGGTGCAGGGTCATCGCAGGGCGATCGAACTTTATCAAGCTGGAGAAACTGCTTTGTTGGCTTCTGGGCCTCAGTTTTTGAAGGCGATTTCCGAGAATGCTCCTAATATCGGTGCTGTTTCGGCTGTGGCTCCTCAAATTACCGGGGAAAACGGCAAGAAGATTGTGGCGGTGATGAATTTAGTGGTTCCTCGCGACAGCAAGTGGCCTGATGATGCTGTGAAGTTTGCTTTGTTTGTGACTAATTCTCGGAATCAGTTGGCTTTTGCTAAGGCTGCTAATGTTTTGCCTTCTACTGTTGATGCTTTAAATGACTCTTATTTTAAGAGTATTCCGGCTGATGCTCCGACTGTTGATCAAGCTCGGATTGTTAGTGCTTCTGGGTTGACTTCCGCTGAGCTTTTGATTCCGCCTCTGAAGGATGTTAAGAAGTTGCAAAAGGCGATTTATGACAATTTGCAAGCCACTATGTTGGGGGAGAAGTCGGTAGAGCAGGCTGTGGCTGATGCTGCTCTGGCTTGGGATAAAAGGTAGTTTTGAGTTGAGCTTAAATCTTAAGAGTGGGGCGGGAATCTTTTTTGCGATCGCCCTTGCTTTTTTCGGCTTCTTGACGTATTATTGAATAATAGAAATCTGTGCCGCCATATATATAGCTTTAAATTGGAATCATAGACTTTAAGATAGCACAAAAATTATCAACTATCAAGAATTTGGGAAAAGATAGGGGGATTTAAGATTTTATTACCGCAGAGGGCGCAGAGGACGCAGAGGAGGAGAAGAGAGAAATGAATGATTTTGTCAACCGCAGATGATGGGAATTGAACATGAATTCTGGATATTTTAGGCTGGGATGGGCGATCGCAAATTGCCTAATTTTTTTTGGTTTGCCTATTGCAATTTCTGGGGATTTGGGATATGATAGTATCATGGGAATCTGTGCGAGCATATAAGCTGGCTTTGCTTAAGATTCAAGGTTTTTTTCACCGCAGATGTTGGCTGATTAACGCGGATTAACGCTGATGAAGATGGGATGTTTGTATTTGCAGGAAGTGCCCGACTAGGTACAGGGAACCGCAAAGGACTGTTAAATTGTTGTCTGCTACAGCATCGTCTAAGGCTGTTGTTAAGTCGGGGAAGGTTTTACAGTGTTTTAATTGTGGGCAGATGTTTTTGGCGAGGGCTGCTAATTCTTTGGGTGGTTTTGAATTTTGGTCTGGTATGGGTACTAAATACAGTCGATCGCCCTTTTTGAGTAATGCTTTTAATATATCATCGCTGTCTTTGGTGGCAAGAATCCCGATTACCCAGTTAATTGGTGGTTGGGAAATGTTCAAATCATCGACATATTCACGCAATGCAATAGCGGCGGCTGGATTGTGGGCTCCGTCAATCAGGATTTTATGGTTTTTCCAAGTTGTCTGTTGAAGTCTTCCTAGCCATTCGGTTTTGGCGATACCGTTTTTGATGGCTGTTTCGGATATTTGCCATCCTTGGTTTTGCAGAGTTTGGATAGTTGCGATCGCAATTGCTGAATTCATTAGTTGAATTTTTCCCAGCAATGGCAATGAATATCTTATTTTAACCGCAGATGGACGCTGATTAACGCGGATTTCTGAATTTGACTGATATTCTATGAATCCTTGTCCTAAATCTATAGCTGGTTTTACCCAAGTTGTTGGACAGTCTAATTCTTGGATGCGTTTCTCGATTACTATTCTAGCATCTTCTGGCAATTCTCCGATGATTGCCGGACATTTTGATTTGAGAATACCGGCTTTTTCCCTAGCAATATCGGCGACGGTGGGGCCTAGTATTTGCCAATGTTCGAGGCTGATTGATGTGATGATGCTAGCAAGGGGATTTTCGCAAACGTTAGTCGCGTCTAATCTTCCTCCTAATCCGGTTTCTATGACTGCGATGTCTACTTTTTTTTCGGCGAAATACAGCCAAGCTACGGCGGTGATGATTTCAAATTGAGTGGGGGTTTCGGTGTCGTCTTGGGTGGCGGCGATTACTCGTTGGAGATATGCTTGTAATTCTGTTGGGGAAATTGGTTTTTGGTTGATGCAAATTCTTTCTGTCCAATCAATTAAATGCGGGGATGTGTAGCGCCCGACTCGATAACCTGCTTCGGTTAATATTGATGATAGGTAGGCGCAGACTGAACCTTTGCCATTTGTGCCGGCAATGTGGATAATAGGTATTTGTTTGTGAGGATTGTCTAATTTTTCTAGAAGTTGGTTGATTCTTTCTAGGCCGAGGTGGATGCCGAAGTGTTGGTAAGATTTGAGGATGGATTCTGTATTCATTGAGGTTGGATTTTTTTACGAACCGCGAAGGCGCGAAGGGCACGAAGGAAGAAGGAAAGAAGATAGATTTTGGTAAGTATGGATATTATTTCTCTGTTTGCTGGTTGTGGTGGGTTGGATTTGGGTTTTCGTCTGGCTGGCTTTAATCCGGTTTGGGCTAATGAATATGATAAGTCTATTTGGGATACTTATCAATTTAACCATACTGAGACTCTTTTAGATGGAAGAGATATCCGAAAAATCAATTCTGATGAAATTCCTAACTGTATTGGAATTATTGGTGGTCCTCCTTGTCAAAGTTGGAGTGCGGCTGGTGCGAAACGCGGTATTGATGACTGTCGGGGTCAGCTTTTTTGGGATTATATCCGCATTGTGCGAGACAAGCAGCCTTTGTTTTTCTTGGCTGAGAATGTCGGTGGTATCTTAGCACCTCGAAATCGGGATGCTTTCACTTATATATTATCACAATTTGAGCAAATTGGCTATCGGGTTTCGCACAAGTTGTTGAATGCTAGAAATTTTGGGGTACCGCAGGATAGGAAAAGGGTGATTGTGATTGGTTATCGGGAAAGTCTGGGTTTTGGTTTTGAGTTTCCTCAACCTGGGGATGGGGTTTTGACTTTGAGAGATGCGATTTTTGACTTAAGGGCGATCGCACCTATTCCAGTTAAGGGTAAATTAGATCATTATCACCCGCTTATCCCTAATCATGAATGTGCAGATTTAGGATTTTCGAGTATTTATATGTCGCGGAATCGAGTTAGAAGTTGGTCGGAACCTTCTTTTACTATTCAGGCTAGTGGCCGACACGCGCCTATTCATCCTCAAGCTAGTAAAATGATTTTAGTTGGGAAAGACCAACGCATTTTTGACCCGAATTCGCCTCAACCTTACCGCAGATTGTCTGTGAGAGAATGCGCGAGAATTCAGACTTTCCCGGATGACTTCATTTTCAAGTACAAGTATATCATTGACGGATATAAAATGGTAGGTAATGCTGTCCCCGTGAATTTAGCTAGAATTTTGGCAAATAAGATTTTTGAGGATATTGTCATTGGGAATAGGGCATAGGGCATAGGGAATTGGGAATTGGGAATTGGCATAGTTTGTTTCCTTCTTACTTCAATCCGTTAAATCCGCTAAATCCGTTACAGAATCCGTTGCCGAACTTTCTTCATCCGCTAAATCCGTTACAGAATCCGTTGCCGAACTTTGTTAACTCACCGAGATTTTGCTGAATCGCATTTATCCCCCGCAGGTGAGAAAGAGTTGAACCTCCATACAAAAAGCTATTCAAGCTAACTTGATAATTCTGCTGTACCGCCAAATCCAACCAAAAATTGTTAATCGCATCTCCCGGCTTATAGTCGGGAATATTATGCTGATAATAAGGAAAACTGTCAATGCAAGTATTGAAAAAGTTCTTGCGCCCGCAATGTTTTAAATACTGATATCGTGGCTTAAATTCTGTCCGATTTTCCAATACTGTATATATAGTATCGGCGAGAGATTCTGGGTCAAATTTGGCGTAAAGCCCTGCACCTTCTGGGAATACGGGCGAGTCGCCTCTGGCGTATTGGTTGAATTCTTGGAAACAAATTACTGGAACATTGCAACTCATGGCTTCGGTGATTCCTCGGTTTTTTCCTTCGAGGAGGGAAGCGAGGACAAATGCTTTTGCTCGCGAATAATAGGTGGGCATTTCGCTGTAGTAATCCACTCTCGGTACTAGGTTAATGTAGTCGCAGGGATTGGTTAAAATTGTCTCGATTTGTCGCCATTCGTTTAAGGCGAATTCGTCGAGACTGTTCATATTATTAACATCAAAGTCATGTCCGGTGACTACTGTTAATTTTATCGGTTTGTGCGGGTATTTTTGGCGGTAAACTTTTAAGGCTTGGGCTATTGTGGGTAAGTTCTTTTCTTCGGAGATGCGGGCGACGGCGAGTAAGTCGATGTCTTTTTCAGGAACATTCCTAGGGGAAATTAAGTATTCGTTGATGAAGTCCGTGTCTTGTAGTGGTATGATTGGTTTGTGGGCGCGATCGGGATAAGTTTCCCGAAACCACTTTTCTCGCTGGGGGTTTTTGTATAAGCTGGAATAGGCATCGGCTATGGGTGCCCAAGAATAGGAGATTCCGGGGGAATAGGTAAAGGCAAAAAATACTGAGGAAAGTTCGGGAAATAGTTTGTTAATGAGTTCGACTGCTTCGCTGAAGTAAATGCCTTTGATGAATTTTCCTTCGTACAACAATGGGGGAAGTAAGACGTAAAAGCTGGCGAGATCGAAGCGGTGAGGTTCATCTTCGAATATCTCCCAACTAAAGGCTTCAAAGTCTGCATAAATCTCGGCGATTGGTTTGTTGATGTTGGGATTGTGTAAATATGGTTTTTGTCGATCGTAGTTTCCGCGTACCATATAATTTTGAGGGTGATTATTTAACTTTTTTTTCTTTAACCGCAGAGGGCGCAGAGGGCGCAGAGAGATTTCTATTACGATTCATTGTCGCCTATTGTGAGGGCGAGTTGGTAGATTTGGCGGCGGGGAAGGGATGTTTGTTGGGCTAGTTGGCGGCTGGCTTGGGAACGAGTTATTCCTGCTTCGATTAATGTTTGCAATTCTGCTTTGATTGCGTCTTCTGAAAATATTGGTGTGGCTGTTTGGATGCCGGCAATTATGAGGGTAAATTCTCCTTTGGGTTCGCGATTGGTGTAAAGTTCGATCGCACTTTCGATACTACCACGCCAAAACTCTTCGTGCATCTTGGTCAACTCCCTCGCTAATACAATCTGTCTGTCGTTTCCCAGAGTATTTGCTAAATCTTGTAAAGTTTGTCGCAATCGGTGGGGAGATTCGTATAAGATGATGGTGCGGGCTTCTATTTGCAAAGCTTCTAAACCTTGCTGGCGTTCTTGACCTTTCGCGGGCAAGAAACCTTCAAATACAAATCTATCTGTGGGTAATCCTGATGCAGTTAGGCCGACAATGCAGGCACTGGGGCCGGGAATCGGAATTATGTTAATATTAGCATCAGTGCTAGCTTTGACTAACTCGTATCCTGGGTCGGAGATTCCGGGCATTCCCGCATCTGTGACGAGGGCGATATCTTTTCCTAAAAGCAGTTTGTCGATGAGTTCGGGGAGTCGTTGATGTCGGTTATGTTCATGATAGCTGATTTGGGGGGTTTTAACTTGAAAATGTTGCAAAAGTTTACCTGTATGGCGGGTATCTTCGGCCGCGATATAATCTACTGTTTGCAAGATTCGGATAGCGCGAAATGTCATGTCTTCGAGGTTGCCGATCGGGGTTCCTACGATGTAAAGTGTTCCTGTATTGGGATTTGCTTGCATTTTAATATTTTGGAGTTTTTAACCGCAGATGAACGCGGATTAACGCGGATATGAAAACTGGATTGTTTTTGGGATTGGCGACTTGGGATTTAATTTATTTGGCGCAGCAGCCTCCGGGGGAAAATCAGAAAGTTGTTGCTTCCGATTGTACCATTGCTGCGGGTGGGCCGGCGGCGAATGCTGCGGTGACTTTTAGCTATTTGGGGAATCGGGCGATATGGGCTGGGGTTTTGGGTACTCATGCGATCGCCCAATTGATTCGGACAGACTTAGCAGAGTATAATATGAGGATAATCGATTTAGCGCCAGGGCGATCGGACCCGCCACCAGTTTCTTCGATTATTGTAACTCAAGGAACCGGAGGGCGATCAGTAATTTCCATCAATGCTACGAAATCCCAGGTTGACCCTCAAGCAATTAACCAGGATATTTTAACATCAGTTAATATTGTACTGGTTGACGGACACCAAATCCCAGCCAGCCAAGAAATTGCTCAAATTGCCAAGTCCAAGAACATTCCAATTGTACTCGATGGCGGCAGTTGGAAACCGGGATTAGAAGAAATATTGCCTTTTCTTGAATGGGCTATTTGTTCCGATAATTTTCATCCACCCAACTGCGAAAACTCTGAAGAAGTCTTTGCTTATTTATCAGCAGCAGGAATTTCCAACATAGCCATCACTCGCGGAGAAAAACCAATTTTATACCTCAACAATGGCAAATATGGCAGTATAGAAGTCCCTCAAATTCAAGCCACAGACACTTTAGGTGCCGGCGATATTTTTCACGGGGCTTTCTGTCACTATATTTTGGAAAATAACTTTACAGATAGTCTCACCGCAGCAGCTAAAATCGCTGCCGAATCCTGCAAAAAATTCGGAACCCGTCGCTGGATGAAAAATAGTTAATTTTCAATTAAAATTAACCAAAGTATCCGGGGAAAACCAATCCAAACTAGAAAACATCAACAACAAGCAAGTCAAAATCATTATAGCAATCCTTGTAGCAATTGTGAATTTCTCTGTTTCCTCTTCCTCTGCGCCCTCTGCGCCCTCTGCGGTTCACAAAAAAAATACATATTCACAAATCAAACAGGATTGTTATATTAGTAAGACAACCTCAAACCAAACCAAACAGCCCCAAAACAACATACCCGAATCATGTCTGACACCCAACCCCTAACCATCACCCTTCCCCCTTTGCGAATCACCCTGACAGACCAACAACAGGTTAATCTAGAATGGCTGACACAAAACCTACCAAATCTACTTACTCAAAGCAAAAAAGAAGTCCCCGACAACATGAAACAGTGGGTAGCCGCCAACAAATTATTAAATAAAGCCGACGCAGAAATCATTCAAATCCTGATAAGTACCGGCATAGATGCGGAAACAGCAACAGCAGAAGTTAGGGAAATATCCTCTCACCCCTATTTCCAAGCAGGTACTCAGTACGTGCAGTTATTACAGAAATTAGAATCGCAACTTAGCATCAACAATCAATTAGCCTCCCTCTCGGCAAAATTCGGGACAATCGAACGGAAAAGCAGCCTGTCACGGGAGTATTTTTTAGAAAATTACTACGCTAAAAATACTCCGGTAATTATTACCAATATTATGCACAACTGGAAAGCATTGCAGTTGTGGACACCGGAGTATTTGCAGCAAACATATGGCGATGCAGAGGTGCAAATTCAAGCCAACCGCAACTCTGACCCGGATTACGAAATTAAGGTAGAAAATCACAAAAAAACTGTTTTGTTCCGCGAATATGTAGAGATGGTGGTCAACAGCGGCCCTAGCAATGATTACTACATGGTTGCTAACAACCAGACTCTGGAAAGAGAGGAATTTAAACCTCTATTCAACGACATTGAAATTTTCCCAGAATACCTAAATCCTACCGATACAAGTGGCAGAGTTTTCTTTTGGTTCGGCCCGAAAGGCACGATTACGCCACTACACCATGACCCAGTTAATTTAATTTTAGCTCAAGTTTCTGGTCGCAAACTAATTAAATTAATTTGTCCCCAACAAACACCTCTGCTTTACAATCATGTCGGCGTTTTCAGCAAGGTTGACGGCGAAAATCCCGACTATGAAAAGTATCCTCTTTACAGAGATGCGAAAATCATTGAAGTGATTTTGGAACCGGGAGAAGCTATCTTTATTCCTGTGGGTTGGTGGCACCATGTAAAATCATTGGAGGTGAGTATTTCAGTCTCGTTTACTAATTTTGTGTTTCCCAATTATTATGAATGGAAATATCCTCATATTAATTGGTAATTGCTAATGTATGGTTCCCAATTCTTGGTTGGGAATCATAAAAACATCCGCGTTAATCAGCGTTCATCTGCGGTTAAAAAAAAAGAAATTAATGAAAAACATCGAAGAATTAAGCGAAATTGCGCGATCGATCGCCGGTCGTGCATCAGATATCCTACAATCCTATTATCGCCAAGATTCCAACACTCCAAACCTCGACATCCAAGAACAAAAAGATGGGCCCGTCACCGCCGCCGATGTCGCCGTCAATTCTTACATTCTCGACGAATTGCAGTCGGTTTTAGGTAATACAGAATTTGGCTATCTTAGTGAAGAAACTTACAAATCTTATTTAGCAACTAACGGTCAAATTCCCTTACCTCAAAGTTGGGTTTGGATTATTGACCCTTTGGATGGAACGCGGGATTTTATTGATAGGACAGGGGAATTTGCAGTACATATTGCTTTAGTATATCAGGGAAGACCGGTATTGGCAGTTGTGGCTTGGCCGGAACAGCAAAAGATTTATTACGCGATGAAAGATGCTGGCGCTTTTGTCGAAAGTCGGGACGGTTCTGTGGTAAAGTTGCAGGTATCTGCGCGAAATGTAGTGGCGGATTTATCTATAGTAACCAGTCGCAGTCACCGGGACGATCGCTTTAATCAATTGTTACAAAAACTGCCTTGTCAAAATCAACTGGCTGTCGGTAGTATTGGCTGTAAAATTGCGACAATTGTGGAACAAAACGCTGATGTTTATATTGCGCTTTCGGGAAAGTCTGCGCCTAAAGATTGGGATTTGGCGGCACCGGAATTAATTTTGACGGAAGCGGGCGGTCAATTTACTCGTTTTGACGGTTCTGCTTTGCAGTATAACCGAGGAGATGTGAGTCAGTGGGGGGGATTGTTGGCGAGTAATGGTTGCTGTCACGGGGCTATTTGTAGGCAATCTGAGGGGATTTTAGCAGGGATAGATGGGAGTTTTAAATAAGTACGATCGCCCTTAAATAATTTGGTCGAAACTTACGCATCAAAAGCAAAGAAACCGGGTTTTTTCCTATTTCTGCGGGCTGGAACAAAGTATTCTCGCAAAAAACCCGGTTTCTAACTACCCGTAATATTACTTAATATTTTCCGCATCTTTACTTTGTGTTTCTAATCAAAAATTTACAGATCTTCTCTTGAAAAATAGTTAGGATTACTATAACCTTTAAAAATAGTTTCGGATGCAAGTCGCGAAACAGGGAAATCGTTTTCTTTTTTTAGCACTGAGTAGGTGTGTAATGCCAAACTTAAATACTCAAGTTTCTAGAAGTTCGATCGCCTTTATCGACAGTCAAGTAGAAGATTATCAAAGTTTGATTTGCCAGGTAAAACCGGGTACGGAAGTAGTAATTTTAGATAAAAACAGGGATGCGATCACACAAATTACTCAAATTTTAGGCGATCGTACCAATATTGACAGCATTCACATAGTTTCTCACGGTGCTCCCGGCAGCTTGCAACTAGGCGACGGTAGTTTGAGTTTAGATGATCTAGAGTGCGATCGGAATTCTCTACAGCAGTGGTTTTCGCCACTAACCGACTCAATCTCCAAAAATCGACCTGAAATCCTCCTCTACGGGTGCGAAGTAGCAGCAGGCGAGACAGGTTTAGTATTTGTCAAACGCTTGAGTGAGTTAACCGGGGCGTCGGTTGCAGCTTCCCAAAACCTCACGGGAAGTGTAGCAAAGGGCGGCGACTGGGAATTAGAAGTAACAACCGGGAAAATAGAAACGCCGCTGGTATTTGAAGCCGAAGTATTGGCGAATTACGAGTACGTTTTGAATAGTTTTGGTACGGCAACTAATTTTAGCGTGGGGACTGATCCCAAAGGTATTAATGTAGGAGATTTCAACGCTGATACCTTCTCAGACTTGGTAGTAACAAACCTGAATGATGACAACATTTCAATTTTCTTAGGGGGCACAGGGGGTTTTGGGACGGCTACAAACTTCGTCGTAAGTTCAACTCCGGTTTACGTCATATCGGGACTGTTTAACAATGACAACTTCCCCGACTTAGCAGTAGCAAAAGGCACTGCCAGTAAGGTCTCAATTTTGTTAGGAAATGGCACTGGTGGCTTCGGTGCAGCTAATGATTTCAATGTGGGTAAGACTCCCACTTCCATAGGTGTCGGGAAATTTAACGCCGACAATTTCCTCGATTTAGCAGTGGTAAACGTTAACCCTCTTGGTACTGGTAGTGTCTCAATTTTGTTGGGAAATGGTACTGGTAGCTTTGGGGGTGCCACTAATTTCAACGTCGGTTCCATCCCTGTTGAAGTTGTTGTAGGCAACTTTAATGCTGACAGTTTCCCGGACTTAGCCGTTGCCAACACCTCCTCTAATAATGTCTCAATTCTGTTAGGAAATGGTACGGGCGGATTTGGTGCAGCTACTAATTTTGGGGCTGGAACAAGTCCAAAATCGATCGCCACTGGGGACTTTAACGGAGACAATTTTCTCGACTTAGCCATAGTTAACAGCGGCTCTAACAACGTCTCAATTTTATTAGGAAATGGCACGGGAGGCTTTGGCGCGGCCACTAATGTTAGCGCGGGGACAGGGCTTTCCGGCATTGTTGTGAAAGACTTTAGCGGAGACGGCAAACTTGACTTAGCAGTAACAGGAACCAGCGGCGCTGCAATTTTAGTAGGTAATGGCACTGGCGGTTTTAGTACACCGATTAACTTTGCTGTGGGAACAAGTCCAACTTCGATTATTTCAGGCAACTTTAATGCTGACACTCTCCCAGATTTGGCAGTAGCGAACAACGGTTCAGACAACGTTTCAATTCTGCTGAATACAGCTAATGTAGTTAATTTTGTCACTCCCCAAATAGGCAACACTTACAACGTCAATGAAGGCACAACTGATACGATAGTTAATGTACCCGTTACTATCAGCGGCGGTACTCCCTTAAGTGATGTAACTGTACCAATTGTCATCGATCCCAGTAGTAATGCTACTCAAGGTGCAGATTACACTCTGTCAACGACATCGCTTACTTTTTCTGCCGGTACTACGACTTTTACGCAGAATATTGCAGTCACTATTAAAGCTGACAATATCGTTGACAGTAACGAACAAGTAGTTCTCAATTTTGGGACAATTACAGGCGGTACTGCGGTTACAGGTTCGAGTATCGGTTCTAGCAATCAAGTAAAAGTGGCAATATTGGACAGGAATAGTTCTTATTCCATCGCCGCCGATAATCCCACCGTTACCGAAGGCAATTCCGGCAAAACTCCCACCACATTTACGATTCCTCGCAATGGCAGCACGGAACTTTGGAGTACCGTAGATTATGCCATTACTGGCACTGCGACAAATGGCACTGATTACAACAATATTGGTGGCACTTCTGGGGCAACCGCTGCCACTGGCAAAATCACTTTTGCCGTGGGAGAAACCTCCAAAACTATTAGTTTGGATGTGTTGGGAGATGCCAATATAGAACCGGATGAAACGGTTGTCATTACTTTATCAAATTCAGTTTCACCGGGCGGCGCACCGACTATTGCGACGGCTACTGCTACGGCTACTATCAAAAATGATGACACTGCTGGCATCACTGTCAATCCCAAAGCAATATCAACAACAGAAACTGGCGGGAAGGCAGATTTCACAGTCAAACTCAATTCTCAACCGAGTGCTAATGTTACTATTGCTTTGAGTAGTTCCAATGTTGCCGAAGGAACAGTTTCGACTAATAGCTTAACTTTCACTCCCGCTAACTGGAATCAACTGCAAACAGTAACGGTGACTGGTGTTGATGATTTGGTAGCTGATGGAAGTCAAGTTTACAAAGTTGTCACGGCTGCTGCTGCGAGCACCGATGCTAATTACAATAACCTCAATCCTGATGATGTCACTGTCACCAATACTGACAATGACACTGCGGGAATTACCATTAACCCAACAGGATTAACTACAAGTGAAGTTGGCGGCAAGGCAGATTTCACAGTCAAACTCAATTCTCAACCGAGTGCTAACGTTACTATTGCTTTGAGTAGTTCCAATGTTGCCGAAGGAACTGTTTCGACTAATAGCTTAACTTTCACTCCCGCTAACTGGAATCAACTGCAAACAGTAACGGTGACTGGTGTTGATGATTTGGTAGCTGATGGAAGTCAAGTTTACAAAGTTGTCACGGCTGCTGCTGCGAGCACCGATGCTAATTACAATAACCTGAATCCTGATGATGTCACTGTCACCAACAGTGATAATGAAACTCCGGGAATTACTGTTAATCCGACGGCGGGATTAACGACTGCGGAAGCTGGCGGTAAAGCCAACTTTTCTGTGGTTTTGAATACTCAACCAACTGCTAATGTGACTGTTGGTTTGAACAGTTCTAATGTTAAGGAGGGAACTGTTTCGACTAATAGTTTAACTTTCACTGCTACTAACTGGAATACAGCGCAACAAGTGACAGTAACTGGGGTTGAGGATAGCATTGCTGACGGGGATATTGACTACAAAGTTGTGACGGCGGCTGCTGTTAGCACCGATCCGAATTACAGCAACCGAGATGTAACGGATGTTAGTATTAGCAATCAGGACAATGATACCGCTGGTGTTTCTATTAGTCTTACCGAAACGACTGCTACAGAAGGCGGTGCAAACGGTACCTACAGTGCGGTGCTGAAATCGCAGCCGATCGCCCCGGTGACAGTCAATCTCACAACAGATAATCAGATTCAGGCGATCGCCCCTCTGACTTTCACTGCGACTAATTGGAGTGTAGCTCAAACCGTTACGGTGAAAGCGGTTGATGATACGGTTGTGGAAGGTGCACACAGCGGTAGTATAGCTCACAATGTGACTAGCACTGATACTAAGTATAATGGGATGGTGGTTCCAGGGGTGATAGTGGCGATCGCAGATAACGACACTGCACCGACACCAGTCACGAC
>Ga0316607_1000318_pt1 | contig 18492 bp, 20 predicted proteins | sample MIS2016062E_MG_FD_207674 | JGI IMG/M metagenome (GOLD analysis project Ga0316607, IMG submission 207674) | Microbial mat bacterial communities from Middle Island sinkhole, Lake Huron, Michigan, United States - MIS.2016.062E | ecosystem: Environmental > Aquatic > Freshwater > Lake > Sediment...
CAATTGGCAGAAATTGCAATTTCATCTGCCGATTCAAGTTTGGCTTTCGGAATAGAACCCAAAATAGCAATGCTTTCTTATTCATCCGGTTCATCTGGAAAAGGTGATGAAGTAGATAAAGTAAGAGCTGCAACCGAAATTGTAAAAAATAAACGTCCCGATTTAAAAATTGAAGGACCCATTCAGTATGATGCTGCTGTAGATTTAGCAGTTGGTCAAAGTAAAATGCCCAATTCAGAAGTAGCGGGTCACGCTAGTGTATTGATTTTCCCCGATTTGAATACAGGAAACAACACCTACAAAGCGGTTCAAAGAGAAACTGGAGCTTTGGCAATTGGTCCAATGTTGCAAGGATTGAACAAACCTGTAAACGATTTGAGCAGGGGTTGCACCGTTGATGATATTGTAAATACGGTTGTTATTACAGCCATTCAAGCGCAGGGACTTTAGATTTTAGATTTCAGATTTCAGAATTTAGATTAGAAAATAGTATTAAGATTTGAGTATTAAGTATTAAGACGGTTTTTAAATTTAAATTTTAAAGAAAATAATATACAACATATCTTCCCAGTCTCCCACTCCTTTGGAGAGGGTCGGGGAGAGGAAAATAAGCAAAAAATGAAAATAGTTATAATAAACTCAGGGAGTTCTTCCATCAAATACCAATTAATCGAAATGCCTTCGGCGGCAATTATTTGTTCGGGAATGATTGACAGAATTGGATTGGAATCGTCAAATTTAAGTTATGTTACCAAAACAGATAAAACAGAAAAAACGATGCCTATTGCCAATCATAAAATTGGTTTGGAAAAAATAGCCACACTTTTGATGGACGAAAAAGTGGGCGTAATAAAAAGTACTAAAGAAATCAATGCTGTGGGGCATCGTGTCGTTCACGGTGGCAGTGATTTTTCGGATACCACCATAATCAATAGTGAAGTTAAAGAAAAAATTAAACAACTTTTTGATTTGGCTCCATTGCATAATCCTGCAAATTATGAAGGGATTGTGGTTGCGTCAGCAATTTTTGAAGAAGCTACTCAAGTGGCTGTTTTTGATACTGCTTTTCACCAAACCATTCCGGTTGAAGCCTATAAATATGCCATTCCCAATTATCTTTTAACGGAACATAAAATTCGCGTGTATGGTTTTCACGGAACAAGTCACAAATATGTTTCAGAGAAATCCATCGATTATTTAGAGAATTCATCCAAAATTATAACAATACATTTGGGCAACGGTTGCAGTATGGCAGCAATAAAAGACGGAAAAAGTATTGAAACAACATTAGGTTTCGGTCCAATGAATGGTTTGATAATGGGAACTCGAAGCGGAGATGTTGACCAATCGGTTATATTTCACATGGTAAATGCTTTGGGTTATTCTTTGGCTGAAGTAAATACGATGTTGCAAAAACAAAGCGGAATGTTGGGTTTAACAGGTTTCAGTGATTTGCGAGATATTGAGTCGAATGCCGAGCAAGGAAATACAGATTGCCAATTGGCTTTGCAAATGAATGCGTATCGCATCAAGAAATATATTGGTTCTTATGTAGCTGCTTTGGGCGGATTGGATGCTATTATTTTCACTGCAGGAATTGGAGAAAACTCCTCATACATTCGGAAATTAGTTTGTACCGATATGGAATATTTTGGACTAGAATTGGATTTAGACAAAAACGAATTGCGTTCCGCAGCTATCCGTGAAATCAATTTGCCACAATCTAAAGCCAAAATTTTAGTAGTTCCAACCAACGAGGAAATTGAAATCGCCAATCAGGTTTTTGGTTTGCTTTCGAGTTAAAGACGAATAGGTTTAAACCTCAAAGGTTTTTCATAACCTAAATTTTTACAAATTCCTGCTTTTTATAAAAAATATTATCCACTATTTATTGGTAGGAAAAAATATTAAACATACATTTGTGGCTACATTCAAAAATTCCGGAAAAAATGTTTGATTTTACACAGTATTTAGGCTTTTTGCTTTTCTTGACCGTTCTAACTATAGGATTTTGGTTGATGTTTTTCTTGGTTGGTTTCGTTTCCTATTGGGTTGGCGGAGCTACTTGGGAAGCATATAAACAGAAAAAAGCAAAAAAGAAAGCAGAAGAACAATCAGTTTAGTTTGATTGTCTAATAAAAAAAAGTCCCATTCCTTTTGTGAATGGGACTTTTTTAATGAACTTAATCGAGTTTCTATGGACTGAAAACTGACACTGAAAACTGATTACTTTTTAATGTCCTCCACTGATTTTTTTATCAAAATCAATACCTTGAGCTTTAAGAATTCCGCTTACTTTCCAGGCATAAAATGCTAAGTAAGCAAAACATAAAACGCCAACTATATAACTGTTTTGAATTCCAATACTGTCGGAAACAAATCCTTGTAACCAACTTACAATTCCACCACCCATAATCATCATAATCAAGAAACTACTTCCCTGACTAGTATGTTTACCTAATCCGCTAACCGCTAAAGTAAAAATACAAGGCCAAAGTGTGCTACAAAATAATCCAACACTTGTGAAAGCATAAACACTTATCATTCCGGTTGTAGCCATTCCTGTAAACAAGGCTACAATTCCTAATGCAGAAAAAATAAGCAACATTCTAGCAGGATTTCCTTTACTCGCCATATCAGCAGCAATTAATACCAAAATAATTAATCCATAAATATAAAAAGGAGTTAAATCGTGTTTTGCAATAGCATTCACAAACAAGAAAACACCAAAAGCTATGTAAGGAGCTATGAAGCGTAACACTTTTTGGGTAGTCATATTATCCGTGAAAGCTTCGACAGCCCCAGTCCATCGACCAATCATTAAACTCGCCCAGTACAAGGAGATATAAGGAGCAATATCGCCAATGGCAAAACCTAATTTTGTTTCCATATAAGCGGGCAAATTACTTGCAGTAGAAACTTCGACACCAACGTAAAGAAAAATAGCAATCATTCCCATAACCAATTGTGGGTATTGTAGAGCGGAACTTTTCAATGAAGCAACATCTTCCATAGAATCTTCAATGGTTTCTGGATGCTCTGGCAAGGATGAAAATTTCAATAAAACCGCTACCATTAAAAATGCTAACCCTAAAATTAAATAAGGGATTTTAACGCTTTCGATACTCATGTCCGTATTTCCTGTGGATGCAGCTCCAAAAATAGCGAAGCTCACAATTAATGGTCCAATGGTAGTTCCAAAATTATTAATTCCTCCTGCCAAAGTCAGTCGCTGTGAGCCTGTTTTTATGGGACCCAAAGCAATTGCTAATGGATTGGCGACGGTTTGTTGCAATGAAAATCCCAAACCCACAGTGAATAAACCTGCAAGCATTAAAGGATAAGAACCCGTATTTGCGGCTGGATAAAACAATAAAGTTCCCAAAGCCGAAATGACTAATCCAAGGGCTAATCCGTTTTTGTATCCAATTTTATTAACTAAATCTTTTCCAATTAATAATGAAACCCCTATATAAATCAACGATCCTACCGTGTATGAAATATAGAAGGCAATAGAAACAAATTGACTTTGGCTTTGCGTTAAATCAAATGCTTTTTTAAAAACAGGGATTAAAATATCGTTACTAGCAGCAACAAAACCCCAAAAAAAGAATACGGTTACGAGGGGAATAAATTGTCCCCAATTGGTTTTAGAATTTTCTGAATTCATATTTAATTAAGTTATTTAGTGAAGTGGTTTATTAATTATTTATTAGAAGTAAGTGAAAAGATAATTGGATAAATATAATATATTTATCGGTATAACTACTAAATTAAAGTAATCAATTCACCATAAATGAAATTATTACCCAATTTGAAATTGCTGTTCCCTTTCTTTAAAACCACGTTTTTCAGAATTATATTGTGTTTGAACGAAGAATTTCCGTTTTTTATGGTGGTTACTTCGATAATTCCACCGTCAACGGCATCCCATTCTTCGATAATTGAGGGAATTGTAGGAGCAGTTGTGTTACAAAAATAGCTTGAAGAAAGTAGTCCTCCGTGTAAACGATAGGTTAATTTGTTTTTAACTGAACTTATAATTGCTGTTCTAGGAGTGTTCAAAGGGGTTTCTGAATTCTCAATCAAACCTGAATCTATATTGTCTATTGTCAATGCCTCGCTATTGATGTAATTGTAAAGTTGTTTTGAAGTTACGCATTGTTTGACCTCTTCTAGAAAACCAAAAGGGAGTTTATTTGTTAATTCAGTAATTTTATTTCCAAAAGAGAGTGTATCTTTATTTATTTTTGTTCCATCTTCTTTGTCAAATATAATGTCTTTGAAAGCAATATTGTGGTTGTAACCCGTAATTCTTGAACTGTTGTTGGTTGCATCTGTGGTCTTAATAGCGGTGGTAACTATTTCTATTTTTCCCGAACTAGCAGTCCATTGGTCAATAACATAAGGTTTTGCGGGTGGAATTGTGTTGCAAATATTGTTTGTGGTAACAATTCCGTCATAGAAACGATACACCAGCCTATAAGTTGAATTATCAATGTTTATAATCTTTGGAGATTTTGGGTCGGTGGTTGGTTCGTTTTCAAAAACAGTTTTAGGAATTTCAAGCAACAGTGCTTCCTTTTCATTCAATCTGTATATTATATTATTGGAGGGACAACTCTTTGTAGCCGCCTTTCCAAAATTAATAGTTTCTAAGGTTAGATTACCGTCATCACAGCCGTTTAGCAAGAGCATAAAAATTATTAAGCTAAAAAATCTTTTCATTTTCATAAATGTTTGTAGCAAATTTAGTGAAAAAATTCAAATAACTTGTGCAGAATTCGCAATTAATATTTCTTAAGTTTGTGCCAATGAAATTGCAGCAAACAAATCGTTTGAGTCTGCAACCATCAATAAAAGGAGCGATTCCATATATGACCGATAAAAAACTACTTTTGCATATATGAAAAAAGTATATCTTGATAATGCCTCAACTACCCAAGTTCGCCCTGAAGTAATTCTGGAAATGACAAAAGTTTTGACAGATGATTTTGGAAATCCATCGTCAATACACAGTTTTGGACGAAATGCCAAAAGTGTTTTGGAACTTTCCAGAAAGTCGATTGCCAAGAGTTTGAATGTTGCTGCACAAGAAATCATCTTCACTTCTTGTGGCACCGAGGCCAATAATTGGATTCTTCGTTCCGCAGTTCGGGATTTGAAAGTGGCTAGAATCATTGTAAGCAAAATAGAGCATCACGCTGTTTTACATACAGTTGAATCTTTGCAAAGAGAGTTCAATATCCAAGTTGATTATGTCGCGGTAAAACCCAATGGAGAAATTGATCTTACTGATTTAGTAGTTTTGCTTTCCCAAGATACTAAAACTTTGGTCAGCTTAATGCACGTGAATAACGAAATTGGAACCATTTTGAATGTTGAAAAAGTGGGGCGAATTTGTGAGCATTACAACGCATTATTTCATTCGGATATGGTACAATCTGTCGGGAAAATTGAAATGGATTTAAAGTCTTTTCCAATCCATTTTATGGTGGCAAGTGCTCATAAATTTCACGGCCCAAAAGGAATTGGATTTGCTTTTGTTAAGAAAAATTCAGGTTTACAACCTTTGTTTTTTGGTGGCGAGCAAGAAAAAGGTTTGCGTCCCGGAACCGAAGCAGTGCATCAAATTGCTGGAATGGCAAAAGCTTTGGAACTTTCTTACGCTAATTTAGACACCGAAAGAAACCACATTCAAGAATTGAAAAATTATCTAATTTCTCAGCTTGAAATCGAATTTCCATCTTTTGAAATTAATGGAAATCTCGATGGGATTTATACTATTTTGAATATTTTATTACCATTTTCAGACGATAAAACCGCAATGATTTTGTTCCATTTAGATATGAAAGGAATTGCGGTTTCTCGAGGTAGTGCCTGTCAATCAGGCAATGTAAAACCTTCGCACGTATTGGCTGAAATGCTTTCAGACGAAGATCTAAAAAAACCAAGTTTGCGGATTTCTTTTAGTCATTTCAATACCAAAGAAGATATTAATTTGTTGATTACTGCTTTGAAAAGTATAAATTAAAAAAGCTTACTTTTTATCTTCTTGCTTTTTTGCTGCCTTTGCTTTCTCTTTTTCTTGTTTTTTGAAATAGCCACGAAGCAGAAAATTATGTTTCATTGCTTCTAAATCTTCGTTTAGTTTTATGCTGGCAGCATTGAGATTGGTCATTGTTGAATCAATTTTTTTTACTAATTTCGGGTCGTTTGCTAGGTAATTCAAAGTGCCTTTTCCGTCTTTGATATTCAGAATTGTGGCGTTGATATTGGTTACAACTTTATTAATTTCTGAGGAAGATTTGTCTAAATTAGCAATAGTATTTTTCAAATTATTGGCTACAGCCGTGTCTTTTATAACTCCCAATATATTGTCTTTTTTGTCAAGCGAAACTATAAGTCGGTCTATTTTTGCGATAGATTCTGACGCACTTTTAGAGGTTAATTTCAAATAACGCATCGTTTCTGCTAAGTCTCTCGAAATTAGTGTGTCGTTGAGTAATGAGCCTAAAGTTCCTTTTCCTTTTATGATTTTATCGGTAATTGTAAGCAAATTTGCAGTGAGCGTTGCCGCATTTTTATTGGTTATGCTAAGGGTACTCAAAAGATCTTCGGTTCGAATTCGATTGAAAGATTGAATCTCATCTCCTGATTCAACTGAAGGCAGATTTCCTTTTCCGGGAATAATATTGATAATCATATTTCCTACTAAACCATCGGAACTAATAGTTGCAATTGCATCTTTTTTGATGTAAGAAAAAACGGCTTTGTCAATATTCATTTTAACCTTTATTGTGGTATCGTTCACCATTTCAATTCCTCGAACAGTGCCAACACTAATTCCAGAATAGCGAACATTATTGCCCAATTGTAGTCCATTGACATTGTTGAAAACTGCTTCCAAATTATTAGTTTTGCCAAACATTTTTTGCTTGTCGCCAATAAAATATACGGCAAGAATGAAAATCAATAATCCTGAAATTACAAAAAGGCCTAAGTTAATTTTTTGTGCAGCTGTTTTTTCCATTTTTATATTATTTAAAGAATGCTTGAATTTTTGGGTCTTTTGAGGCATTTAATTCTTCAAAAGTACCTTCGGCATAATTAATTCCATCGACCAATAAAATCATTCGATTCGAAATGGCTCTTGCACAATCTACATCGTGAGTGATAATGATAGAGGAAGTGTTGTATTTTTTTTGAACGGATTGCATTAACAAAATTATTTCTTTAGCAGTTATTGGATCCAATCCCGTTGTGGGTTCATCGTATAGAATGATTTTGGGTTGCAAAATCAAGGTTCTTGCCAGTGCAATCCTTCGTTTCATTCCGCCTGAGAGTTCTTCTGGCATCAAATTGATAGTGTTCGCCAAACCTACATTTTCAAGGGCTTCCAAAACTAAAGGTTTAGTATCTTTTATTTCTCCAAACTTTTTGGTATGACGTCGCAACGGAAATTCTAAATTTTCACGAACGGTCATCGAATCATAAAGTGCACTTCCTTGAAAAAGAAAGCCAACTTCTGTTCGTAATTCGTCCAATTCATCGCGTTCCAATTGGTTAATATCCTTGCCCATCACTACAATTGAGCCGCTATCAGGTTCTTCAAGTCCTATCAAACATTTGATCATCACTGATTTTCCTGAACCTGATTTGCCCATAATAACCAGATTTTCACCTTCTATTAATTGCATATTGAAGCCACTCAAAACATGATTCTCACCATAACTTTTTTTCAGGTTCTTGATTTCTACGATATTTTTATTTGAAAAAGTTTCCATAATTATAAATCATAAAAAATATCGGTTACAAAAACGGCAATAAAATCAATGATAAAAAGCAACATTGAGGTAAATACAACTGCAGAATTTGCAGCCAAACCTACTCCTACTGTACCTTTTTTGCAGTTATATCCTTTGAAACAACCCACCAATCCGATGGCGAAACCAAAGAAAAATGACTTAATGGTAGCTGGAATTAAATCGCCAAATTCTAGTGCTTCGGCCACTTTATTGAAATACAATAAAAAAGATACATTGCCTTTGGTGTTTTCGACAAGATACGAGCCGTAAAGAGCTATTATATCTCCAAAAAGAACCAAAACAGGAAGCATAAGTGTGGTAGCCAAAATTCGAGTTACAACCAAGTATTTAAAAGGATTCGTACCCGAAACTTCCATAGCATCAATTTGTTCTGTTACTCGCATTGAACCCAGTTCGGCACCAATTCCAGAGCCAATTCGGCCAGCACAAATTAGGGCAGTAATGATGGGGCCAATTTCTCGAATTATCGAAATACTGACCATGGACGGCATCCAAGAAACAGCTCCAAATTCCTGCAAGGTGGGTCGAGATTGTAGGGTAAAAACCAATCCAATGATAAATCCCGTAACTGCGACCAATAGAAGCGAACGGTTTCCCATATTATAGCATTGGCGGACAAATTCTTTGAACTCGAAAGGCCGTTTAAAAACTTCTTTAAAGAAACGAGAGGCAAACTGGGAAAGTTCTCCAACATCAAGTAAGAAGGACTTGAATGATTCGATTATTTTGAAAATAGTTTTTTTCATTTGGAGAAATTTCAAATAAAATACACTTTCAAATTTACGAATAATCTATTGATTTTAAGTTTATTTTGATGAGTTTTAATTTTATTAAGTAAACAAAAGCATGAAAGTTTTAATCACTAAAATCGGGATTCTTGAAATTGTAAAACCTCAATTAGCTGAGCTGTGCTTGTAATGATTTCAATTCGTCTCTTAATTTTGCAGCTTGTATAAAATCTAATTCTTTGGCAGCTTTTTCCATGGCTTTGCGAGTTTCACGAATTTTCTTTTCGATTTCGGGTTTCGAAAGGTATTCTGCAATTGGTTCTGCCGCAGTATCAAACGAATAACCTAATTCATAATCTACCAATGGATTTTTGGTAAAGGCACTTTCGATTTTTTTGTTCAATGCCATCGGGATAAGATTATTTTCGGTATTAAAATTGATTTGTTTGGTTCGGCGGTAATTGGTTTCATCAATGGTTTTTTGCATACTTGCCGTGATTTTATCGGCATACATAATCGCTTTTCCGTTGAGGTTTCTTGCAGCTCGACCTATTGTTTGAGTGAGTGAACGATGGCTTCTCAAAAATCCTTCTTTGTCGGCATCAAGAATGGCAACCAAAGAAACTTCGGGCAAATCCAATCCTTCTCGCAATAAATTAACACCAATCAAAACATCAAATACTCCTTTTCTTAAATCCTGCATAATTTCAATTCGTTCTAAAGTGTCCACATCTGAATGGATATAACGACAGCGAATGGAAACTTTTGCCAAATATTTCGCTAATTCCTCAGCCATTCTTTTGGTTAAAGTGGTTACTAAAACGCGTTCGTCAATTTCAGCCCGGATTTGAATTTCTTCAATTAAATCATCAATTTGATTCAAACTCGGGCGAATTTCTATTATGGGATCCAATAAACCTGTGGGACGAATAACTTGTTCCACATACGCACCATCACATTTTTGCAATTCATAATCGGCTGGTGTTGCCGAAACATAAATAACTTGGTTTTGCATGGCTTCAAATTCTTCAAACTTCAACGGTCGGTTGTCCATCGCAGCAGGAAGTCGAAAACCATATTCCACCAAATTTTCTTTTCTACTTCGGTCTCCACCATACATAGCGTGAACTTGCGAAATCGTAACATGACTTTCGTCAACAACCATTAAGAAATCCTTTGGAAAATAATCCAACAAACAAAACGGTCTCGTACCTGCTTGTCTTTGGTCAAGATAGCGAGAATAATTTTCTATTCCCGAGCAATATCCCAATTCCCGAATCATTTCCAAATCAAAATTGGTGCGTTCTTCTAATCGTTTTGCTTCTAGATGTTTGCCAATTTCCTTGAAATAATCCACCTGTTTGACCAAATCTTGTTGAATTTCCCAAATGGCACTTTGCAAGGTATCAGGCGAAGTCACAAACATATTTGCAGGATAAATAGTAAGTTGTTCAAATCTTTCAATTACCTGTGCAGTTTTTAAATTAAAACTTTCAATTTCTTCAATTTCATCTCCAAAGAAATGAATTCGGTAAGCATCATCGGCATAACTTGGATAGACTTCGAGTGTGTCGCCTTTGATCCTGAAATTACCTGGGGTAAAGTCGGCCTCGGTTCTGGAATATAAACTTTGGACTAATGTATGTAATAATTTGGTTCGGGAAATCACTTGATTTTTCTCGATGGCTATCACATTTTTTTGAAATTCCACAGGGTTTCCAATACCATAAATACAAGAAACAGAAGCTACTACTATAATGTCTCTTCTTCCAGATAATAGGGAAGAAGTAGTGCTCAAACGCATTTTTTCCAATTCTTCATTAATGGATAAATCCTTTTCTATGAATACTCCAGTAACTGGCATAAAGGCTTCGGGTTGATAATAATCGTAATAAGAAACGAAATATTCCACAGCATTATTTGGAAAAAATTGTTTGAATTCCGAATACAATTGTGCCGCTAAAGTCTTGTTATGTGCTAAAATCAGGGTGGGTTTTTGTACTTTCTGAATGACATTGGCAACGGTGAATGTTTTTCCAGAGCCAGTTACACCCAACAAAGTTTGATAACGTTCTCCAACTTCAATGCCTTGAGCTAATTTTTCAATAGCTTGAGGTTGATCGCCTTTGGGCTGGTAATCGGATATTACTTGGAATTTCATTTAATAGTATTCAGAAAGGCAAAGTTACAAAGGAAATCCTAATAATGAAGTTTAGAAAAATTTAAAAACATAATACCTAAAATTTGCTAATGATGAAGTCATTTGTCGCAAAAATCATTGAAATTCATTTAATATTAAACAATATGGCATCTAAAAAATATTTCAATAGTTTATCAGTTAATTCTAATTAGTATGCAAAATTATACCTTATGTACTGCAAAAACACAAGGATTTAACTTTTTATACTATATAAGGTATAAAAAATAAAAAATTATAATAAATATACCTTAATAGGTGTAAATTTCTAAAAAAATTGTACATTTGTGGCTTAAAGGGTATAAAAATGAAAAAAAATGTCAATGCCATAAGTTTACATGTTAAGAATAGGCGAAAACAAAACAAGCTCACACAACCCGAATTAGCACTAAAAGCGAATGTCGGTTTGCGATTTATAAGAGATTTAGAACAAGGAAAAAATACCTTGCGAATGGATAAAGTGAATGATGTTTTAAGACTTTTTGGAGAAACCTTGGGTGTTGTAGAGATGGATAGGCAAAAATTAATTAGTGATGAATAGAAGCGGAAATGTATATATGAAAAATATTTTTTGTGGCATTGTAAGTGAAACCGATGCTGGATATTCCTTTGAATATAACAAAGAATATTTGCAAGACAAAAAATCGGAAGCCGTTAGTGCAACTTTGCCATTAGCTGAAAATAGTTATCAAAGTAAAACGTTGTTTGCTTTTTTTGATGGATTAATCCCCGAAGGATGGCTTTTAGACATCGCTGAAAAAAAATGGAAAATAAATTATAAAGATAGAATGGGATTGCTCCTAACTTGCTGTAAAGATTGTATTGGAGCAGTAAGTGTCATCAACAATGAAAAATTATAAAAAGAAATATTTAGCAACAACTGGTTCCTCGAAGGGTGTTCACGAAAAAAGTGAGTTCTACGGCAGACGTTGTTTGTATTGTTATCAGCCTCTTGTTGATAGTTCTGTGGATGTTCATGAAGCTTGCAACAAACGTTTTTTTGGACAATTAAAAACGCCAAAACTTGCTTATAATTTAGGCGATTTGCAAGAATTGGCTACACAAGTTATCCAAAGTCAGATGGCAGTTACAGGAGTACAAGCCAAAGTATCACTTAGTTTATATAGAAAACAAGAAAAAAATCTAACCAAAAAATTGACAATCGTAGGTCTTTATGGCGATTACATCTTGAAACCACCATCGGTGCATTATGCCCAATTGCCAGAATTGGAAAGTGTCACAATGCACATGGCAGCTGTTTGTGGCATAAAAGTAGTGCCGCATAGTTTAGTAAAATTACAGGACGAAACTTTGTGTTACATCACTAAACGTGTGGACAGAACCCGAAAAGGCAAACTTCACATGGAAGATATGTGCCAACTGAGTGAGCGTTTGACCGAGGATAAATACAAAGGCAGTCACGAGCAAGTGGCTAAATTGATATTGAAATATTCAAGTTCGCCATTACTGGATGTGAGCAATTTTTATGAGCAAGTTTTGTTTAGTTTCTTTACAGGAAATAGCGACATGCACTTAAAAAATTTTTCACTTTTAGAAAATGAAAATCAAGGTTTGAGTTTGTGTCCAGCTTATGATTTAGTGCCTACTGCATTAGTGAATCCTAATGATACCGAGGAGTTAGCATTGACATTAAATGCAAAAAAACGAAAACTCAAATATGTTGATTTTTTGGCTGCTTTTGAAAATGGTGGTTTGAATAAAAAAGTTTTAGATAATACTTTAGACCTTTTTGTTTATGCTAAACCTGAAATGTTAGCAGTTCTAGAAAATAGTTTTGTGAATGAGGTATATAAAAAAGAATATGCTACTTTGATAGACAGCAGGTACAAACAATTAGGCTTAGTGTGATTTTTTTCGACCAGCTGAATTTTTTTTTTAGCTGGTTTATTATTTTATTGTTTTGGAAAAACTACAATCAATTTTTTATTGGCAACAATAGAGAAATTAATGATCAGCCAATTTGCGATTTGGAAGATTAAAGAAGCCTGAAATTTCGATTTAATACTAATTTTCAAATTTAATGATAGTACAATATTAACCTCTTTTTTTTGGTTTCACCACAAAGAATTTTTATAATTTTCTCGTCTTCAATTACATATTGAACTGGATATTTATTAAATTCATTATTGATATTAAAAGGCACTTCATTTCCATCAACATAAACAATATCATCTCCGTTAGTATAAGTTGGTTTTTTATTCCACAATGTATTAGGAAGTAATTCACATCGCTTTGTCTCTGAAAAATTTGTATTAACAATATGGTAATTAGATAGAAATGGAAAACAGGGATGGGGATACTCTACAAGAATAACATTTTCTTGTAATACTTTTTCAGAAGGAATTTTGATTTGGTATTTGCCATTTTTAGAAGTTTTATTTGAAAAATATACTTTATCAAGCGTTATGAAAACAACTTGAACTCCTTTAGATTTCTCACCGTCCACAAAATACTTTATCTCCCCACTAAAAACTATAGAATCATTTTCAATATGTAGAAATCTATGTTTTATTGTTTCACTACATACTACATTTGCAGATAAATTTATACTTAGCAAAAGTAGTATTACAATTTTTAAAATATTGTTCGCTTTTGTCATCTTTATTAGTTATTTGTAAAATCTACTATTATCTAAAAAAACTATCAACAAACTCATATTTATTGAAGACTTGCAAATCTTCAATTCCTTCTCCTACGCCAATATATTTTACAGGAATTTGAAATTGGTCTGAAATCCCGATAACTACTCCGCCTTTGGCAGTTCCATCTAATTTTGTAACGGCTAGTGAAGTCACTTCGGTAGCAGCGGTAAATTGTTTGGCTTGTTCGAAAGCATTTTGTCCAGTCGAGCCATCGATAACCAACATCACATCGTGTGGTGCATCACCAACAACTTTTTGCATCACACGTTTTACTTTGGTCAACTCATTCATCAAGTTGATTTTGTTGTGCAAACGACCTGCGGTATCTATAATTACAATATCGGCATTTTGTGCCACTGCCGATTGCAAAGTATCAAAAGCCACCGAAGCTGGATCGCTTCCCATGTTTTGTCTTACGATGGGAATGTCCACTCTATCGGCCCAAATTTGCAATTGATCTATTGCTGCGGCTCGAAAAGTATCGGCTGCGCCGAGAACTACCTTATAACCTGATTTTTTGAATTGATAGGCTAGTTTGCCAATAGTTGTCGTTTTTCCAACTCCATTAACTCCCACAACCATCAAAACATAAGGTTTTACGTTTATTGGAATTACAAACTCGGTAGCTTCTCCAGAATTTGTTTCTGAAAGCAAACCTGCAATTTCTTCTCGAAGAATTTGGTTGAGTTCATCTGTTCCAAGGAATTTATCTTCGGAAACACGTTTTTCGATTCGGGTGATAATTTTCAAAGTGGTATTCACACCAACATCTGACGAAACCAGAACTTCCTCTAGATTATCTAAAACTTCATCATCAACTTTAGATTTTCCAGCAACGGCTTTCGTCAACTTGGAAAAAAAAGAAGTTTTGGTTTTCTCTAAACCTTTGTCAAGTGATTCTTTTTTTTCGGAAGAAAATATTTTTTTAAATAAACTCATTATAGTAAAAAGTTAGAAGTTAGAAGTTAGAAGTTAGAAGTTTGAAATACCTACTTCTTATAATCATTAATACAAAATCTAAAAAAGTTTTAGTTTCAAAAATAATGATTTACAACTAACCATAAACAAACAAGATAAGCAAATATAGAAAATAAAAAAGCTACTTCCGAATGAAAGTAGCTTTTCTATATAATGCGATAGTTAATTATTTCTTTTTCAAGAATTCATCAACTGCTTCAGGAGCCATAATAGATTCTACGAATGTATAGGCACCAGTTTTTGGAGATTTTACCATTTTGATGGCTTTTGATAATCTCTTAGAAGAGGTCTGTAAGGATGCTACTGTTTTCTTTGCCATGATTTTATATTGTTTTTATCTTAATAAATCTTGAATGTAAACACGAAAGATTTTGTTAAAATTGTTATTTAATTTCTTTGTGAACTGTTACACGTTTCAAGATTGGATTAAATTTTTTAATCTCTAATCTGTCTGGAGTATTTTTTTTGTTCTTTGTTGTAATGTATCTTGAAGTTCCTGCAACACCAGTTGTTTTGTGTTCAGTACATTCTAAAATTACTTGGATTCTATTTCCCTTTGCTTTCTTTGCCATCTTGTTCTATTTTTTTGGAATGGATTATTTAATAAATCCGCCTGCTTGTGCTTTTTTCAAAACTGCAGCGATTCCATTTTTATTAATTGTTTTTACCGTAGATGCAGCTACTCTTAGAGTAATCCATCTATCTTCTTCTGGAAGATAAAAACGCTTTTTAACTAAGTTTACCGAAAATTTTCTCTTAGTTTTATTCATAGCGTGAGAAACGTTATTTCCTACCATCGCTCTTTTACCTGTAAGGTCACAAACTCTTGACATTATCTTATCTTTTATCGTTATTCAAAATCAGGGTGCAAAGAAAAGAAAAATAAACGGATGTAGCAAAAAAATTATTGAACATTTTTTAAAATTTCTTTTCGTAGCATTTCTAAACTCTTCACAACGGTTCTATCTATCACTTTATCACGGGGTTGACCGAAATTAAACTCTTCAATTAGCACTTCATTTGGCATAGCCAATGCAATAAATACAGTTCCAATCTCGGCATTTGAATCGCCTTTTGATGGTCCAGCATTACCAGTTGTAGCTATGGCATAGTCGGTTTTCATTATTTTCTGAATATTAATTGCCATTTCCCTAGCCACTTCAGCACTTACAACAGAATGTTTTTTTATTAAATCTTCGGATAGCCCCAAAACTGATATTTTAGTTTCGGTTGAGTATGAAACTACACTCCCTTTAAAATAATTTGAAGCTCCTGAAACCGAAGTCAAAATCTGAGCAATTTTTCCTCCCGTACAACTTTCGGCGGTTGAAATAGTTTTGTTTTGCTGCGTCAAAAGTCGGCCAACTACTATTTCGAGAGTTTCATCATCATCAAAACCTACAATGCTATCGCCAAGTATTTTAGCCAAAGATGTTACATTTTCGAAAATGGATTTTTCTAAAAATTCTTTGTCGGTTCCTCGTGCCGATAATCGTAATCGTACTCGACCAGGACTTGGTAAATAGGCTAATTTTATAAAATCGGGCAAATTATTTTCCCAGTTTTCGATGGTTTCTGCTAATAAACTTTCTCCAATTCCGTAAGTTAATACTGTTTTATGAATGATGTACGGTCGCTTATATTCGATTACAATTTTTGGTATAATTTCGTTTTCGACCAAATATTTCATTTCAAACGGAACTCCCGGAAGCGAAACAAAGACGGTGTTTTCTTTTTTCATCCACATCCCTGGTGCTGTTCCCACTTTGTTGTGAAGCACAGTACATTTTGACGGGACCAAGGCTTGATCTTTGTTGATTTGGGTAATTTTGCGTTTGTAAAAACCTTCTATAATTTGGGTCACATTTCTAAGAACTTCTTCATTAATAACTAATTCATCATCAAAATAATCACAGAAAGTTTTTTTTGTTATATCATCCTTTGTAGGGCCTAGACCGCCTGTAATGACAACCAAATCTACTTTGTTTTGGAATTCTAAAAAGGTATTAAGGATGTGTTGTTTGTTATCATTAATGGAAATCATTTCGTGAATTTCGACACCAATTCTATCCAATGATTTGGCTATAAAAGCCGAATTGGTATCGACAATTTGCCCTATTAAAATTTCATCGCCTATGGTTACTATGGCTGCTTTCATTTGGAAGTTGGGAGTTAGAAAATGGGAGTTTAAAGGTTTAAAGTTTTAAGAGTTTAAAGAGTTAAAAGTTTAATCTAAAATCTAAAATTTGCCGCCTGAAATCTTATAAATTGAAGTCTTTTTTTAATTCCTTGGTGGCATATTTTATTTGTTGTTTGACACTCTTGAAAGTTTCTTTTATTTCTTTCTTTTTGCCTTCGACTTTTGTCCAAGCTTCTATTTGTAAAATTTCTTCAAAAGCGACTTTTAATCCCAGTAAATCTAATGATGGTTTTATTTTATGTGCGTAAGAATAAGTGTGTTTGTGGTCTTTTTTCTTGATTCCTTCTTTGATTTCTGCAACATCTTCTGGAATTTCGTTAACAAATAAAGTTACAATTTGTAGAACAAATTCTGAATTGTTTTCTGAAAGTGCGTACACTTTTGCTAAATTATAATGTAGTGCCATTTATTTTATTTGAATGCTAAATAACTTATTTCCATCTAAAAATCCTTCTAAAATGTCTTCTGGCTTGACAGCTGCCACACCTTCTGGAGTTCCAGTAAAAATAATATCGCCAATTTTTAATGTGAAATATTGTGATATGTATGAAATAAGTTCATCAATCTTCCACAGCATACAATTGGTGTTGCCTTTTTGAACCGTTTTACTATTATTGGTTAATTCAAAAGTAATATTTTCTAATGAGTTAAATTGACTTTTAGACAAAAATTCTCCAATTACTGCCGATCCGTCAAACGATTTTGCTTTTTCCCAAGGTAATCCTTTGGCTTTTAATTCGTTTTGTAAATCACGTGCGGTAAAATCTATTCCAACACTAATTTCGTCATAATATTTATGTGCAAACTTGGTGTCGATATATTTTCCGACTTTATTTATTTTTACAATCAATTCTATTTCGTGATGAATGTCAGTCGAAAATTCAGGAATCACAAAAGGGTGTTGCTTCAATAAAACTGCCGAATCAGGTTTCATAAAAATTACAGGTTCTGATGGCCTTTCGTTCTTCAACTCCTCGATGTGTTTGGCATAATTCCTGCCGATACAAATTATTTTCATCTGTTTATAATATTTGTTTTTTAATGGAAGATGGAACGCCTATAATCATCTCCTTGTATGTCAATAACTATTGTCGTGGGCGTTTCATTATTACAAGTTTATGTTTTTTTAAGAAATTAAAAACTTCCCCTTTTCACTATCAAAAACAATGTTTTCGTCTTGGAACAAAGTATCGAAACTTCCTTTCAAAATCAAGTTACACGGTTGGTCTTGCAGCGTATTCTCGGGAGTCATAATAATCATTTCGTCGCTCAATTGTATCGCCATATCAATATCGTGAGTCGAAAAAAGAATACATTTTCCAGTTTCTTGAGTGAGTTTTTTCAAGAGTTTGAAAAGCACCACTTTGTGCAGTAAATCCAAATGTGTGGTGGGTTCGTCCAAAATTATCAGGGGAGTGTCTTGTGCCAATGCTCTTGCAATCAAAACGATTTGCAATTGCCCATCGCTGATTTCATAATGTCTTTTGCTTATCAAATGTTCGATTTGTGTAAGTTCTATAGCTTCGTTGATTTTTGCCATATCGTTGTTGGTTAATGTTCCAATCCAATTCGTGTAAGGCTGTCTTCCTAAAGCAATGAGTTCCCAAACTGTCAGGTTGCTTGGTGGTAATTTCTCGGTCAAAACAACGCTTAAATTTTGTGCCAATAGTAAGGAATCCAATTTGTGAATGTCTTGTTCGTTCAAGCAAACATTGCCAGAAAGTGGTTTTTGAATTCCGGTTAAAGTTCTTAAAAGTGTCGATTTTCCACTGCCATTAGCACCAATCAGTGCGATAAGTTTTCCTTTTTCTAAAGACAAATCAATATTTGAAGCAATGATATTTCTCTCTTTTTTTAAAATATAGCCAATGCTAATTTTTGAAGCCTGCAAGATGAT
>Ga0316607_1000319_pt1 | contig 18454 bp, 8 predicted proteins | sample MIS2016062E_MG_FD_207674 | JGI IMG/M metagenome (GOLD analysis project Ga0316607, IMG submission 207674) | Microbial mat bacterial communities from Middle Island sinkhole, Lake Huron, Michigan, United States - MIS.2016.062E | ecosystem: Environmental > Aquatic > Freshwater > Lake > Sediment...
CCCACACCAGTGGTAACAACTCCCACACCAGTGGTAACAACTCCCACACCAGTGGTAACAACTCCCACACCAGTGGTAACAACTCCCACACCAGCGGTAACAACTCCCACACCAGCGGTAACAACTCCCACACCAGCGGTAACAACACCGATACCGATACCCATACCGGTGACAACACCCACACCGGTGACAACGCCCACACCGGTGACAACACCCACACCCGTTTTCACTCCCGCGCCGGCTCAGACGATCGCACTTCCGATCGCACTCACAGTCACAAACGCACCCGCACCGACAGGCTCAGCGCCGGAGACTCTCGGCAGCAGCAGCAATGACGTTATAGTGGCGATCGACGCTAAAAGTCCCGTCTACGGCAACCAAGGCAACGACACCTTAATCGGCAACAGCGAAAACAACACATTCTTTGGAGGCAAAGGAGACGATGCCCTATTTGGCGACGACGGCAACGATCTCCTATTTGGCAACCTTGGGAATGACACCATAATTGGTGGCGACGGTAACGATACTGAGTTAGGAGGAAAAGGAGACGACGCTTTGTATGGCGGCTTAGGTAACGATGCTCTCAGCGGCGATCTAGGCAACAATACTTTAGTCGGCGACGCTGGTAACGACAGTCTCTACGGCGGTAAAGATAATGATGTTTTACTGGGCGGTAGTGGCAACGATTTCCTCTACAGCCAAGAAGGCAACGATATTCTGACTGGCGTTGACGGCACTGCTGCTAACCCAGGGCTGGGCGAAATCGATACACTGATTGGCGCAGAAGGCAATGATACTTTCTTGCTGGGAGATGCCACGAAATTCTATTACAACGATGGTATTGATACCGCCACAGGCGCAGGCGATTACGCTTTGATTGTCGGTTTCAACCCGATCGAAGATATCATCCAACTTCAAGGTGCATCTAGCACTTACCTGTTAGGTGATTCTCCGACAGGGTTGCCGGCTGGTACCGCTATTTTCAAGAAGACTGCGGGATCGGATGAGTTAATTGCGATCGTCCAATCAGTTTCTTTCCTGGGTGTTGATAGCAAGTCTTTGCGCTTCGTCTAAGGGTACAACCAATAGTCCGGCTGGGGTTTCAACCCCAGCCTCAAAGCGAAAGTCCTCTGAAAGAGGACTAATGAGTTGAGCATTCTTCTCTTCAGTCCTCTTGAGAGGACTTTCGCTATTAGACAGGGGTTTTAACCCCTGTCGGACTCGCGGGCTCACTAACTAACGGATTTTGGCGGCTGACAGCTTCAGTTGACACCAATGGGCATCGCGGCCTCGTATTCAGGACTCAAAATCCCATGATCAAAATCAGAAAATAGGTGTACAATGTTTTTATAGTCATTTTGACCCCAATTCCTAAAAGGTAAAAAAGACTAAGCGCGGACGTAATTCAGCGGTAGAATGCCAGCTTCCCATGCTGGACGTGGTGGGTTCGAGTCCCATCGTCCGCTTTAACTCAAAAAAAACCAAACCCCTTGAAAAGTCAAGGGGTTTGGCGTTTCTAGGGTTTTGTATCTAAGGTAGCGCGGGATGCTTTTGGAGACAAACACAGGGTTTTTGACGGCTAATTGGAGACAAAATTGGAGACAATACAGACGCATACTGAGACAGTATCAAAGCGGGCGTAAATGCTCCAAAATCTTGTTGTCCAAATACACAGAATTAATCACATTTTCTGAAGTATCGCACCACTTAGCGACAACCGCACTCGGTATGCCTTTGCCAACCTGTTCGCTAATAAAAGTATCCCGACAAGAATAGGGAGTAGTGGTTTTGCGATCGTCTTCTTCAAACTCGCGACTTTTCTCAGTAATTGGATCGACCAATTTATGCCACACTCGCGTAGTGAAATTAGTGTAATTAATCGCCCCACCTTTTTTGGGCGATGGAAAAACCAGTTTACTTTTGTCTGTCAAGTTTTCCGGCTCAAGCTTTCTTAAAAACCCGCTTAATTCCTGATTGCAAGGGAATTTACGGCACTTATTATTTTTGCTACCATCAACCCTAGTTTCCGTCCCGCCCAGATGCTGTACACTGCCGTTAAACACAATATGAGAAAAGTCGGGGGCAATATCGCCCCATCTCAAGCCAACAGCCTCAGAGGGACGACATCCAGTCAAGAGCCAAAATTGTACCAAAGGGTAATAGAAGGAAAATTTTTGCCCCGAATAGCCCCTGCCGTTCCAATTTCCCCTGTGGTTCTTGAAAACCTCTAATACCAGTGCTTTTTCTTTGGTATTGAAAGCATTAGGTTCGGGGTCACTTTCCCACTTATGTTTTGGTAAGTCCGCTGCCATTCCCTTGAATGGGGAGACGGGCAACCCGCTGATGATTTTAAATTTAATCCCCCATTCAACCGCTGCATTTAAGTGGGTCAAGATTCGCTTAGTCATGCTGTTAGTAGTGTCGCCAAGCAGCCATGTGCGTACTTGCAAAGCATCATCCTCAGACAAATATTGGTAGGGACAGCGGTCAATATAAGCCTGAATACTCGTAACTAAATAGTGAAAAGTTGTTGACTTGAGAACGGGTTTTTTGAATTCTAAATATCTCTCAAATAACTTGGTTAAAGTCAGTTCAGATTTGGGTTTAATCGTCTCAATAACAGTCAAGTGAATTTGCGGTTTGTACTTTTTGAGGGTAGAGTCAAAACGCTCGAACTTGATATCAGATTCAATCAGTTGGGCTTTAGCTTGTGCCAGTTCCCAGTTTTCAGGGGTGTCAGATAGGTTTAGGTACAGGTACTTGCGATCGCCCCCGCAAATCTGCCTAGGCAACTGTAAACGCAACCTGCCACTGCGAGTCTGGACAACTACCGATCCTTTCTTGGCTCTACTAGACGTATCGGTCATGGTAAAATTCCAAAAGCGACAGGACAAGGCTAGCACTTTGGAGACAATTTGGAGACAAAATCCAGCCCCCCGTGGTTGTGTCGATCGCTAAAACACCCACAAATAGTCTATGGGCTGGGCGGGCACGCACCGTCCACCGCCTACAAAATCCTCGTTTTCTTGAGAATGAAAGAGCCCTACCTCTGCTGGGACGAAAATTTGTATAGTAGCAATTGCCGAAGTTTAAAGGTTTTCAAATATGATTGATGTTGGTTCTTTAGTCCGATCGCCCAAAAACGATTTGGGAGTCGGAAAAGTGGTTGAAGTATCCCGTACCGATGCCCTAATTGAATATTTTTGCTCAGTAAAAAACCGCCTTCACAAAACAGTACCCCTAAATTTGCTGCAAGAAGCCAGACTTCAGCGCCAAACCCGATGCTACCTCTGGAGCACCACCCAAGAGCGCTGGATCATTGGTCGGATTTATGACTGGGATGAAGATAAAATGCTGTACGAAATTGACCTTCCTGATAGTCAAAGTATACAGGCTGATGAAACGGAAATTTACGTTCGCTGCAATATCCCGATCGCCGATCCGATCGAGATTTTAGCAGTCAAAGGTCACGAAACACCCTATTTTCACGATCGCCGATTAGCATTCGTTCAATCTGCGATCGCCCAACGAGCCGTCAGTCGCGGTATGACAGGTTTAATTTCTGCTAACATAGACCTCTATCCGCACCAAGTTGAAGTCGTGCGGCGTGTCCTAGAAGACCCAATCGGACGTTATTTATTAGCAGACGAAGTTGGTTTGGGGAAAACCGTAGAAGCTGGAACAATTCTTCGTCAATATCTCTTAGATGAACCCAACGGGCGCGCGGTGGTTATCGTCCCGAAATACCTGCTAGAACAGTGGCGCGATGAGTTAGAAAATAAATTCTATTTGTCTCATTTTGCTGACAGAGTGCAACTTGTTTCTCTGAGTGAAATCAATCAAGTTAGTCGCAATGCTAATCTAGATTTTCTGATTGTGGATGAAGCCCATCATGTCGCTGCAATGGCTAATTCGGGCGATCGCGGTCAGAAACAATGCTTTGAAATCTGCCAAACTCTAGCTCACAAAAGCAAGAATTTATTGCTATTATCGGGGATGTCTGCGATCGGTCACGAGCAGGATTTTCTGACAATGCTGCACTTACTAGACCCCACAACTTATCGTCTTGATGATTTGGCAAATTTCAAAGAACAGGTGCAAAACCGTCAGGAAATCGGTCGTGTTTTGCTCGATTTCCGAGAAGGAGCAAAGCCTGTTGTTTTGAAACCAAAACTTGCTCAAATCCGCACTCTTTTTGCAACAGACGATTATTTGATCGGGCTGACAAATGAGTTAGAAAGTTGTTTGGAAACTGAAGAAGCAACAGAGCGCGATCGCCTTGTCAGAACTATTCGCACTCATGTTAGTGATACCTACCGCTTGTACCGCCGAATGCTGCGAAATCGCCGGGATGCAGTCGAAGATGTGATTTTCGATCGAGATGCGGTGCCCAAAACCGAGTACGATTTGAATGACGAACAGTGGTCGGAAATTCACAGTATCCTCGAAAAGTGGCGCACTCTCGCTCCGCAAAAGAGCACATATCAAAGAATTTTTCTGCTGTTTTTCCGCGCTTCTGGTACTTGGTTGAATGTTTTGGAACGGGTTGTGAAAGCTCGTTTGCAGAAGAAATCGACTGCGGAACTCGATCGCGAATTTGGGTCAAAGTATATGGGGATTGTGACTCAAACTGCGCTGTTTTCAGGAGAAAGCGCCATCTTAGAATCTTTGCTCAAAACCCTTGAGAAGCCCCAGGAAGGGGCCGACAGACTGAGTTTGTTACGAATCGCCATTATCCGATTCCTAGGCGTTACTTTGAAGATTCCGCCGGAGTATCACAACAAAACTCGCGATTTGTTGTCGAGAATTCAGCAGCAAATTAAAAGACCGCTTCCGGGTGATAAATTCCCAAAGATTGTCATCTTTACCAGTTTTACAGGAACTTGTCAAGCCCTGGCCGAAAATTTAGCTAAAATTTTGGGCAAAAATGCGATCGCCAGCCATGAAACGGGAAAATTAGCCGATGATGCAGAGGCGAATCTGAAGCGGTTTAAGACAGAGCCTCATTGCTTTATCTTAGTTTGCGATCGCTCTGCGGAAGAAGGAGTAAATCTGCAATTTGCCGATTGGTTAATTCACTTCGATTTACCCTGGTTTCCCAATCAGTTAGAACAAAGATTGGGCAGAGTCGATCGCATTGGCAGTAAAATGGGAGTGCAGTTTTGTTTGTTTGCAGGCCCGGATTTGCCAGAAAGTCCCCATGAAGCTTGGTTTCAAGTTTTGAAAGATGGATTTGGCATCTTCAACAAATCTATTGCTAGCCTTCAGTTTTATGTTGAGGAAAAACTTCCCAAACTTGAAGAAAAGTTGTTTGCTGAAGGAGCAAAGGGGCTATCAAGCGAAATTGAATTAATCAAAACTGAAATCGCAGCAGAGAAAATTAAAATCGACGAACAGTACGTTCTTGATGAAATTGACCTGCTTGAGTCAAGCGCATCTCAGTATTTTGAAGCTCTTGATGATTGCGACGCGAAACATAAAGAAATGCAGCGGGCTACGGAAGGTTGGATTTGTCAGGCTCTCAATTTCAAACAAGTTGAACATCCGACAATATCCGGGTTGATGCGCTATCAACCTAGTCAAAAAACGTTGATTCCCTCGAACGATTTGAGAACCAGATTGATTCCCTATTGTCAGCAGTATGGTAGTTACAATCGTCGGGTTGCTCATCAAAATTCTGATGTCGCTCTTTACCGGATTGGTGAGGGATTGATCGATGCACTTGGCTCTTATATTCGCTGGGACGATCGGGGTCAAGCTTTTGCTTTGTGGCGTCACGATGAAAGCTGGGATGCTGAGGAAGGTAAGGAGTGGTTTGGATTACAATTTAATTATTCGATCGAGACTGATTTGCAGCCTGCTGAGCAAGTTTTGCAGGCTCAAAATATCGAAAATTACAACTTGAAAGCTTTGCAGAGACGGGCGGATGCTCTGTTTATTCCGGTTTTTGAAACGGTGTTTGTGGATGCTCGGAATGAGTCGATGTTGCTGGTGGAAGATGGGGAACTTCTGAAGATTTTGCAGCGCACTTATAAGGGGAAAGGTGGCCCGAATCGGGATTACAATTTGTCTAAAAATCGGACTGCGATTATTGATAATTTTGTTGATCCGCTGGAATGGGATGATTTTTGCCAAAGGGGGCGGCTGATATCGGAGGAATTGCTGCGGGGGCGAGGGGCTTTTGTCGAAATGTGCGATCGATCGGCTGTGAGTGCTGCAATTCAACTGGAAAACCGGGTGAATCAATTGCAATTGCGTTTGAATCGGCTGTCTCAATCGGAACAGCTTTTAGAGTCGGTTTTGGCTGATGAAATTAGCACAGAAAGTCTGTTAAGTCAAGCTGTTTTAGCGGGAATTCGCCATCCGCGCCTGACTCTGGAATCTGTTGGATTTATTGTGATTTCTGGGCGTGCTCCTGTCAAGTCGGAGGATGAAGGGTAATTTGTTTGGGTGAAGTGCGATCGCTCTTTTTGAGAAAGGGCGATCGCTCTTTTTTTACCGCAGATGACAGCAGATAAACGGGGATGGACGCGGATGGATGAAAGGGATCTCGTGCTTATCGACTAAACATCCTCAAAAATTGCTCCCCGCTGCTGTAGACTTACCTGCATCTCCTCCGAAAGTCCTGAATTGTTTCCGAATTGCGCTGACTCGACATTCGCACCACTGAGATTCGCATTTATTAAGTTCACTTCCACCAGATTTGCACCGCACAAATTCGCACCGCTGAGGTTAGCTAAAGCTAGACTTGCTCGATGCAAATCTGCACCCTTCAAATCTGCATTTCCTAAGAAAGCGCCACTCAAATCTGCACCGCCGAATTTGGCATTTTGCAGGTTGGCGTCGCTGAAATCGGCATCGCTTAAGTCTGCACCCCGGAAATTTGCCCGATCGAGATTTGCACTGCTAAAATCCACTGCACTCAAAGTAGTTCCCCGCAGGTTAGCGCCCCCGAAATCCTCTGCTAGATTGAGATTGGCGATTTTTGCCAACTCTGCAAAGTTGTCGGTTTTGGCTCCAATAATTCGATCGACTATTTCCTGCAATTCCGATTCAGCTTGCGGGACAATTTCCACCTCGCGCCTTTCAACCCTGGGCGAATCGTAGCACAATATCGCCCTACTCAGAGCTGGTTGGAGTTTATTTGTTTGCAGATATACTGTCAGTATTCTTGCTAAAATAGAATGTTGATTTGGGGTGATGTCGTGCGGCCACAAACCTTCGGCATCTGTTAGATAAATATCTTCTTTTGCTACTTCAAAAACCGCTTCAATCCGAAATGGTTTTGCAGCCAATTCTCCCAGTTTCGCAGTTTTTAGCAAACCTTTTAATACTGGTTTCCCCCCTTCTATTGCAAAAATCCAAGCTGGTTTTGTAGCGTCGCCAATAGTTGAAACGTGACAAAATGTGCAGCCATTTTGAGCTATTTTTTCCTGCGAGCTTTCTCTCACGCCCCGCTGATTTTCAGTCAATAAAACTTCTGCACTGCTGGCTTTTGCACTGCTTTGAATTTCCGGCGTTTTTTCGGTGGGCGACAGTTGGAAATCACCGACTAATTGACGCGCTGCTAGGGGCATTTCGCTGTTTTCCAGATTTAGCTTGAGCGTACCGCCTTGCAGTCCAAATTTGACGCGGCCACCGAGCATTGGGAACCAATGCTCGTTAAAATTGAGGCTCAAGTAAAGGTCGAGGTGCTGGGTTTCAGTTGCACCCGACGAAACTGGAATTGCTTCTAATTGCATCCACAAGCAATCTGGATATTTGTTGTGAGACTCTAGCGATCGCATATCGGGTAGAATTGCTGGCACTACCAGCCTGTAGAGATTTCGATTACTGTCCAATCTCTAATCTATCACAATACAGCATTTTTTCATCCGTTTAAATTGTAAATTTTGTTTAATTTGATCCGCAATTTATTGGTTTTGCTGAATTTGGCTTTTTACCCAACCCCGAAAGGATTTAACTAATTCCAAATAGTCCATTGTTTCTGCCTGTTGCAGAAATCTGACAATTTCTAAAATATGGAGAGCCGGAAATGCTAAACTGCGATCGCAATCAACATACCTTTGATTTTCCAATCTATTAATTCTGAGCTGCGATCCATTATAGATCCAAACTTCCGGCACTCCCAGATCGGCATAAACCTGCAAGCTATTTTCCGAACTGCTGGTAAGATCAATTTCCACCACTAAATCCGGCGGCGGATCTTGACTCATATCGAGTCTTTTTTTGCCTTTAATTGCACTAATGTTCTGGATGTAAAAACATTCATCCGGTTCTGCACCAATAAGTTCAGGACGTTTGAATGTGGTAGAACCGAGGGGTGCAATTTTGATTTCTAGTTCTTCAGCCAAAGTTTCGACAAATCGACCTATTACTTGTTTGTAAAGTTCGTGTTCTGGGGACGGCACTATAATTTCAAGATTGCCACGATTGTACGTCAGCCGCAGTCGCCGCTGACTGAGTTCAGCCAGTAAGGTTTCGTAGGTTTGCCAACTGATACCTGATAGCTGGATGAATTGTTCTGGCGGGGTGAGAGTTTCAGCGGTCATAGGGCTATTTTGGTGAAGAGTTCGCACTTTTGGATTATATCATCAACTCAGCTCGCTCGCTCTCTAATTACTTACAGGACTTAGGCAAAACCTATGTGTCATGAGTCAAGTGAAACGCAGTGAAGCGAAGCGGCGGGCGAGATTCTTCACTTCGCTTGCGCTCGTTCAGAATGACAGAATTTCGTTGAAATGCAGGACTGACTTAGTGAAAAAATGTGCGATCGTTATGACAGAATTTCGTTGAAATGCAGGACTGACTTAGTGAAAAAATGTGCGATGGCTACGCCCTGGCTTGCGCCTACGATCCAGCATCTTCACTCACCAATCTGCACTGGAAATATCGCAGATAAATCCAGAGACAAATCTGGAAAACCCGGAATTATAACAGCCTCATTTGGCAAAACAACTCGTTGCAATTGATAACTAAAATCACCTTGTCTTTTTTGATAAGGTTCGCTGTGCATTTCCAGTTGATGATCCACCAAATTAAAGATCCAATAATTAGGAATGCCCGCTTCAGCATAGAGAGATAACTTAGTTTTCTGATCGTACTTCAAAGTAGAATCAGAAACCTCAATTACCAACAAGATATCAGCCGGCTCCGGGTGAGAAGATAAATAATTGTCATCACGATTGCGAGCGATCGCAACATCAGGCTCTGGTTCGCTATCAGCAGACAAAATAATCGGCTCTTGACCGCGCACGATCGCTCTTTTTCCTAGTAGCGGGTACAACTCTCCTAACAGCAGCGAATTACAAACAGAGTGCAGCGTACTTTTAGCAGCCTTGATGATAATTTCTCCACGAATCAATTCAACTCGGTCATCAGGGGCGAAAAATCCCAGTTCTCCCAAACGGTGATATTCGGCGATCGAGAATCGTTTTGCAGTTACGGCAGTCATAGCTCTTCTGACCCTCTACAATTACCAACATTACCCATTTTACTCGAAAATCCCGCCGCGCTGCATCAACTCAATCTTCATTCCTTGAGAAATACCCAAACATCCAGCAAACCTCGTATTCTCAACCACCACATTTTTCAAATCAGCGCGACTCAAATCAGCACCATTCAAATTCGCGCCACTCAAATTAACACCGCTCAAATCAGCATTTTTTAAATCAGCACCATGCAAATTTGCTTCTACCAAAATCGCATTCGGCAAATAAGCACTGCTCAAATTTGCATTGCTCAAATTCGCACCTGTCAAATTTGCCCGCGGCAACTTTGTCCGCAAATCAGCGCCGCTCAAATTGGTGCCGCTAAGCTCAGCATCCCGCAAATTAGCATTACACAAAGTAGCGTCAACTAAATTAGCACCACTTAGCAAAGCACCGCTGAGATCCGCTAGGGTCAAATCCACGCGACTGAGGTTTGTCTCCCGCAAATCCGCACCGACTAAATCAGCGTAGTGTAAGTCAAAACCGCTTAAATCTGCTCCTGCAAAATCTTCGACAGGATTCAAACCAACTGTTTCTGCAAGTTGTACAAAATTGCTGTTTTTATTAGTTAAAAACAGTTGCCGCACGATCGCCAATTGCAACTGGCGGTACTCGTTAGCTTTCTGGTAATCTGCTAAATACTTGTAAGCTAGCTTCAAGCTTTTCAGAGCCTTGTACTCAACGCGATCGTCCTTGCTTTCCCGTGCGATCGCCAACTGCTGCTGATAACATTCGATCGCTGCCGGGAAATCTCCTTTCGCATCGCAACAAGAGGCCAAATTGCCCAAAGCTTCCTCTTCCCCGCGACTGTCGCCCGTCTCCCGCGCGATCGCCAAACGCTGCTGCTGGTAACTAATCGCACCCTCAAAATCCTCCCGTGCACAGCAAGCATTACCCAAATTGCCCAAAGCATTAGCCTCACCCCGGCGATCGCCAATTTCGATCGCCAGATCCAAATGTTGCTGGTAACACTCGATCGCCTGAGCATAATCAGACAGCGCCTCATAGGCTACCCCCATATTCCCCAGCGCCGCACCCGATCGCCGCTTGTCATTCACTTCCTGATATAGAATCAGCGCTGAGCGCCAAGAATCCAGCGCCGCCTCAAATTGGTGAGCCTGATATTGTGAAATTCCCTGTTTGAGTAACCCGTTAGCTTGTTCGGTCATATTCTGAAAATTACTTAAATATAACTTAAGTTGGGCATCGGGCATCGGGAATTGGGAATTGGTTACCGATGCCCCATGCCCCATGCCTGTTTTCATGTCTGTATCGCCACAATCTCTAAAAAAAGCCAAAAAAAAGGAGAGCCACCTAAGTAACTCTCCCTACCATCAGGGTGCATCTACATAACATAATATAACACGAGCGGGATGAGGGGTGTCACCCCTTTTTGTGAAGATGTTGTAAAGATCTGTCTAGATATTTGTAAAGTTAAGCTATCGGGGCAACCACAGGGGGATTGCCCCTACAAAGACGGAAAACGAGGGTTTTGTAGGGGTAGTGCTACCCCTACTCCCCGTGCCTACCCCCCCGCACAGACGCTCGAATGGGCGTTTCAGGCATCGGGGCTCTTCACGAGAGGATTGCCCCTACAAGAGAATGAAACAGCCCTGCTTAATCAGGGGAGTAGGGGAGTAGGGGGTGTGGGACAAGAACACTCAAAGTCCCCCTTCTTAAGGGGGATTTAGGGGGATCTGAATCTGATGGTCAAGGCAAAGAAACACGCCCTAGCCGTTAAGCTTGTTAGCGAGCAACTCATTGGTCAATTTGGGATCGGCCCGGCCGCCCGTCTCCTTCATTACCTTGCCGACAAAAAAGCCCAACAGCTTTGTTTTGCCCGCGCGGTACTGTTCGAGTTCCTTGGGATTGGCCGCTAAAACTGCATCGATCGCACTTTCGATCGCCCCAGCATCCGAGATTTGAATCAAACCCTTGCTTTCGACGAATTTTTGAGGAGAACCGCCAGTTGACAGCAACTCCGGCAAAAGATCCTTAGCCATTTTGCCACTGATCGTGCCAGTATCAATCAGCGAAATTAGTTCCGCCAAATCCTGTGGTTGCAGAGGAATTTCTCCGATCGCCAGCTTTTCATTTTTGAGGTAAGCAGTGAGGTCACCCATCACCCAATTAGCAGCTTGCTTAGCAGGAGCACCGGCGGCGATCGCCCCTTCAAAATACTCAGCTACCGCTTTGTCATCCGTCAACACCCGCGCGTCATAGGGAGAAAGAGCGAGTTGAGTTTCGTAGCGATTGCGTTTTTCGGCCGGCAATTCTGGCAATTGAGCTTTCCAATCCTGCAACTGAGCCACTGAAACCTCGATCGGAGGCAAATCCGGTTCCGGGAAATAGCGATAATCGCTCGCCCCTTCCTTCATCCGCATACTAAAAGTACACTGTTTCCCTTCATCCCAAAGCCGCGTTTCTTGGATGATGGTTTCGCCAGTTTCCAAAGCTTGAATTTGCCGATCGATCTCATAATCGATCGCCCGTTCGATCGCATTAAAAGAGTTCATATTCTTAATTTCCACTTTCGTGCCGAACTCTTCCCTACCAACGGGGCGCACCGAAATATTCACATCACATCGGAGAGAACCTTCCTGCATATTCCCATCGCCGACACCGATATAGCGGACTATTCGGCGCAATTCTTGGCCGTACTCCGCAGCTTCCGCGCCCGATCGCAAATCCGGTTCCGAGACTATTTCGATTAAAGGCACACCGGCGCGGTTGTAATCCACCATTGAATAGGTAGAACCACTGATTCTATCGCTTCCTCCGTGAACTAATTTTCCGGCATCTTCCTCCATGTGCAAGCGAGTGATCCCGATTTTTTTCCGATTCGAATTGCCTGCTTCGTCCACCAATTCTATTTCCAACCAACCGTTAGTGGCGATCGGCAAATCGAACTGAGAAATTTGATAATTTTTCGGTAAATCGGGATAGAAATATTGTTTGCGATCGAACTTGCTGTAAGGTGCGATTTCGCAGTTGAGAGCCAACCCCGCTTTAACCGCATATTCCAGCACTTTCTGATTTAGTACCGGCAACACTCCGGGCATTCCCATACAAATTGGGTCAATGTTAGTGTTTGGAGTACCACCAAATTCTGTAGAAGAACTTGAAAAAATTTTAGTTTTCGTACTCAGTTGACAGTGAGTTTCGAGACCGATAACAGCTTCATACTGAGTTTGGTTTTTTATCGAAGAGGGTGCAGCAGCAGTCATAGGCGACCTAAATGGCTGAATAAACATTAAACATGATTATAGCTGGTTATTGACAAAACCGTGCGATGCCACGGTGGAGCTCTTCATTCCCTGGCCACGCTAATATTTAGGGATCGCAGGCGATCGCCACTAACCAACACTCAGAGCAAAAATATAAGTAAGATTTGCCACACGCTGGCGTGCCGAAACGCTTTGCTAGGAATAGTTGAGCCAGTTCTCGCGCAGCCGAGAGCTCTCGGCTGCGCCGATTTTGACCAAGCAATTTGGTCGCAGCGCACCAATCAACAACGAAAAATGTATAATTTAAGAATAAGTTTAAACTTTACATTTGACTGCGGAAATTAAGTATTGCCGAAATGTCAGAAATATGCCGAAAATTCCACTGGAAACTGCCGAACTATTTCAGAATAGCATCACTGAGCTAGAGCCGACGGAATCAGCCCTAGAACAGGCTTGGGACGAATTAGAAAAACAAACAGCAGAAACCCTAGCTGAACTCATCAAATCCGGCGCAGCAAACGCACAAGAAATAAGCGATCGCTTCGCAGCAGCCAAGCAACTTCGCTCCTCGCTAAAAACCCAAAGGAAACAAGCCGCCGATCGACTAGAGTTTCACCTAGCCAACTCGCCAATGGCAGTTATAGAATGGGATAGCGAATTTCGCGTCCGGCGTTGGTCGCCCCAAGCCGAACAAATATTTGGCTGGAAAACCGCAGAAATAATCGGCAAATACTGGTACGAATGGCCAATAGTTTATTCAGCGGATTTCGAGGAAGTCAAATTAATCACAAATAAACTATTAGACGGCAGTGAATCCCGCAATATTGGTCTGAATCGCAACTATACTAAAGATGGCTCGATCGTTTACTGCGAATGGTACAATTCTGCATTAAGAGATGCTGAGGGAAAAATAGTTTCTATTCTGTCTTTTGGCAGAGACATAACCGATCGCCACCGCACTCAAGAAGAACTGCACCGACGCGAACAAGCTTTCAGCGCCCTAGCCGAAAATGCGACTGATATCATCTCCCGGTTCGATCGAGAATTGCGCCACCTTTACGTCAACCAAGCAGTCGAAGTTGTTACCGGAAAACTCCGGGGCGAATTCATCGGCAAAACCAACCAAGAATTAGGAATGCCGGCACAGCTTTGCAACTTATGGGATGAGGCTTTTTCAAAAGTTTTCCGTACTGGTAAACAAGAAACTATAGAATTTGAATGGGCTACTCCTAACGGTATAAAATACTACCAAAGTCGAATCAGTCCCGAATTTGTGGTTCCTGAGCCCTTCGACACTTCGACGGAGCTCAGTGGAGCCGCAGTTTACCCTGAGCCCTTCGACGGAGCTCAGGGTAAACTGCGTCGTTGGGCTGAAGACAATTCAGTCGAAACAGTTTTAGTCATCGCCCGCGACATCACAGAACTAAAACAAGTCGAATCCCAGTTGCGGCAAAGCGAATCTAAATTTAAGTGCCTAGTTGATTCTAACATTATCGGCATAATTTTTTGGGACATTAACGGCAACATTATAGATGCCAATGACTTCTTTTTAAACATGGTAAATTACACGCGGGACGATCTGCTTTCTGGAAGAATTAACTGGCTAGAAATGACACCGCCAGAATACCTGCGTTTAGACACAGAAAAAATTGCCGAATTGAGGGCTATCAGGACGGCTTTTCCCTGGGAAAAAGAATACATCCGCTCCGACGGGATCCGCATTCCGGTGCTGCTGGGCGGTGCATTGTTACAAGGCTCGCAGGCTCTGGGCGTCAGTTTTGTACTTGACATAAGCAGACGCAAACAGGCTGAATCGGAACTGCAAAAAAATCAACAACTTTTAGAGAGCATTGTTAAAACTATCCCCAATTTTATCTACATTTACGATGTAGTAGAAAAGAAAAATATTTATGCAAACGAAGCTGTCACAGCCCTGCTCGGCTACAGTCCCGAAGAATTGCAAGATTTGGGTACAGATACTGTGGCTAACTTAGTTCATCCCGAAGATATGTTAAAGTTAATTACAGGTATGGAGCGGCTAGCAAACAGCAAAAACATCCATGAAACCGATGAGATAGACTACAGAATCAAACACAAAAATGGGGAATGGATCTGGGTGCACGATCGGTCTAGAATATTCAAAAAAACCCCCGACGGAAAAATTTTACAAATTATCGGTTCCGTACTCGATATTAGCGATCGCAAACAAGCCGAATCAGCATTACAACAGCAAAAAGAACTGCTGCAAACTATTTTCGATAACGTGCCGATCATGCTCTCATTCTTGAGCAGCAGCGGTGAAATAGAGTGGGTAAACCGCCACTGGGAACAAGTGCTGGGCTGGAGTTGTGAAGAAATGAAAGGCCGCGATATCTTTGCCGAATTTTATCCGCAACCAGAGTACCGCCAATACGTTTTAGATTTCATCGTGGCGGCAACTCAGAACTTTGCAGACTTCAAAACAAAAGTTAGAGACGGGCGAATTATCGACACTTATTGGGCAAATGTTCGCCTTTCCGACGGAAGCTGTATCGGTATTGGTCAAGATATCACGGAGCGCAAAAGGGCCGAAGCCGAACTCAAAAAACTCAACGAAACTTTAGAAGCTAAAGTCGCCCAGCGTACCGCAGAATTAGAGACTTTTTTTGATGCTTTGCCCGATCGCATTTTTGTTGTAGAACGCGAGCATATGCGCCAGCCTTTTGTCAACAGTTCTGTGGCAGAAATTGCCGGCTTCGACAGCAGACAAGAGATGCAGGGCAAAACTATTTTTGAATCTTTTCCCACCGAACTCGCAGAACGATTTTACCGGGAAAATTTGCAGGTATTTGAAACAGGCGAAACTCTGCAAGTCCAGGAAAAAATTGTGCTACCCGGTGGCACTTCCTACTTCGATACTTTTAAGATTCCCCTCAGAAATATCGACGGCGAGGTTTATGCTTTAATTGGCTCTTCTCACAATATCACTGAGTTGGTAGAGACAAAAAAAGCCTTGTCAAAACGCACAGAGGAATTAGAAGCGGCTAATCAAGAATTAGCATCTTTTTCCTACTCAGTTTCCCACGACTTGCGGGCACCTTTGCGACACATTTCAGGCTTTATCCGTGCCTTGAAGCAGCGGCTAAAAGCAACTGAGGCTTTGAAGGATAGCAAAATAGATCACTATATAGAAGTAATTGAAGACAGCAGCCAAAAAATGAGCCTGTTGATTGACGGTTTGCTCGCCCTGTCGCGAGTGAGTCGCACCGAGTTGAGCCAAATTCCGATCGACCTCACCGACTTGGTACAAACTGCGATTAAATTGACTAGACCCCAAATTGACACAAATTCTGTGGAAACTCTTCAAGAGGTTGAATTTGAAATCGGAGATTTGCCCACAGTGACGGGAGATCCCACCTTGCTGCAACAGGTGCTCAGCAATTTGATTAGCAATGCGGTCAAGTTCAGTCGCGATCGCACTCCCGCTAGAATAGTAATTGATTGCTTACCAGATGGAACGATTTTTGTCAAGGATAACGGTGTCGGTTTTCCGATGGAATATGCCGATCGACTGTTTGGAGCCTTTGGGAGGCTGCACTCCCAGAGAGAATTTGAAGGTACGGGCATCGGTTTGGCGATCGCCTGGCGGATTATTCACCGACACGGCGGCAGGATTTGGGCCCAAAGCACACCTGGTCGAGGAGCAACATTTTACTTTAAACTTGGGTCAAACAATCCCAAGGGCTCAGTTATAGAAGCAGGAAGTTCGGCAACGGATTCGCTCCACGGATTTAACGGATACTTGACTTCGCGAGCGTACAAGTTTAACGGATGTCAGTCAGAAGTCAGAACTAATCTTGCTACATTATTGTAAAAAAACTCAAGCAATCCTCAGCCAAAAATCACATAATCAATGACATAAATCAACAAAAACAACACTTCGACGGAGTTTATCCTGAGCCCTTCGACTACGCTCAGGGTAAACTCCGTCGAAGGGCGAGCGTGCACCGCCTCTGAAAACGAGCAAAATACCCTATGTTAAATATAACTCAAACCAACTATTTAGTAAAAATGGGAACGGAAGCCACCTTAAACTTGTTGATTGTCGAAGACATGGCCGAAGATCTAGAATTAATGGCGATCGCCTTAGAAGCGGGGGGAATAAATTTCAATTTCGATACAGCCCAAACAGCAACAGAGTGCCGCTCACTCCTGGAGAATTGCAAATACGACGCTGTTTTGTCAGATTACAGCCTCCCTGGTTTCAACGGTTTAGAAGCCTTCAAATTAATGCAGGAATTAGGACAAAACATACCTTTTGTTTTAGTAACAGGAAGTTTGGGAGAAGAAGCCGCAGTAGAGTGCATCAAAGCCGGAATGACAGACTACGTATTAAAAAATAGGCTATTTCGGCTGCCAACAGTATTAGCACGATCGCTCCAAGAATATAAAATGCGCCACCAGCAGCAAGAAGCGATCGCCAAAATTCAGCGACAAGCGACTCGTGAAGCGATCGTCAACCGCATTGTCCAAGCCATGCGCGAAACCCTCGTACTCGACGAAGTGCTGCAAACCACCGCCGATCAACTCCATGAAGCTCTAGAAATTAGCGGCTGCGCGATTTTGCAGCCAGATGCTGAGGGCGGAATTATCATTCGCTACATCAGCCAAGCAGCAGACGAAGAACGGCTCGTCGGGCTAAATTGCGAATTTGCCCAACACTATCGCTCCTCCCTCACCGCCGGAGAAACCCTCGCGCTCGACGACTTATCGACTCTGAACCAGGCTCTGGAAGCATCAGGAGAGTTTGTAGGGTTTCGCGCGATCGCGATCGCACCACTGCTCTACCAGCACTCATTTTTCGGAGGAATTTGCCTCTACCAGTGCGATCGCGCCCGCTCTTGGAGTGCAGAAGAACTCTCTCTCCTCAAAGCCATAGCCGATCAGTGCGCGATCGCGATCCACCAAGCCGAACTCTATCAGCAAGCCCAAACCGAACTAGCAGAACGCAAGCGCGCCGAAGCAACTGTTCGCGACATCCAGCAGCAACTAGCCACAATGGCCGCCAACATTCCCGGCTCAGTCTACTGCGTCGTGCTGCATCCAGACGGCACCACCGGAGTGCGTTACATCAGTCCGGGAGTGCGGGAATTGACCGGAATCAGTCCAGAAGAGGTAATGGCGCGCCCAGAACTATTGACCGAAATCATTCATCCTGACGACAAAAACTCCTTTGACATCAGCGTCGCAGAGTCAATAGCCAGCCTCCAACCCGGAGATCGCCAATATCGGATCATTTTGAGAACCGGGGAAGTCAGGTGGGTGCAAGACAACGCCAGATTTTCCAGGAAAGAAAATGGCGACATCATTGTAGACGGAGTAGCCCTAGACATCAGCGGACGCAAACTGGCAGAATCAGCCCTGCGGCAAAGGGAACAGCGGTTTCGATCGCTGATTGAAAACGCCACAGACATCACCATGATCCTCGACGCCGAGGGCATCTTTCGCTACATCAGCCCCTCAGTCAAACGAATTTTAGGATATGCACCGGAAAGGGCGATCGGGCACAGTGCTCTAGCTATGGTTCACCCCGACGATGCCCCCTTGATTACCCAAACTCTCCACAAAGCCATTCAAAACCCCTGGAAAAGCCAGTTAGCAGTCGAGTACCGAGTCCGCCATCGCAACGGTAAAGCCTGTTTTTTGGAAGCTGTAGCCACCAACTTGCTGCAAGATCCCGCAGTCAATGGCATAGTC
>Ga0316607_1000320_pt1 | contig 18450 bp, 15 predicted proteins | sample MIS2016062E_MG_FD_207674 | JGI IMG/M metagenome (GOLD analysis project Ga0316607, IMG submission 207674) | Microbial mat bacterial communities from Middle Island sinkhole, Lake Huron, Michigan, United States - MIS.2016.062E | ecosystem: Environmental > Aquatic > Freshwater > Lake > Sediment...
TAGGATACCGGATGAAAAATTAAAGTCCGCGTTCAAAACCCATTTTATACTCGGCGGTTGAAACCGCTACTACACAAACAAAGTCCTAGCAGAGAGGGACTAAGAAATGAATACTTCTTGTCCCCCCTTTGTTAAGGGGGGTTAGGGGGGATCTCCGGGTCAATCGTCGTTATGAAAAATGAATCAAAATAAACTATTTAACCGGACTCGCTGGCAATTAGCCATTTCCTATGCGGCTGTAATGGGTTTGATTTTAAGCTTATTAGGAATTGGCGTATATAAGGCGATCGCCCACGCTCACTGGGTAGCCATAGATCGGGAATTAGAATCGGTAGCAGGAACACTACACGACAGCCTAGAACTCAAATTGCAGCAGCCAGGACGCTTGGAACCGATAGTAAATGAACTTTTGCCCAACCTCCGCCTAATTGGAGTTAACGGCATTAAAGAACCGATTCCCCATCGCCATATTTTAAGCGCTATCAACCAAGGCTATTACTATATTCGTTTATTTGATTATTCCGGGAAATTGATTGCTACAGCAGGCGCTTATCCAGCAGAATTACCACCAGAATTTCATGCCCAACACTGGCAAACAATCACTGACACCAAAGGCAATATTTATCACCAAATTTCTGTATCGCTACACACCAAAACACAGCAAGATTGGGGATATTTTCAAGTGGGGCGGAGCTTGCAAGATTTCAATGATTATCTCAGTACAGTTAAATTGATTTTGAAATTGGGATTGCCTACAGCATTGATTTTGATCGGCTTTTCTAGTTGGTTATTGGCAGGATTGGCAATGAAACCGATTTATGCTTCCTACCGACAAATTCAACAGTTTACAGCGGATGCTGCTCACGAATTACGGACACCTTTAGCGGCTTCGCAGGCGACAGTAGAATCGGCGCTGTTGACGCCTCAATTGGATGAAAAAGAGGCGCGGGAAATTTTGCGGACGATCGATCGCCAAAACCGTCGATTGACTCAGTTAGTTGCTGATTTGCTGTTGCTGGCGCGCATGGATAATCAAGGGATACCCGATCGCCGTCAATTGTGTTGTTTGAATGACCTTGTTAGCGATTTAGTCGAGGAATTGGCCGCAATGGCGATCGCCTCTGAGGTAGCGCTAACATCGGAATTGCGGGTGCAGCAGCTATTAAATGTTGTCGGCGATTCCGACCAACTTTATCGCCTAGTTGCTAATTTAATTGTTAATGCTATTCAATACACTCCGGCGGGCGGAAAAGTAACAGTTATTTTAGATTGCAGTCACATTGAGGCTATAATTCAGGTTCAAGATACCGGTCTTGGGATTGCGGCGATCGAACAAGGGCGAATTTTCGATCGCTTCTACCGAGTAAATAGCGATCGCTCGCGCCATACCGGCGGTTCGGGACTGGGATTGGCGATCGCCCAAACCATAGCCCGCGCGCACCACGGTAGCCTCAGCACCCGCAGCGAATTGGGCTGTGGCAGCACCTTTATCCTGCGATTGCCTTTGTGAGTTATCATGTGAGGAAAACCGAATCAGTTATTTCGGGTAATCCCTTCGGCAAAAGGTAGCGCGATCGCCCAAAATCAATAAATAGTCATTAGTCAACTCACCGTTCATTTCCGACAAATACCTAGCGAAAAATTATGACAGTTTTAGAACAGGGAACAATCACAATCCATACCGATAATATTTTCCCGATTATCAAGAAGTCGCTATACACCGACCACGAAGTCTTCTTGCGGGAACTAATTTCCAACGCTGTCGATGCCATTTCTAAACTCAAAATGGTTGCTCGATCGGGCGAATACAACGGCGACATTGGCGAACCACAAATCAACATTGCGATCGACAAAGAAAACAAAACACTCTCAATTACCGACAACGGCATCGGCATGACAGCCGACGAGGTAAAAAAATACATCAATCAAGTCGCTTTCTCCAGCGCCGAAGAATTTATTCAAAAATATCAAGGCAGCGGCGACGACGCAATTATCGGTAACTTCGGCCTCGGTTTCTACTCTTCTTTCATGGTGGCTCAGAAAGTAGATATAGACACCCTTTCTTACCAAGAAGACGCGCAAGCTGTACACTGGTCTTGCGACGGTTCTCCCGCTTTTGAACTATCAGAATCTACCCGCACAGAACGCGGCACTACGATTACCATCACTCTCCTAGACGAAGAACAAGAATATCTAGAACCCAGTCGCATTAAGCAGTTAATCAAAACTTACTGCGATTTCATGCCAGTTCCCATCAAATTTGAGGGTGAAGAACTCAACAAGCACAAGGCAATTTGGCGGGAATCAGCCAGCAATTTGCAAAAAGAAGATTACTTAGAACTGTACCGCTACCTTTACCCGTTCCAAGATGAGCCGCTGCTGTGGGTACACCTGAATACAGATTATCCTTTCATTGTCAACGGCATTCTTTTCTTTCCCAAACTGCGGCCGGATGTCGATGTTACCAAAGGCAATATTAAGCTATTCTGCAATCAGGTTTTTGTCAGCGATCACTGCGAAGAAATTATTCCTAAATTCTTGATGCCGCTGCGGGGCGTGATTGACAGTACCGACATTCCCCTGAACGTGTCTCGCAGTTCGTTGCAAAGCAATCGCACGGTGCGGAAAATAGCTGATTATATTGCGAAAAAAGTGGGCGATCGGCTCAAAGAACTTTACCGGGATGATCGGGATGAGTACATCCGTTGCTGGCAAGATATCGGCACTTTTGTCAAGTTTGGAACTCTCAACGATGACAAGTTTAAAAAGCAAATTGAAGATATCTTAATCTATCGCAGCACCTACGAACCAACAGTGGCAAAGCCAGAAACCGAAACGCCAGAAGTTCAGGTGCAAACAGAGGAAGGAGATTTGTGGCAAGATGTCAATCCGAAGTCGGAAACTGCTACTTCAACGCAGCCTTACACGACGCTAAAAGAGTATTTGGAACGGAATCAAAAACATCACGAAAATCGCGTGTTTTATTGTACAGAACCGGCATCTCAAGCAACTTATGTCGCACTGCACAAAAGCCAAGGTTTAGAAGTGCTGTTTATGGATTCTTTCATCGACACGCACTTTATTAGTTTCCTAGAACGAGAACACCAAGAAGTCAAATTCTCGCGAGTTGATTCCGACATCGACGACACGCTAATTGACAAAGAGAAAGAAGCGGAAATTGTCGATCCGACTACGAATAAAACTCGCAGCGAACAAGTTAAAGAATTGTTCCAAAAAGCTCTTAATAAGCCAAAAGTGAAGATCCGCACTGAAGCTTTGAAGTCAGATTCTCCAGAGGCGGCACCACCTGCGATCGTCCTTTTGCCGGAAGATTTGCGCCGGATGCGGGATATGATGGCTCTGGTACAGCAGCAAGCGGCCGAATTCCCCGAAGAACACGTTTTGCTGGTGAATACGGCTCACCCTCTGATTCAAAATTTGGCTAATTTGAGTCAGGGTTCGATTATTCAAGGCGGCGGCGAGTCTCCGTCGGCGGAGTTGGCGAGTATGATTTGTCACCACGTTTACGACTTAGCCCTGATGGCTCAGAAGGGTTTCGATGCTGAGGGGATGAAGGAGTTTGTCGAGCGATCGAATCAAGTCTTGACAAAATTGACTGAACGTGCTATGTAATTAACCCCCCAACCCCCCCCTTGAATCAGGGGGGGAGCCAGAGTTGATTTCCCTTGCTAAAGGGATAACTAAAGCCTTCTTCTTTACATCCGTTAAATCCGTGGAGCGAATCCGTTGCCGAACTTCCTTCGGCTATAATGAAAGGCTGCACGCAAAAAACGGTAATCTGGAGGGCAATATGTCACGGAAATGTCAGCTAACGGGAAAGAAGGCGAATAACGGTTTTGCAGTTTCTCACTCGCACCACCGCACTCACAAGTTGCAAGAAGCAAATTTACAGTGGAAGCGGATTTGGTGGCCGCAGGAAAAACGCTGGGTAAGATTGCACCTTTCTACAAAGGCAATTAAAACCTTGCAACACAAGGGTTTGGAAATTATGGCTAAGGAAGCTGGAATTAACCTTTACAAGATGTAAGAAACTTCTCGCTGAAGCAAAGGACTAAAGTCCTTATTACAAACCTTTTTTTAGGTTCGTAGTCAGGACTTTAGTCCTTGCTCTATATCCACTTTCTACATTGTAGTAAATAAGTATTCATAAAGCGTAAACGATCGCAGCAGCTAGTTTTACTAAATATTGCCAATTTGTAGATTGAGCGAATCGCAGAAACTGATTATTGTTCTGGTTCATACTGAGTTTTATAATCTGGACTTACGCTGCATTCCTTCTATTTTTACACTATCTGTAGTAGTAAGGTGCGCAGTGCGCACCCTACAAGTAAAGTCTGTGCGTAAGTCCTCTACATCCTAACACGAAAGGACTTCAGTCCCTAGTACTTACTACGAACCTTAACCAGATGAAAATATCTCATTTGATGGCAGCTTCAATCCACTGTTTTAAGGTAGAATTGACTTGCTCAATGAGAATTTCTTGTGATTTGTGAGTGGCTCTTTCCACGACTTCGACTTTGCCTGATTTCAAGGAACGGCCGGGAACAATACGATAGGGAATGCCAATTAAATCGGCATCTTTGAATTTAACTCCGGCACGTTCATCGCGGTCATCTAACAAAGTTTCAATGCCAGATTGATTGAGTTCTGCGTAGAGTTTTTCGGCGACTTCTACTTGTTGGGCATCGGAAATATTGGGGATGCTAATGATGACATGATAAGGCGCGATCGCCACTGGCCAAATTATCCCATCTTTGTCGTAGGATTGTTCTACAGCCGATTGAGCTAAGCGCGATACGCCGACGCCGTAGCAACCCATAACTAAGGGCATTTCTTCACCTTGTTCGTTGGTGTAGGTAGCGCCCATTGTTTGGGAGTATTTTGTGCCTAGTTGGAAGATGTGACCGACTTCAATTCCTCTGGCAGTTTGCAATGTTTGTTCGGGATTGTGAACAGCCCGATCGCCCTTTTTGGCCTTCCTGACATCTACTGCTAAACTCGGTAGGGGAAATTCTTTGTCCCAATTGGCTCCCACAACGTGATATCCTGATTCGTTAGAGCCAGTGACAAAGTTTGTGAGGTCAACTGCGGTGCGATCGACTAAACGCAAAAACTTAGAATTTACCTCCTTGCTGTCGGCGATATAATCATCAGCAACATCGGGAGCCATATAACCCAGAGGTAAAGATTTCGCAGCCCATTTTTGCTGAGCTTCCGCATCGGGTACTGTCAGAAATAGGATTGTTTTCGCTTGATAATTTCCAGCTAATTTGGTTAATTCATTCAGCAACTTGACCTGATTGACATCTTGATCACCGCGAATGCTGACCAATACCAGCACTGTGATTCCGCTGTCATAAACGGCCTGATAAAGCACATTCTTAACAACTTGAGTAGGAGAACACTTGAGAAATTTGCAGAGTTTTTCAATGGTGTCAGTTCCCGGTGTTTCCCGCTTTTCAAAAGTTGCAAATGGCGAGGTTTCAGTATCAGCAGGTATTGAGACAGCCTTTTCCAAATTAGCGGCATACTGACCATCTTCAGTGTAGAGAACTTCATCTTCTCCCGCTTCAGCTAATACCATAAACTCTTGGGAACCAGAACCGCCAATTGCTCCAGAATCAGCATCTACTGCTCGGAATTGCAAACCCGATCGGCGTAGCATATTTCTGTAAGCTTGATCCATATCCTGATAAGTTTTTTTCAAACTTTCCTCGCTACTGTGGAAAGAATAACCATCTTTCATAATGAATTCACGACCGCGCATCAAGCCAAAACGGGGGCGAATTTCATCACGAAATTTAGTTTGAATTTGATACAAATGTATAGGCAATTGCCGATAAGAACGAATCATATCTTTAGCAATTGTAGTAATTACTTCTTCATGAGTCGGCCCTAATCCTAATTCTGTATCGCGACGGTCTGTGAGAGCAAACATGATACCTTCAGTTTGAGTGTAGGTATCCCAGCGGCCCGATTCCCGCCACAAATCAGCCGGTTGCAGTTGCGGTAGGAGGCATTCCTGAGCGCCGGTAGCGTCCATTTCTTCCCGCACAATTTGGGAGACTTTTTTGAGGACACGCCACATTAAGGGCAGATAAGCGTAAATCCCGCTACCGATGCGGCGGATGTATCCAGCACGGAGTAATAGTTTGTGGCTGGGAATTTCTGCTTCTGCTGGGTCTTCCCGCAGGGTGACGAAAAGCATTTGAGAGATTCGCATGGCTGATTTCCTTTAATGACTGAATGATTATGATATCAGATTAGTCAGGTTTGTGCTGCAACAATTGTTGTCGAAACTTTCAGAAATGTCTTGTGACAACTGCGCCTATCTATTTTTGCGATCGGCTAATATTAGAACTAGAGGTCAATTATTCAATTCTCCCATCTAAAATCAAAAATCAAAAATCAAAAATCAAAAATCCCATGACTAGATTCATTCACGACCAATTTGCCAAACAGTATCTGAAAGAACTATTAACCCCTTTCGGCAATGTAGAAACCAGCCGCGACATTGCTGGAGAAGTGAGGCAGCTTGACGTTTTATTTTCCCCGAAACCGGAGCGGGAAATCGACGCAACAGCCCTCGGCCTTCTGGGTCAAATCGCAGCAAAACCCGCTGTATTTGAACCATTCCGCAGTCCAGTCCAACCCGGAGAAATTCGCAGTTGTCTGGGCAAACTCTTTGACCTCCACGCCGAATTTGAACGCATCGCAGCTAGAGAAAATACCCGGATTGTAGAGGCCGACTTGCCCCTACTCTGGATACTGTCGCCGACTGTTTCCGATCCGCTGCTAGCTGGATTTGGAGCGATTCCCGAACCGGAAAATTGGGTAAGTGGAGTTTATTTTATGGGTGCATCTCTGAAAGCAGCGATTATTGCCATTCACCAACTCCCCTGCACTCCAGAAACGCTGTGGCTGAGAGTTTTAGGGAAGGGAAACGTGCAGAAGCGAGCTGTTGCCGAATTGAGAGAGTTACCCTCAGATCATGTCTTTCGGTTGAATGCGTTAGAATTGTTGTACAACTTGCGAACGATTTTAGAAGTTCGCCAAGACATAGATCGAGAAGATCGGGAGTTAATTATGGAACTGTCACCCCTCTACTTGCAACGGCTGGAAGATGCAACTCAGCGAGGTATCCAGCAAGGTATCCAGCGCAATCAACGCCTGATGGTTGAGAGTATGCTACAAGTAAAATTTGGCGAGATTGATGAAGAATTAGCCCAAATAATCGAGCCTTTGATTCAACTAGAAATTCTCGATCGCACGCGAATGATTATGCAGCTCGATCGCTCGGAATTACTAGCTCGTTTTGACGCTCAAAATCAAACGGAATCTTAACTCGGTAGCGCACTCTACTATATGTAGGGTGCGCCGAATCGCACTTTACTATTATAGATCAAGCGTAAAATGCGATCGCCCGATTTGATGATTATCGGTTCTCCCAGATGCCGCACAACTTCTCTCTCTCAGATAACTCCGCGATATAAATCGCTTCTTGTCATACAAAGTCCACTCCAAGCAGACTAATTTAGAGGCAGCTTAGGGCGGGTTTACAAATACCTTAAATATGAAGTTATAGATATTAGTAAACCCGCCCTACAGAGCTTGTGGTTAATTATGCAGACATCCGCGTTAATCCGCGTTAATCCGCTTTAATCTGCGGTTAAAAACCTCAAAATCTACTTACTAGCATAACCCGTACTTACCAAAAACTCCCGCAACTTACCCAAAAATTGAGTGCGATCGCGCCCTTGATAAACCCTCTCCAACAACTGCCAACTTTCCACCTGCTGCCCCATTACATACTTGCTCGCCATGAAGGCCGCAAACACCCCTTTCACCTCCTTTTCTTCACTTAAACGCTTGTTAGATTCCAGCCAAAGTTCACAGGAATTCGTATATACTTCCACCGGATACTGCTTCGTAACATCCTGCATTTTACCTTGACGGTACTGCCAGATTTGCAGCGGCAACCGCGCATCAGCATAACTCGTAAAAGCCTCCGCAAATCGCCCATCCTGACTCTTGAATTCCGGGAGATCATTTTTGCCAAGATCGACAATTTCGTAGCTCACATTGCCCCAGAAGTGCTTGATATGAGTGTATTTCTTAGACCCAGAGTCATAGCGATAAATAAACGAATAATTGCAGCAGTTAGAGCCGCTCTTTGTTGACACCAACTCTGCCAGCACTTCCGGTTCCTTGTCCCCATCCAAATCCCGGACTCCCAGCGATAAAAAACGTCCTTCTGATATTTCATCGCTGGGTTTTTTGTCCTGGTTGTCTACTAGAGAACGAGTGGGAATTAGCACAGGTTCTTCCAACAAACTTTGACCGTCGCGGATAATTTTGATGCGGAAATTTTTACCGTTTTCCTCTTCCTTCACGAAAGAAAATTCCGCCCGAACTTTGCCAGATTCAGAGATTTCTGTGGCGATCGGCGGCCCGATATTTGGCGCAACTTGCGCGATATATTGGGAAGGAACTAAGGCAGTTTGTCCCGGTTTGGCAATTGCTTGACACAGGAAAGTTGCTACTTCTGCCCGACTCGCAATGCGAGTAGGTTCTAGTTGTTTGACTGCGGGATAATTGACCACAAGTTGTTTTTCGGCGGCGGCTGCGATCGCATTTCTGGCAAGTTCGGGAATTTCCCGCGCATCTTCAAAAGTCGCATCCAAAATCTCAGTCGCCGGCCCCCCAGGCGAATACTTCAATCCGCTACTCAAAGCCACCAAAACTTGCCAGCGGGGAATATTCAAAGTCGGGTTAAAGATACTACCGCTGTAACCAGACATAAAACCCGTTTGATAAGCTTCTTTAATCGCTTTTAAACCCCAGTAATTCGTAGGAATATCTACAAAATTAATCGGATTGCGGACTGTTTTCGCATCGGGAAAAGCCTTGCGAAGCATCGCCGCAAATTCAGCGCGACTGACTGGTCGATTCGGCCGAAAAGTGCCGTCTTCGTAGTAGCCGGTGATGATTTGTTTCTCTGCCAAATCTTCAATACAAGCTTGGGCCCAATGGTCTTTAACATCCTTAAATGTAGCTTCAGCAAATGCCGGCGCTGCATGAGGGCCCAGGAACAGCAAATTTCCGATGATTATCCCCAAAACTACCACGAAAGCAATTAGAGCTTGACTTTTGTGCGATCGAACCATACAGCATCCTCCTTTGTCACCACATTTGCGATCGAAACTTACGCAAGGTTTACATAATATCAAATATTCTAGCCTGATTTAGCGATCGTTTAGAATCTAAAGTCATCGCTGGAAGTAGGCAAAAGCTCGATCGCCCATCCTGTACTCAAAAAACCAATAGATGCAATAAACAGTGTTTTTTTCATAAAGTTATTCCGAAACGAGTTAATTTTTGACCTGTTGCCAAAGTTGCTCTATGCTAACAAAATTGTAACCTTTATCCAGAAGCAAGGGAATAATTTTTGCAGCCGCAGCCGCCACATCTTCGCCGCCACAATAACCGTCATGCAGTACAATAATTGAACCATTTACAGTTTGCTGCACCACGCGGCTAACAACTGTCGAAACCCCCGGACGCACCCAATCTTCCGGGACAACACTCCACATCACAGGGCGATATTCCCACTGTTTTAATAACTGGAGTGTTTGAGGCGTAAAAAAGCCGTTGGGAGGCCGCACATCGCGGATTAATTTTGGCTCTAAATCACAAGCTTTGGAAATTGCTTTTTGTGTGTCTTCTAAACTTTGCTTTAATTCCTGCGGTTTGAGTTTGGGAAATGATATATGCTGGTAGCCGTGGAGGCAGATCCAGTGTCCGCGATCGCAAATTTCTCTAGCAATTTCTGGGTATCTCTCCACACAACAACCAAGCCAGAAAAAACTAGCTTTTATTTCGGTTCTATCTAAAACTTTTAACAGTTCAAGAGTATGCCGATTGTGTGGGCCGTCGTCAAAAGTTAGGGCAATTTCTCGACGGTTGACATCTCCCGTCCACAGACATCTGGGAAAAGCCGATTTGAGAATCGGGTGGATAATTGGAAATAAAGGTGCTAACTGCATTAATTAACTTTGGTAAGTTGAGTTACAAGATAATTTAGTATTACACAAAGTTGCCTTGTCAAGTAGAATCTATTTGAACTGAGATATTTTTTGTGGGGTGTCCTGCCCGCCATTAAAAAGCTTATTAGAAATGGTATAATATCTCAGTTTAAAACACAATCAGCGAGAAAAAAATTGTCCGATCGAATTCTCAAAATTATAGTCATAGGCGGCGGTGCTGCGGGTTTTTTTAGTGCAATTACCTGTGCTCAAACATACCCGCAGGCCCGCGTTACTTTACTAGAAGCTGGCCGCCTACTTCTGGCAAAAGTTCGCATCTCAGGCGGCGGGCGCTGTAACGCAACTCACGCTTGTTTTGACCCCGCTATTTTAGTGCAGAATTACCCCAGAGGAGGGAAAGCTCTGCGCGGTGCATTTACTCGGTTTCAACCCCGCGATACTGTCGAATGGTTTGCCAGTCATTCTGTTACATTGAAAACAGAAGCAGATGGGCGAATGTTTCCGGTGACCGACGATTCCGCGACAATTGTTAACTGTTTGATCCGGGCCGCTGAGGATGCTGGTGTGAATATTCGCACTGGTGATGCGGTAGTTTCAGTCAATAAATTAACATTGGAGGATTGGCACGGGGGCAGAGCCATCACGAAGGAACCGGGGTTTGAAATTGAGTTGAAATCGGGGGAGAGATTAAAGTGCGATCGCCTAATTCTTGCTACTGGTAGCAATCCCTCTGGTTTCAAGTGGGCAAAACATTTAGGTCACACCATCGAATCGCCGGTGCCTTCTCTATTTACGTTTAACATTTCCGATCGCAGAATCGAAGATTTAGCCGGAGTTTCTGTTGCTAATGCTAAGGTAAAATTGCCAGAGGCAAAATTAGAACAAAGCGGGCCTTTATTAATTACTCACTGGGGTTTGAGTGGGCCTGCTGTACTCAAACTTTCGGCTTGGGGTGCGAGATTTTTGCACGATCGCCATTATCAAACATCTTTATTAATCAATTGGCTTCCCCAGTACAATCCAGAAGTTTTGCGCCAGCAATTGCTAGGGGTTAAGTCGCAGTTGTCGCAGCGATTGGTCGTCTCTAGTTGTCCGTTTCCGATTCCGCGCCGCCTGTGGGAACGTTTGACAAGTGCGATCGGCATTGACGAGCCAAAACGCTGGGCCGACATCCCTAATAAAACCCTCGATCGACTCCTCCAAGAGCTCGTCCAAGGCGAATATCAGATCGCAGGAAAAGGCGCATTTAAGGAAGAATTCGTCACCTGCGGCGGCGTTAACTTAAAAGAAGTCGATTTCAAAACAATGGAAAGTCGCCGCTGTCCCGGACTTTACTTTGCTGGCGAAATTTTGGATATCGACGGTGTTACGGGTGGTTTCAACTTCCAAAGTGCGTGGACTACAGCGTGGCTGGCTGGGAGTGCGATCGGCAAATGATAGTATGAAGGAAGAAGGAAGAAGGAAGAAGGAAGAAGGAAGAAAGCTATGGTTGCAATAAACATCCCAAAAGTCACAATTCAACCCCCAAAATTCAACTCAGTTGAAGAAGAACGCCGCCACCGCAAACAGCGTTTAGCCGCCGCATTCCGATTATTTGCCCGCTTCGGATTCAGCGAAGGAATCGCCGGACACATTACAGTCCGCGATCCCGAACACCTCGACCATTTCTGGGTTAATTCCTTTGGAATGCACTTCAGTTTAATTCGAGTCAGCGACCTAATTTTAGTCAACCACAAAGGCGAAGTTGTGGAAGGAAATAAACCCGTAAACGAAGCAGCTTTTGCCATTCATTCCCAAGTCCACGCCGCCCGCCCCGACGTAATAGCAGCAGCCCACGCCCATTCTCCCTACGGCAAAAGTTGGTCTAGTTTGGGTCGCCTGCTAGACCCGCTAACGCAAGATGCTTGTTCTTTTTACGAAGATCACGCTTTATTTGACGATTATACCGGAGTTGTTCTCGAAATAGAAGAAGCTAAGCGCATTGCCAAAACTTTAGGTGATAAAAAAGCGATTATTCTACAAAATCACGGACTTTTAACAGTAGGTGAAACCGTAGATGAAGCAGCTTGGTGGTTTATTTCAATGGAACGTTCTTGTCAAGCGCAATTAATGGCAGAAGCAGCCGGAAAACCCATTTTAATCAAACCAGAATATGCGAGTTTAACACAGCAGCAAGTAGGGTCACATCGCATGGGATGGTTTAGCTTTCAGCCGCTTTATGAGATGATAGTGCGCCGGGAACCTGACTTATTAGATTAGCACATTTAGCTCCCCGACTTCTGAAAGAATTCGGGGAGCTGGGTATTCTGTTTTGTTGATTCACATCTCACGCCGATTCTAACCAAGCTATCAAATCTTCTTGACTTGTAAAATCTAACAAAATTTCTCCTAAATCATCTAATTGTTCGGGAGATAACTGCTGGATGCGAGTTTGAATTTCTGGTGAAATTTCGCCAGTGCGCCGCGCGATTTGACGCAGGATTAATGCTGTTTGCCCCTGAATTAAACCTTCTTGGCGACCTTCTTGTATCCCTTTAATAACAGCACCGCGTTGGTCTTCAAAGAACATTTCCCGCTTTTCTAATGCTTCTAACTCTTTCAGGCTCAAACTAGACCGATTAGCGATGTTAAAAGCTGTTTGAATTTCAGGTACTGATGCCAATTTATCCGGTATTTCATCGAGTTCAGGAGCATTTTTTAGAAAATAAACCCAGCTTTGAATCAGATTTTCAACTTGTTCTAAGTTTTTGTTAAACTTGGGCAGTTCGACAAAAACTAACTCTATTTCTCTGTAATACTCGAAGTTTTCTTCGACTTCTTTGAAGACAAAATGTGACAGAAATTTTTCGGTATTTTCAAACAGGATAAAATCTGTAATCGTGAGAGCGATGAGAGGATTTAATTTTGAGTATCCTTCCCTCGGTTTGAGTTGAGTTGCGTAGGTTTTGGCCGCATTATATATTACGCGCTTAGTAAAAGCTTCTACATTGATGACCTGCATTTCGATAATTACAGTTTTGTTGCCTGTGATTTTTGCTTTGACATCCAGGTAAGTGTCTTTTAACCCACTAATGGCCGGTGCGGCGTAGGGATCGATGATTTCTAAGTCTTCAATGGTTGGCTGTGCGTTGTAAAGCATAGCGTTGAGGAAGCTAATCAAAACTTCTTTGCTCTGGGGCGAAGCAAAGATTTTTTTGAAACCAAAATCTGTCTTAGGATTGATGAAATTCATAATTGGTAACGGGTAATGGGTAATTGGTAATTGGTAAAGGGCGATCGGTAAACGGTGTTTAATTGTGGTAATTATATCACAAAAGTCCTTCCATTTCTAAGTCTTCAATTATCTGCAATCCGCGCGGATCGCCGACTCGCAAAAGTGAAGATTTAGCATCTTCGCGCACGCCCATATCTTCATCTTCTTCTAAAGCTTCGATCAAAGCATCGATCGCCCCAGCATACACCACATTATTCGGCAATTCGCGCCCTAGTTGCCCGATCGCCCAAGCAGAGTTACTCCGCACAGCAGATACAGCATCTCCCCGCAGCGCTTGAATCAACGGCGGAATCGCAGCAATTACCACATAGTAACCAACTTTTGCCATCTGACCCAGAGAACTCGCCGCCCACAAACGCACGGCCGAAATATCAGTTTTCAAAGCATCAATTAAAGGTACTAAAGCGCGATGATCCCGGCAATTTCCCAGGGCCCAAACTACTCCTTTCCGAACGTAACCGTTCCAATCGCGGTTTAGCTGAAGAATCAGCGGTTCCACAGCATCGGGACTCGGATTTCGCCCCAAGGCATAAGCCGCGCTCACCCGCACCAAGGGGCAGCCGTCTCTCAACAAATTAATTAAATGCGGAATTGCTCGATCATCTTGCAGTTCGCAAAAAGCCCGCGCTGCAATCATCCGGTGCTGAGCTTCCGGGGATTCCAGCAAAGGCAACATTTCCTCTGGATCTGGCAGCGGGGGTTCGGATTCATCAAATTGATCCAAAGGGCTTTCCAGATCGGTGTCGGTATCAATGGAGTTGGGGGAGTCGTTATTGTTCATAAAAAAACTTTACCGCACAGAGGATACTCTTAAGCAACTCAGTCAGTTGGCAGTTGGCAGTTGTGATTAGTTATTTGTTATTGGTTGTTTGTGATTCGTGAGTTACTACTTATTAGCAATTACCAATTACCAATTTCCAATTCCACATTCCCCATTCCCCTTTCATAAAGATTTTAGCATCCACAGAGAATGGCTTTGATAGCCTAATTTTTGATAGAGATTCAGGGCTGGTTGATTGCTGAGAAATACTTGCAAACCAATTTGCCGATCGCCCCGAGTTCTCGCCCAATTTTCAGCATGAATAACTAAAGCTGCACCGATTCCCAGACGTCGGTGTTCCGGTGCTACATAGAGCAGAAAAATGTGAGCGTGGCGTGAGCCGGTGGTTTGGTCGATCGCATTTCCCAACCACAAACATCCGACAACCGATTTGAGATTTGGGACTTGAGATTTGGGATTGGGATCAGAAGATGGAAGTGCCGATAAATTTGCTTCCTCTTCCCCCATGTTTTTCTGGAACTCTACCCACCAAAGCGGCGTCTGCTTGGAAAAATACTGCTCGACAGTTTGAGCCAAATGTCCCAATTCCCGATCGGGGTAAAGCTCTCCGTAAGTCCGGTGCATAAACTTTACCAGTTGTGCGCGATCGATCCCAGAACCCGATCGCAGCCAGTAGCCCGGTATCAGCTCAACCAAAATCCGCCCTCGCCGACAGGGTTCGGGGAATAATTTACGCCCAAGAAAATCGGATGCACCGCAGCAGCTTGCTTTTGCGGGATCGCTTCCTCAATCGGTGCCGGGGCCGCCATGTCAGATGGCAAAAAGATGCGAGCGCTGACTGCTACGAGGGCCGCGAAAAATACTAATAGCGCTATAAATGGAGCAATGTATTGACGAATGATAGTCATAACCGCAAAAATCTTGATTTCGGAGCTGATAATTTTAAGTATACCATAGAAATCCGATCGGTTATAATTACCTCAAACACACAATTAGCTCAATCCTGGGCGATCGAAAATACCAACAAACACAAAACATAATATTATGAGTGCCTCCCCTGCGGTTTATGAAGCTTTAGCAAAGTCAATTGTTTATTTGAACGAGCGACCGGATTCGCAAAATCTAGTTGCGCGTTTTCTCGATACTAACGGCTACTATATCGATCGCATCTTCGACGACTCAGCAACTGGTTTTTATGCCGTCGGCTTCGGTTCCAGCAACCCGGAAAACCCGCCAGTTCTCGTATTTCGCGGCACAGATTTTGTCGGCGACGACGCGATATTTTCCGACTCCCGCGACATTGGCTTTCCCGAATTTGAAAGCAACAAAGACCCCCTCAAAAACTGGCTGACAGAAATCGGGAAAGATGCTTCTAAAAACCAGAATCAGTTATTACCAGATGTGATCGGTCACAGTTGGGGTGGTGCTGTAGCTCAAATTGCAGCTAGTGAATTTCCAGCAATTAGTGGCAATGTATTTACTTTTAACTCTCCCGGAGTCTCAGCCAGTACAGTCAATACTTTCCGACGAAATCTCAGCAGAACCCCCAACAAAAATGTTACCCACTACATAGTCAGCGGAGATTTCGTCAGCCTTTTTGGCGAAGCCTTTCTGCCTGGTAAAGTATTTATACAAAGCTTTACAGACCCGAATATTAACCCGCTAACTACCTTGGCAAAGCACCGCTCCGAAAACCTGTTAACTACTCCGCCAGCGGATTTTTTGCAGAGGCAAATTTCCGTTGAACAATTGAATAGTCCAGACTTTACTTATAACAACGACTCAGATTTTAATGAGTTTATAGCTGCGATGAATTTTGCCTTGCCAAATTTGTCAGTAGCAATCAGGACAAGAGCAGGTGCTGAGAGTTTAAGAACAGCTTCAGAATTCTCTTTTGTGGAATTAATCAGACAAATGCAAATTGGTTTAGCTCCCCTGCAAGCCAATTATTTATCAGGGGACGATCGCAATAATGCAGCTACCGGTGGCGCCGGAGAGGATACTATGATCGGCAACGGCGGTAACGATACTCTCAGAGGCAATAGAGGTAACGACAGCATCAGCGGCGGTGGTGGCGACGACTTCTTGTACGGCGGCAGAAATAACGATTATTTAAACGGCGGCGACGGAGACGATTTGATTGCCGGCGAGTTTGGCAACGATGTTTTAATTGGCGGCAGTGGACGCGATCGTTTTGTATTAGAATCCGGTGGCGGAGCAGATGTTATTGTTGATTTTGAAGACTCTCAAGATTTAATTGGACTGTCACGGGGTCTAACTTTTGCTATGATTAAAATTACTCAAGGTAATGACGGAGCTTTAATTAGTATCCCCATTACTGGCGAAATTCTTGCTACTATTACGGGCGTGTCTGCCAGTCAGATTTCGCGAGCGGATTTCGTGCAGCTTTAATCCAGATAAGTAGGTCAACCTAATTAATGGAAAACTTTTACGGAGTCAGAAATCGGGTTTTTAAATGTTACAGTTGTTTCCCGTAAATACAAACTTATTAAGGTATAATTGATTGCAGGATTTCAACGATCGATTTCATCTCTAACAACAGGACAAAAATATGCCATCCTCCCCCGCAGCTTACGAAACTATAGCCAAGCAACTTGTTTACAAAGATAACGATCCCCAATTTCAAACTGTAGTTCAAGGTGGTTTAACCGCTGCCGGCTATCGAATCGATCGCACCTTCGACGATCCAGCAACGGGATTTCACGCGATCGGCTTAATCTCCACCACCCCAGACAAACCGCCAGTTCTAGTATTTCGCGGCAGCGACTCCCCCATAGACGATGTTACCAACACAGACCCGCGAGGCATCGGTTTCAACCAACTTGAAGCCAACAAACAAGCATTAGGAAACTGGTTGACACAAATCAGTCAAGATACCACAAAAAACCCAAACCGCTTGCCACCAGACGTTCTCGGACACAGCTTGGGCGGTGCTTTAACACAACTAGCCGCCGCCGAATTCACATCTGCGATCGGAGATATTGTCACCTTCAATTCCCCCGGAATTGCTCAAAGTACAGTCAATACATTTAAGCAGAAAGTCGGCGCAGGCAAGAATGTAACTCACTACATTGTTAGCGGAGACTTTGCCAGTTTAGGAGGAGAAGCTTTTCTGCCAGGAAAAGTAGTTTTACAAACATTTACTGACCCGATTATCAACCCGCTGCTAGTCTTGGACAAGCACAGCCAATCCGGTTTGTTAACAACCCCACCTCCCGGTTTGATTCAGACAGAAATATCTGTAGACCAGTTGAGCAGCCCCGACTTTACTTTTACAGATTCAGATTATTTAGAGCTGTTAGCTGGCTTAAACTTTGCATTGCCACAAATGGAAGCCGCACTGCAATCTCGCAGCGCAGTAGAGCAATTGAGAACCACTCCGGGAAAATCCTCTTTCGCAAATCTTATTGCAATGAAAACTGCTCTAGAACCGTCCCAACCTAATAAGTTAGTGGGCGACAATGCCAACAATACAGCCTCCGGTTTTGCCGGTGACGATATTATCATTGGCAATGGGGGAAACGATACTCTCAGCGGCAATCGGGCCAGCGATATTATCAGCGGTGACATCGGCAATGATCTGCTCTTCGGCGGCAAAGGAGATGATAATTTGAACGGGGGAGACGGAGACGATACCCTCATTGGCGGAGTGGGTTCGGATCTCTTAATTGGCGGCGCTGGACGCGACGTATTTGTGTTAGGAACAGGGGCTGGTATCGACACACTTATCGACTTTAAACAGGGTGAAGATTTAATCGGTTTGACCAGAGGTTTGACCTTTAATCAAGTCAGAGTTAATTCAATCGAGATTTCAAGTCAGATAGAAGTCGCCAGCACTGGTGAAGTTCTTGCCAGTTTCATCGGCCCTCAAACAAACCCTCTCACAGCTAGCGATTTTATTGTGATTTAGTTTGCGGTTAGCAAGGGTGCGCAATGGGCACCTTACTAATTTACTGAATTTGCGGTTAGCAATGTAGGGTGCGCAATGGGCACCTTACTAATTTACTGAATTTGTGGTGAGCAATGTAGGGTGCGCAATGCGCACCTTACTGCAGTTATCAATAATGTAGGGTGCGCAATGCGCACCTTACTGCGGTTATCAATAATGTAGGGTGCGCAATGCGCACCTTACTGCGGTTATCAATAATGTAGGGTGCGCAATGCGCACCTTACTGCGGTTATCAATAATGTAGGGTGCGCAATGCGCACCTTACTGCGGTTATCAATAATGTAGGGTGCGCAATGCGCACCTTACTGCGGCGATCAATAATGTAGGGTGCGCAATGCGCACCTTACTGCGGCGATCA